>ERZ1026870.712-NODE-712-length-17869-cov-184.921915_pt1 | contig 17869 bp, 8 predicted proteins | sample MGYA00380165_ERZ1026870 | MGnify/ENA primary metagenome ERZ1026870 (study PRJEB33269, sample SAMEA4719801) | human gut metagenome | biome: human-associated habitat; feature: organic feature; material: feces | place: Cameroon | collected 2013-10 ...
GTGGTATCTTTATGATTAAGTTGGATAAGACCAATGGTCTCCGCGACTATACCTACACCTTCCCTTATGAGGTGAATGGCAAGGTCACCACTCCGGGTGCTGCCAGTGCCAACTGTACCAGCGACCCTTACTTCGGTAAGAAGATTGCGGGTGGATATTATGTATCGGGCGAGGCAAGCTATATTCAGAAGATTGGCAAGTTCTACTTCCTCTTCATGAGTTATGGTGGCTTGACCAGCGATGGCGGTTATCAGATGCGCATCTTCCGTTCTGAGAATCCTGACGGACCTTACGTAGATTGCTATGGCACATCTGCTCTCTTTAAGAGCTATAAGATGAACTATAGTTCTACCACTGCCGACAACCGTGGCGTATTGCTCTTTGGCGGTTACCAGTGGGATGCGATGAGCGGTGCTGAGATTGCACAGGGTCACAACTCTGCGTTCGTTGACAAGCAGAATCGTTCTTTCGTGGTTTATCACACCCGTTTCAGTAATGGCGGCGAGGGCCATCAGGTGCGTGTTCATCAGCTCTTCCTCAACGATGAGGGCTGGTTGATGGCAGCTCCATTCGAGTTTGACGGCGAGACCATCACCGATGAGGCGATTGCATCCAAGGCATCTATCGCAGATGCCGACATTGCAGGAGACTATCAGTTCATGCGTCATCAGTATGGTCAGAATACCAAGGCAAAGGCTTTCGAGACACCAGTCAACATCACCCTCAATGCCGATGGAACCATCACCGGTGCTGAAAAGGGAACCTGGAAGCGCACGGCGGGCACTGATTACATCCACCTGACCATCAACAATGTGGTTTATCGTGGTGTATTGGTGAAGCAGACCATCGACTATACCAATATCCCAGCCATCGCTATCTCAGCTCTCTCTTCATCAAACGGCAGTCTGACTATCGGACAGAATAGCTTTACCTATCAGCAGGAGGTTTGGGCAGTAAAGGCTGATGCCAAGGCTGCCATCAAATACACCCTCAACAAGCTGACAGTGCCATTCTCTAATGGAGCAACCTTGAATGCGGCTCCTACTTTGCCTACCCAGGGCAAGATGGGCGCAAAGATTGCCTGGAAATCGAGCGATACTTCTGTATTGACCGATGACGGCAAGGTGAAGGGTAAAGGCAAGGTCACCCTGACCATGACCATCAGCAAGGACGACTATGAGTATGTGAAGGATTACACCCTGAATATCGATGCTGAGGCTGAGGAAAGTACTCCGGTTTATTATCCTGTGTCTGCACTGAAGAATACAACTTCTGCTTGGTGGACCAACTTCTCGGCAGATTATAAGTTGCAGGCAGGTAAGAAGGCTCAATTTAAGTTCTATAACTATAGTAATGCCGCTAACAACTGGTGCAACTGGGCTTTGTATGGTGCCAACAAGACACATGGTGTGACTGGCTATACCGAGTATTTCGGTATCCGTTGTGATAATTGGAACAATACCACCAATTCTAACACTGGGTGTGTAAGCAATTATGTTTGGGATACCTTCAAGAATGATATGAACGGGTCTTTGGTTGAAATGACTGTGGAGTATGCTGCTAATGGTGTCTTCAAGATGACAGCCACAATCACAACTACCAGTAAGAAGGTATATAACTACTCATTCTCAACCACCATCGCCAGCAAGCCTAGCCAGCTTAACCTGTTCTTCGTAAACGAAGGCTCTTACATCGATGGATCAAGCCTTGTAGATACAGGCATTGCAAGCCCTATCATCTTCCAGAAGAAGACGGATGGCAAGTGGTACAACCTGGCTGGTCAGCAGGTAGACAAGAGCTACAAGGGTGTAGTTATCGTAAACGGAAGAAAGTTTGTGAACAAATAATTCTCTTATATTTGAATTATATAAAAGATCAAATGAAGATATCTAAAATTCTATTGGGAGCAGCAATGATCATTGCTGCTCCTGTTGTTAAAGAGGGTGGCGAAATGAAGGCGGCTGTTAACGCGAATGCCGAAATGAAGGCGCAGCTGGCTCCCCAGAACCCCCTTGTAGTGGATACACCGATGGTACACGACCCCGTGATGGCGTATGAGAATGGCAAGTACTATCTCTACTGTACGGGACATGGCATCACGCAGATGACATCCACCGACCGCAAGCATTGGACTTTAAGTAGGGAAGGCGTGCTGAAGAATCATGAAATTCCCGCTTGGACTCATGATAGTGTGCCGGGCTTTGAAACCCATATCTGGGCTCCGGATGTTATCCGTTTCAAGAATAAATGGTATTTGGCTTATTCCTGTTCCACTTTTGGCAAGAATACTTCTGCCATCGGTTTGCTGAGCAATACCTCCTTATCTGATAAGGATGGATGGAAGGATGAGGGCTGCCTCGTTGCCTCTAAGGGTGATAGAGACAACTGGAATGCCATCGACCCTAATTTCATCGTTGATGAGAAGGGAAACCCTTGGCTTACCTGGGGGTCTTTCTGGGATGGTATCCAGATGATTAAGTTGGATAAGAAGACGATGCATGTCAAGAAGGGTGCCAAGCCTCAGACCATTGCCCGCCGTCATGCCGTGGGCGATGCATTAGCAGAACCAAATCCAACCTCTAAGTTTGCCGGCACCAATGCCATCGAGGCTCCTTTCATCATGAAGCATGGTGGTTATTACTATCTCTTCGTGAGCTGGGATTACTGCTGCCGTGGCATCAAGAGCAACTATCGTGTTGCCGTGGGCAGAAGCAAGAAGGTTGCTGGTCCTTATCTGGATAAGGCTGGCAAGGATATGCGCAATGGCGGTGGTACGTTGATTCTGGAAGGCGACAAGAAGGAATATGAGGCGATGGGTCATTGCTCTGCCTACTCCTTCCCTGATGGCGATTACTTCTTCTGTCATGGTTACAGCGTGCCAAAGAATGGCGCCAGCATTCTGGTTCAGAAGAAAATCAACTGGACTAATGATGGATGGTTAACATTAGAATAAAAAAAGTTCTTATCCATAGTAGAAAGTTATATTCATAACCTTTGAATGTGTATTCAAAAGCTCTGAACTTATGTTCAAAGCCTTTGAACATAAGTTCAGAGCTTTTGAACATAACTTTCTACTAAGGATAAGAACTTTTTTATTGGTAATAAAAGCTTTTTGGAAGTTCACCAATCTTTATCGGTTTATGATTAGATTTCTATGAGTATAGAATTGAAGTGTTAAAACCGGGTTAAAATAGTGTTTATTCCGCTACGAGCGATAAAAAAACGGTTTCGTAGCGAAATAAACGCTATTTTCTTTCGCTATTTCCGAAATTAGTTGTATATTTGCAGCGAACCAATTGGGTATGATTATGTGTGAAATTATAGGTAGAAAAAAGGAAATAGCAGAACTGGTGGGTAATGACTATTCCGATATATTCAAGGCATCAGTAACTCTGGATGATTTGTTTATGTAAAATAAGGCGTTCTTCATTATTTTTTCTTATTTTTGTGCGCTCCGAAAAATAACGCGACTGGGTTGTGGAAATGGGGAAAATAAAATAGAGAAAAATAGAGTTAATAGAGAAAAAAAGAATAAAATAGAGGAAATAAAGAAAATAGAGAAAAATCAATCGCAATATAAGAAATGAATAAATTAAAAGCATTGTTGGGCTTCGACCCGAAGACTACTACGGTTAAGACTGAGTTGATAGCTGGTATGACAACCTTCTTGACCATGTGTTACATCCTGGCAGTAAACCCTACCATCCTTGCCACCACAGGCATGGACAAGGGCGCTCTCTTTACTGCCACAGCCATCGCTTCTGCCATCGCCACCTTCCTGCTGGCTTTCATGGCAAAACTGCCTTTTGCCCAGGCTCCCAGCATGGGACTGAACGCCTTCTTCGCCTTCACCCTTTGTCAGGCGATGGGCTTGACCTGGCAGCAGGCTTTGGCGGTATTGCTCGTAGAGGGTATCATCTTCCTAGCCATCACCTTCCTCAATATCCGCGATAAGATATTGGAGTGTATTCCGAAGAATCTCCGATTCGCCATTTCGGCTGGTATCGGTATGTTTATCGCCTTTATCGGTTTGAAGAATGCGGGCATCATTACTGCCAATGCGGATACTTTCGTGCAGCTTGGCAAGTTTACACCAGTCAGTATCCTGGGTCTCATCAGCATCCTGCTCTGTGGCTGTCTGATGGCGAGAAGAGTGAAGGGCTCCCTGTTCATCGCCATCATCATCTCTACCTTGATTGGTATTCCGATGGGAGTTACCCAGTTCTCTGACAACTGGATGCCGGTATCTACCCCTCACAGCATTGCTCCTATCTTCTGCCAGTTCGATTTCACCGGTTTCTTTACTCCTAAGATGTTCATGGTGGTTTTCTCCCTGTTGCTTGTCAACATCTTCGATACCATCGGAACGGTTCTGGGATTGGTTTCCAAACTCGGTGTCAAGGAGAATGAGAAGGGCGAGATTCCGGGCGTAAAGGAGGCGATGATGAGTGATGCCATCGGTACTACAGCCGGTGCCCTGCTGGGCAGCTCTACCATTACCACTTATGTGGAGAGTGCTTCGGGTGTTGCCGAGGGCGGAAAGTCGGGCTTGACATCTTTCTTTGTGGGTTTGATGTTTATCCTGAGCATCTTCCTGGCTCCTATCTTCCTGCTGATTCCGAGTGCAGCCACCAGTGGTGCCCTGGTAATGGTGGGTGTATTGATGATTGATTCGTTCAAGAAGATTGAGTTGGAGGATATTTCCGAGTCATTCCCAGCCTTTATCACGATGATTACGATGGTACTCTGCTACAGCATCGCCGATGGCATCTGCCTCGGCATCCTGAGTTATGTGCTCATCAAGATGATGGTGGGTAAGTTTAAGGATCTGAATCTTACGCTCTATATCCTGAGCATCTTCCTGCTCATCAATTATGCTTTCGGATAAAAAATATAGATTAGGCTTGATCGCTAATGGCGACCAAGCCTAATCATTTAACGTCACCCATTTCCATATCGGAACTACCTCTATGGTTAGCCATTCTGTCTCGATGGTCTCCTCTTCATCGTATGTGATGATCAATGCTTGCTTTAATGGGTAAAGCTTGTTTAAGGCGATGAGAGCAGAAACCTCTCGCTTGCGTGTGTCGGCATCTTCTATACTGTAAGATACTTGTATTCCTAATCCTTCTTCAGGCACGAAGAAATCCACCTCGACATTTCTATTATAGTAGTAAAGATGCGCCAATTCCGCATCATTCTTGTATTTCTTATTAAGCGTGATGGCGCATAAGTTTTCCATGAGTGGAGATTTCGAATCTGTGAGGAAAATACTCAGCAAGCCATTGTCGGTGAAGTAGTGCTTCTTTGCAGTCTCCTTTTCTGCAAACTTAGAGGCGTAGTTGTCCAGGGTAAACAAGAGGCAAGCTTCCTTCATATAGCGTATATAGTCGATGATGGAGGCTGTGGAGGTAGATATGCCAGCACTCTTTACCATGTTAGCAAGGCGGTTATACGCCGTAGGCTGCATCACGTTTTCAGCCAATCGCTTGATGGCAAGGCGCAGGGCATGGTCATTTTTTATGCCATTTCTTTGTATCACATCACCCAAAACTATCTTCTCATAGAGACCATTGAGCCAGTGGCGTTTGTTGCGATAGAGCAGTAGCTCAGGGAATCCACCCCATTTGAAATATTCAGAAAAGTATTGCTGTATGGTGCTTTTCTGTTTGCCATATATCCAATGATCCTCCAAGTGGATGTCGTTGGCTTCCAGATACTCACGGAAAGAGTATGGATAAATCTTTTCGTCAAAATATCGGGCACCGAGTGTGGTGGCAATGTCACGGCTCAGCATCTTGGCATTGGAGCCCGTGATGAAAACCATATATTTTTGGTTTGCCAATCTACGAGCAAAGTGCTCCCATCCCTCGATGTTTTGTATCTCATCGAAGAAGAGGATAGGTTTGTAAGAATACATACTGCTGTAGGCTTGCAGGATCAGGTCGAAGTCCTCTACCTTCATGCCATAGAGTCGCTCGTCGTCAAAGTTGATATAGACTATCTCCTTGATGTCATGTCCTGCCTGCAAGTATAGCTTGGCACGTTGGTATAGGAGATATGACTTGCCTGCCTGGCGGATTCCCACCAGTACATATCGTCCTTGCTCCTCAAAGTTGAAGGGTCTCTGATAGAGTTCGATGTCTCTAATTTCTGCTTGCCCTTCTAGAATCAGCGTCTTGAATACTTCTTTTTGCATATCTATTCTTATTAGTTTGTGCTGCAAAAGTACAACATTTATTTAGTACCACCAAATAAAAAAGCATAAATTTATTCAGTGGCAGTAAATAAAATGAGGTAAATTTGTTTATTGGCAGTAAATAAATTAAATGAGTTCACTTGAAAAATTGTCCTCGTTAAAAGTTTAACATACATTCGTTCTTTGACATTTTGTAATCTGGAGATTCCTGAGCATCTTCCTGCTCATCAATTATGCTTTAGGATAAAAGACAATAGGTAATCATAAAACAATTGGCGGCAATCTGCATCACGCAGGTTGCCGCCTTCTTCATTTCTAACTATCTATCAACTATTCAAAAAATGTATCAATATATTGGGTATATCCAGGGCTGATGCCCTGGATGTAGTTTGTTGTTTTAATCTTGTTGCTTACTTCAATCTGATGATGTTCAGAGAGCTAGCTGGAATCTCTACTGTGGCACCATTCTTCTCTGTAGTTACGTAGTTTTCTACAGGATAGATGTTGGTAGGATTGTCGATGGTGTTCTCCTCCAGACCGTTCTTGGCAGAAAGGCGGATGAGCTTGCCATTCTTGATTTCCTTGCCCTGAAGATTAATCTTCGCTGTGGTGTGCTCGGTGCTGGTGTTGGCAATCTTCAGGATTACCTCGCCAGTCTTCTCATCGAGGGTGGCTGTAGAGAAGATACCAGGAAGGGTGTTCGCCTTCAACTTGGTGGCGAATACCTCCTTGCCATCCAACTTGGCATAGATGCTGTCGCCTACCACCTTCAGCTCGATATCATACCACTTGCCGGTTTCAATCTTGCCTGGACAGGTAGCAATCTGGCTCTTGGCACCATTCACGATCGACTCCACGCCGTGCTGGGTGTTGTTCCAGCCACCAAGGTTCAACCAGCAGTAGTTGTTCTTATCCACGTAGTTGAAGATGATGAGGAAACCTTCGTTTCCGGCATCTTTCTTCGCGCGTACCTTATATATATAACCGTTGCTGGTAATCTCGCCTGGGTTCAGACGGATGCAGCTCTCCTCGTTGCTGGTCTGCTTGATGAGGCTGCCCTCAGTCTTCCACTGTCCATGGATGTCGGTAGGCAGTTCCTGCAAGGTCATTGGCAGCGCCTTGCCGTTCTCATCGCTGTAGCCCTTGTCCTCGAAAGATACCTGGGTGCCCCATGTTCCCATACCTACACGGCAGATGGCTGGCTTTACCTGAGTCTGCTCATACTTGTATGGATTCTCCTGGTTCACCTTCAATACACGGGTACCGATGTTGTTCGCCATCACGTTCTGAACGTAGTAAGATGGAGTTCCGAATACCTTATCAGATGTATATTGAATCATATCCGGTGCCCACATACGGTTGTTGAGGTTGGCGAAGATAGGAGCGTAGGATGCCATGGTCACAATATCAGAGTTGTTCTCGATGCCCATCATATAGACAGCCTCACCGAGTGCTGCATCGAGCGAACCCATATTGCCGAAGCCCTGGGTTACGGCATATTCGCCTACATAAATCTCGCTGCCCTTGCGGTCGTAGTTATCATACTTGTTGAAGTTCTCGGCAAACCAGGCAGGATTTCTGTAGTAGTGCTCATCGAGCAGTTCCACGCTCTCGTTGCTTTTCCACTTAGGGTTGTCATCGCCCCAAGCCACCACGTTACCGATGAGATGCATCTTAGGATATTTCGCCAATACGGCATCCTTGAACTTCTTGAAGCGCTCGTAGTAGTGGTCGCTCTGAGCCGCAGGGTCTGGCTGGTTGTTCTCATTACCAATCTCCAGATACTCGATGTTGTATGGTTCCGGATGACCGTTCTTGGCACGCAGGGCACCATATTTAGAGGTAACAGGACCGTTGGCATACTCCAGGGCATTCATGCACTCGTCAATCCAAGGCTGGATGCTATCTACAGGAGTCATGCCGCCGTGCCACAAACCTACGTTTACTACATAGAGAGGCTTGGCGTTCAAATCCTCAGCCAGCTGCAGATACTCATCGAATCCCATACCGTCGCTGGTGCGGTAACGCCAGTTCACGTTCTTATGTCCCGGACGCTCCTCGATAGGACCGATGGTCTTCTCCCAGTGGAATGCATTCTCAGGAGACTCCTGTCCCTCTACGTAGCAACCGCCTGGGAAGCGGACGAACTTAGGATGGATGTTATAGAGAAGCTGAGCCAAATCAGGGCGCAAGCCGTTCTCGCGATTCTTGAAAGTAGGAGGGAAGAGGCTTACCACATCCAGAACGATGGTACCCTTTCCGTTGGCTACGAGTTCAAACTGTGCCTTTGCATCGTTGGCATTGGCTGTGAGTTCTGCTGTATATTTAGTCCACTTCTTGCCAACCTTGGCATTAAGTGCAGTTTCTGCATACACCTTGTCGCCCTTGGCGTTGGTGAGTCGTGCCTTCAATCCGCCTTTGTAGCTACCCTTTGCCCAGAAAGAGAGCTTATAGGTTCTGCCCTGAACGGCGTTGATGCCCCAGAAACCCTCGTTGATGAGAGAGGCTGTGGCAGCAGGCTTTGTCGCAATGGTAAGCTGGAGAGCCTTGCCCTGTGCATTGTTGAGCAGACCCTTGTTGATGAGTTGTGTCTGGATCTTTGCACCTTCCTGAGCGGAAGTTTTCCAGGTAGGGATGTTCTTGTCATCATCTTCGAAGGAGCGGTTGCTGATGAGTTCGGCATAGAGACCGCCGTCAGCAGCATGGTTGATATCCTCGAAGAAGATACCATATAAATTAGGTGAAACCTTGACGCCTGGATTTGAGGCATCTACATGGATGGTTACTTGGGCGTTGGCAGCCAGCGTTGTGGCGAGCACAGTCGAAAGCAAAAACTGTCTTTTCTTATTCATTGTCATTAATTGTTTATTTTCAGGTTTGTTTTTATTTTGTTGCTTGTTATTTGCTGGTAGTATGAAGCTGCAGCTTTTGGAAGTTACTTCCTGCTGCGATTCATACACAGCTGCAAAAGTACACAAAATATACAGAAAAGAGGTGGACAAAACGGAGAATATAGTGTAAAAGGTGGATTTTCTGCTGAAAATCCACCTTTTTATCTCTCTGCAGGTTGATTAGTACGCTAGTATCATAATTCGCTTTCGTTTATTCCAGAATCAGGCGTATTGGCATCGCCTTGTAGCGGCCATTGTTATTGCCGTTGCTACCACTCACGAATCTCATATTGGATAATCCTATCCTCTTGTTGTAAACATCAAAGTATCTATACCAGAAACCATATTCAGGACTGGTGGTACTGAAGCCCTGCGTACCTGCCAGCAAAGTCTTGGTCCAGAGATTCACATGGATAGGGTTCTTATGGCTCTCGCCCTCCAAGAATCCACCCATAGGCAGATAGATGTACGGCAACTCGGAATCCACCGTCTTGATACGCACGCAGTTGTAGGTTTCTCCTAACGATGTGGACTGTGGTACCACCTCCAGATTGCCTGCATTAACTAATTCTTCGAACACGGCATCAGTTGGAATGGTATAGCCTGCTGGTGCCAAGGTGCTGGAGAGATCCTGAGTGGCATCGCTGGTGCTCTTTTTTTCAGAGATACAGAAATAGCCACCAATGGCTTTCTTGTTGTTTGCCAGTGCCACCACATCTGGGGCATAGTAACCATTGTTGGATGCACCTAGGTTGCGGTCTAACATATAATAGGTAGTGGTGGTTCCATCGGCCTTCTTTCCCTCTACCTTTACCACACCATAATAGAACCAGCCCTTCACCTTCTTCTCGTTATCCCCATTTTCTGTCAGCTGATAATCAGTATATAACTTGGAAGACTCATCTATCTTATGGAAGATACCAGTATGATAAACAGGATAGGTGATCTTGATGCCAGCCTTGTTGATGATGGTAAATGAAGACTTCCACAAATCCTTGCTTGCCGTAGTATTGGTAAGGCTTACCTTCCATTTACCATTATCTTCTTCCACATTGATTTTATTATCCTTTTTAATAATAATATCTTTATCTAGTTTAGGGATAAGATAGGTGATATTTGCTGTTCCCACGCAGAAATGCAAACCATCATTTCTCACAGCCCCTTGCATTTCTTCAGGAGTGATGCCTTGCACATCCTCGTCCAACCATTTGAAATAGTTGGGAGCTACGGGGGAGTTATTATACTGCATGGTAACGGTTCTATCAGGATCTTCTTTTCTGAAATCGAAGCCCGTCTGCTTGATGGTTATATCAAGAGAAAGGTCGCCAGAAGTAACGGTGATGGTTCCTGTACGTGGATTCTCTGATTGGTTATTCTTTTTAAGCGTAAGCTTCAAGGTATATTTCTTGCCTTTAGAAGATCTGCTTGTCTCTGATATATCATTCTCGGTCTCTTGCTGCCAAGCGGTTATCCAAGCATTATTTTCCTTGACACCATATAGCTTACCATCACTACTCGTTGCCTTTGGCAAGGTAGTAACAATGGTTACGGTAGCCTCTGTTGTGTTTGCATTTATCTCCTGATAATCGCTCACTCCCAGTTCATAGTCTTTGCAAGCTATCATTTGGGTGATTTCAGGGTTATCGTCCCGCACCTCTACTTCCAGTCTATTCTCTGGCTGACTCTTCTTAGCCTCATCAATCGTAGAGAAGCCATAGTCGTTTACCTTGGTTACCTTGATGGTATAATGGTGGTTGCGGAGCAAGGCATATTGGGCCTTTTTGTCATTCTTGTAGAGTGCCACCTTATAATATCCTTCTCTATAATCTTCTTCTTCACTTTTCTTATATTTCGCCTTGATGATCACCATTGCCTTGCCTGCAGAAGTTTCATTTACTGCCACGGTGGTTGCGGTACCGCCGCCCAATGGGTTGGCTTCCTCACTGAGATCAGTAGATTCTGCCAAGTCATCGGTCGTAGGCTCAATATATTTGGCAGGAGCTATGGCTGCCTTGTTTGCCATGTTATAGACGTACAAGCCTGCATTGGTGAAATTACTCTGGATGCTATTGTCTATCTCCAAACTAATCTTGGCGCATTGGCGCAACATCGTCACAGAAGGATTAGCTTCCAAAAGTTTATCTATTGAAATTTTACCCCAGCAGATAGGGGCATCAAGCTGAGGGTCTCTCTCCTTAGCAGCAGTGAGAGACTGCAAGTCTTGTGCCTCGCTCTCCGTCATATCGCTGGCATTGACTACAAAATGTACATTCTTGGTGCCAGCAGGTACATTGGTTATCTTTACCTTGTAGCTGCCATCAGACTGCTGTGGTGATAAGGTAGAATAGCAATCTGCCTTGCCTAAGTATTCGTTATTATCTCCATAGAACACAGCGCAGAGCGATTTGACTGTCTCCGAGGTCCCCGCTCTTGTACCAATCTGTTGCTTGGTGAAGTTGGTCAATTGAAGGGTCAAGACAAGTCCCTCGGCAGGGATTTCATCCCCGCCGAGTCCGATAGCCTCCATCGTATCCTTGCAGGAAACAAGGCTGAGGAGCAATCCTATCCATATCATTAAATGTTTGATCTTCTTCATTGCTTAAACTGATTTATAACAGTGTTCAAATCTGATACTAATCTTATTTATTTCACATCAGAATGGCTTGCCAGCGTGCCAAGAGCCATCGTAATAGCCTGTGTCATGATACTTCTCATAGCTGTTGCCATTGAAAAGCAGGACGCTTTCTCCACCCGTATTTTTGTTGTCGCTTTTGATTCTGATGTCCTTCTCGTGGTCTCCCTTAACAGCCTTGAGGGTAATCACAGTCTTATACCAACCATTATTCAAATTAACGCATGACCAACTTTTACCCGCTGTATCATAGATGGTAAAAGACTCGCGCTCTTTATTACTGTCATCACCATTTTTGCCATTGGCGACACCATATACCTTGAACCATCCGTAAGTCTGGAATCTGGTGAAAATGGTAAAGTTGATGTTCTCAATAGTTGGCATGGCATCATATATGTTCCAAGTAGGATCTGATGTTGGATCATAGACAATCCAACCCTCTCGATCCTCATAGTCGAAGAGAGGAATACCCGGCTCCAAGTGGTGAGTGCAACGGTGAAGCGTATAACCTGGCCCCGTATTGTTATTGTTACTGAACATAATCAATGTTTCACCAGGCTTGATGGTTCTTGTTCCCGTAGCACCAAAAGCTGTAGATTTCGACTGGGCATCCTTGGGGAAGTCCTTGTAATACCACCCCACATTCGTATAATCCGCAACCATTTTATCACCAGGCCAGTTTTCTGTAAATTTCCAAACTTTAGAGTTGGCTTCAGTTCCGGTTGTCTCACCAATCTGGGTATAGACATAGGTATAATGATAGTCTGGGTTAGGTATGTAAACTCGGTCATCCTTATCATTTGAATAATCATACCATCCATCTGCCCAGTTGGTATTTCCTTTAGTTCCATTATAAGTCTCTTCCTTTTTTTCTTCAAGTGTACCCTCATAATTATCAGTTCCATTACCTCCTTTATAATGTGCGCGATCGTTGATGGCACGGAAGTTGATACGATAGTTACCTACGGCAGGCTTTACCGTTACCTTGATTTTCTTGACAAAGTTGAAGCCTTTTGCAGATTCCTTTGGCTGCACAGTGAGGTAATGTACTGTCGTGGTAACAGGGTTACTGGTTGCCACAATCTTGAAGGTTCCTTCTGGAGTATCAGGAGTCTCACAAGATGCCTGAATGGTTGACTTACCTACGGTGGAAGAGGTTCCGTTATTGGTGAAAGCCAAACCGCCCAGGTTGGTCTTAAACTGTACCACTTTGGTATTGTTGTCGCTACCCCAATAGATGGTTACTTCCTGTGGATTTACCTCAAAATAAGGAGAGGCATCATAGGCTACATCGAGATACTTCTTGATGTTGCCAGCCTTAATCCAAACCTTTGCCGTACCACTGTATTTTCCTTTATATTCGGAGAACAGAATGTCCTTGTTGATGTTGAATGTGATTCTATGATTCGCTGCATCTAGCTTGGTCAACACAATTTCTTTCTCACCACTGGATGTTGTTACCTTTTCATCGCAACCGAAATCTGCCTCTGTCAGCATTACGTTCGACACATAGTCGATGGAGTCTGTCGTGGTAGATGTTACGCTCGCCTTCGTCTTACTTACCCAGAGGGTAGTATGGTTGAAGTCGGCATCTATATGAATAGGTTGCCAGTCCTTTACGCTCACATTACAGTCGAGGGTTGCGTTTCCCAGACTCTTGATGTTGCCGATAATTTCGTAGTAGGTGCCACGAGGGAAGGTTGGAAGCTCTGTAGTAGAACTTTCATTCTGCTTGTGACCTAATGGAATGATATACTTGTTGTCGATTTTTCTATCGATGCTTCCTTCAATAGCCAGTCGTGACTGCTGGGAAGCATCGGCGATGTATCTCTCCGGCAGATAGTATGTGCCTTGGAAGAGCCACTTAGCTGCGGGATTCTGTAGAGCAGCTGTAGGAGTAGCACCAGGGACAAGGGTGATGATGTCCTTATCATTCACATTGGCATTGGCAGCAACCTCTGTCCAGTCTCCCTCCTTATAATAACCACCCTTATTGCTTGCCTCAGAAGAAGTAGCATAAACTTTACTTTCAAAACCATTGGCATAATCTTGGCTAACACTAGAGGCTGGCTTGCTAAATGCTCCATCCCAACTCAGCGTGGTGCTAGGAGAAAGCTTTTGAGCCAGAATATCCTTGATGCTATAGCTCTTGCCATTGAATGAAGAGCCTTCAGCTGCAGGGTCGAAGAGCAGGTTGAGCTTTACTTTTACGCAAGTAAACTTCAGGTTGGCTGCCACCGTGGTGTACTTATCACCAGCCGCATGAATTTCGGTTGGCAGCAGATTGCCGTTGATATCCTTTGGTTCGTATATCATTGGGATATTGGTGGCGATAGGGAGATTTGCCGTAATGCCATCTGTATATTTCAAGACCTCAGACTTGAGGTCACTCTCATTGCTGATATTGGCTTTGGTAAGAGCCTCAGCCATATTTGCCACGGCATAAATATGATACTTGCCGGGATTGATGCGCAGCTGATAGGTGGCGATATGCTCATCCAGCATGTTGGAAGCGATAGGGGCTGTCAACTGTTCTACGATGGCTGTACCATTAGCATTGCCGTTATTATCTACAGGAAAGGCGTAGAGGCGAAGATCATAGATCTGGCATTCATCTACCGTGGCATTATAGGTAGGAGCCTCAGAGAAACTGCTGCTGAAAGCCTTGCCGTTCGCACTGAGCACGGTTGGTACCAGCACGTGCAGGTTGCTTGACGAGTTGGGGGTATATCCGTTACCCTCCAACTCGTCGGTACAACTAACTGCAAATAAACTAGTCAACAACCAAACTATGAAACCTATATAGATATGAAATCTTCTCATGATAACTTTGCCTTTCTTTATACTTATCTCTTATCTCGATAGCTTACTACCGATAATTTGGAATTCGATTATAAGTCGACACGCTGGATGCGCTTGCTCCAATCCAGGATGGAAATGCTGAGCTGCACATACTTCCACTGGTTGCCCTGGAGGAAGAAGTCGAGCTTGTAGTCGTACTCACGGTCCAGGAATTCCTGCTCTGAATAATGGCGGGCTTCGAAGGCGCCACGGCCTTGAGCCAGACAGTCAGCAAGATTGATGCGTGCCACCTCTTCGCCTGTAGTCTTGTTCGTGATGGTGAGGATGGCGTTCTTGTCGTTTTCTGCTGCCGGATGCCAGATGAGTCGGGAGAACATGAGGGCGGCATGAGCGGTGCGCTCCTTTACATTGCCCTCGGTATCCTTAAACTCAGTGGTCCAGGTGTAGTATGGGGTATATGTCAACTCCTCGTCGGGGAGGAGAGAGTTGTCGTAACTGATATCGCCGTTGGCATTGGTTATCTGATAACTGAAGTCATCGGCATTGATGTTGGCAGGCTCGTCGGTCTGATGCAGGCTGATGGTGAGCTGCTTGGTATCACGAACCAGACCGATGGTATGGCGTGTAACCTGCAGGTCTTTTACTTCAACCAGTTCGTTGCTGAGTCCTTGCCAGAGTGTATCGAGCGGTTGGCTCTGGTTGTTCACCTTGCCCTGTTCGCGGTCGAGTCGTGCATGGAGGGCGGTGATGTTGTCACCCTGCTGTGGCAGAGCTATCTGGAATTTGGCACCTGGCTGCGCGAGTGCATCTTCGTATTTCTTTTGGAAGGCGAAGGTTGCGAATCTGTATTTGCCCGGTTCCAGATTGATTCGCATGGCATAGTTAGGGTCCTTGAGCGGCTGTGATACCGCATCGTTATAGGCATCATGGCGAGCAATGAAGTTGCCCTGCTCGTCGTATACGAATACGCTGAGGCCGCCCACATGATCATTGAACATGTCGGCACGCTGCACGTTGTAGTCGTACTTGAACTGCAAGTCAACACCCATGTCACAAGGAGGCAGGTCGTCGTGCATCAAGTCGTTGCAGCTGCTGAGCATACTGCCCGCCATGATGAAGCCCCATCCCATGCATATATTCTTGATCCAACTGTTAAACTTCTTGTTTGCCATGATGCTTATCTGTTTTATGAAAAAGTAAAAGTGTATAAATTGATACTATTCTTCCAAGATAGCCAGCCGCTCCTTAGCGCTAGAGCGGCTGAGCTATATATAATAATGTGTAATGGATTACAAATCGACTGTGTCTGAACGCTTAGCCCAAGAAAGGATCTTTACGCTGACGCTGAGATACTTCTCATTCTCATCATCTGGCAGAGTTGGGTCTACTGGAGGTACACCAGGGTAGCCAGGACCATAGACGTTGCCAACATTCAATTCATACCAGTTGTTACGGAGCATACCATAACGGCCAAGATACTTGTCGTTATGTCCGTCATAGGCAGAACCAGAAGACCAAGAAGTCTTGTCATCACCGAAGTGCTTAACACGAGCGATATAGTATGTAACACCCTTAAGATAGGTATTGATACCAACCATCGCTTCTGCACGTCCTTCTCCATCAGTCAAGCCGAGTTTAGTATTGATATCGGCAACGATATCTTCACCCTTTTTACCGCTATAATCTGTACCGGCAACAAGAGGTGTACCAGAAGCATTCTTGATATCTGCCAAGGTAATCACATGTGAGCCTTCTTCCGTCTTGAATTTTGTATAGTCAATAGTATAACCTGTTGGGAGAACTGGATTTGCAACAGCATTAACTGCAGTCTCTAAGTCTGCTTCTTTCAGGATAGTTGTCATATTACCGATGGTGTAGAATGTTCCATCTGCATCTGCAAGGCTACCATCAGCATCCTTAGGTTCATATTTTGCCTTGAAGATAACACGGGTTGTCTGACCCTGATACATGTTTTCCAAGTTGAAGGTGTTCTCTAAGCAATATGTAGACTTGCCAAAGTCAAGATTGATATCACTTGTAGCAGTGATAAAATTGAATTCTGCCTGTCTTTCTGCATCTTTATCTGTTAGCTTAAGATTCTTATTATTATAGTTAGGATCCTTTCCCCAATAAACACGGCTGTTAGTACCTATGAAACGAGGAGTAGTCCAAATGGCAGAGAAATCTGTGCTCAAACCATCTATATTATGAACAGCGTATGTCTTCTTGTTTGTGATATCTAAAGCCCAATTGCTGAATTCTACTGAACTCTTTGTATCAGCTTTTGTTGCTTTATCTTTAACTGTTTTTTTTGCAGGCTGAGGAACAGATATCTTTGCTACACCACGCTCTACAAAAATTGTTGCGGCACTTTCTAATGTTTTTGCCTTTTCCTCTGTAGGATAAATCTTGCTATTGTCAATATTTACCAAAGTTGTTGGGGAGGCAGTTCCATTCAATGGGGCATTAGCCATATAGAAGTCACCAGAAGCAGCCAATTCTGCTACAGAAGATGTCAAAACTTTTTTGTTCCAATTATTATAGCTTTGGCCTACAGTAGGCAATCCTACCTTTACGCCACCAGTTTTATCATTGTTAAGCAAAACCAAAACACTGTATTGATTCTTGGTATCTACATTGGTAAGCTTTGCTACCAGCTTTTTAGTGGTAGTTGTGATACCATCTGTAGTATCGTCTGACCAATCTGCAGCAGCAGTAGGTAAAGTTACGCTTTCAACAAACTTGTAAGAGCCTTCATCTGCACCATACTTCTGGAAGATGAGGGCTGTTGCACTTTTTACAGCATACTCGTTTTCATCTCCTTCTTCCATTGTAGGATCACCTGCAGCACGAGAACCACTTACCGAAGGCAAGTTGATGGTGAAAGTAGCATAACCTACACCAGTTTCGTTAGTACCAGTACTTGGACCTGCGGTTCCCAGATCCTCATTGCTTGAACAGCTTGCTGTCATAGCTGCGATGACAGCCAAGCCAAATAAATGTTTAATCTTCATAATTTTTGAAAGTTAAGCTTGTTTATAATCGTTATTCTCTAATTTTCTGTTATTCCAATTCCTTTATCTGCTTGAAGACATCTCTTACACGCTCTGCCTCTTTCGAGTTGCCTGCCTTGGCAAGATGCTTTTCGGCAGAAGTAAGATCACCTTTCTGCAAATCGGTGCAGGCGGCATTGAGATTGGCTGTCTCATCATCTGGGAAGAGACGGACAGCAATGTCGAATACCTCGTTAAACTCTGGCGAACCCGGCTCGTAAGTCTGTGCCACCAGGAACATCTCCTGTAATGACAACTGCTGAGGCTTGGTCTTCAGGATTACCTTTGCCTC
>ERZ1026870.717-NODE-717-length-17819-cov-4.234463_pt1 | contig 17819 bp, 12 predicted proteins | sample MGYA00380165_ERZ1026870 | MGnify/ENA primary metagenome ERZ1026870 (study PRJEB33269, sample SAMEA4719801) | human gut metagenome | biome: human-associated habitat; feature: organic feature; material: feces | place: Cameroon | collected 2013-10 ...
AGGCGTCCTTGGAGAAGGCTTGAAGAAGCTTTACCGTTCCGGCGCCGACTTCTTTGACACTCGCGTTCGTGGTTTCGGATGTTTTTTTCTTGAAGTGTTAAAAAGCGCAAAATGCTCCGAACATGTGGGCCTGTATATCGTTGGAGAAAAGAATTTACGTCTGGTTTACCGGAACTGAGGTTTATGAGAGGTTTGGTGATCTGAATTTCTCATGAGCGCCAGGGATGGTAGATTCGGTAGGTTCTTATGAACGGCCTCATTCAACAAGTCTGATAAGCGGAATTATGCATCGCACAAATACATAAACCACACGCATCAAAAATGTCTTATAACCGATATCATCCGAAAGTAGTAGCCCTTACACATCCTTTAGCCTAATACTCTCCATAATGAGGGTGCCGAAGCAGGCCTGAAGTTCCATCAGCTTCCCTTTGCACCAACACCCAACCCTCAATCGCCCATATCCGAGTTCTTCATCCTGAAGCCTTTTAATGCGAAACGGCTCTCGTCGAACCGTTTGCAAATGAACATCCATCCCCTCGCATGAGCGCGGGGTGCCACGCTCGCTGTTGACGCGGCGGACCCCAGTGACACCGCTGCAGCGCAGGGCTCGGTCGACACCGAGCGCCACATCCTTCGCTGCGGCGTCGAGAGACGACGCTTTTGGCGCATGGCCGAAGCCTGCATAGAAGAAGTGCAGGTATTGAAGCCGCCGAAGATTCTAATCCTCAGCACGGGAAGCGAAATTACGACCTCGGGGAAGCCCCCCCTCGCTTGCCGACGGGCGAGCAACGCCGTCTATCCGCAGGCGCTGTTCGAGGCGGTCGGGGCGGACCCGAACCCCATCGTGCGCGTCTCGGAAGACGTGGACGAAATCGCCCGCGCGCTCATGAACTGTGAACTGCGAAGGGATCGAGCACCGCGCCGGGTGCCTGCCCGACTGGCATCGAAGCTGAACGTCTTCAGAGGGGCGATCCCGACGGCGGGAGCCCGAGACAGAAATGCGCAAAGGGCGGCGAAGGTTTCCCTCGCCGCCCTTTGGCGTCATTCTTGCGGATTCCCGCTTCAGGGAATCCGCGTTTTCAACTCCAGGCCGTCTGTTATTTGGTCGTCTTTTACTTGGCCGTCTTGATGTAGTCCTGTGCCGATTCGACCGCGATGCGGGCCGAGTTCACGGCAAAGCCCACGGTGGAGCCCGCCATCAGCAGATCGTACGAGTCGCCGTACATGCCGCCCACGTCGTTGCCCGCGGCGTAGAGACCCGGAATCGGCGTTTCGTCCTGCGTGACGACTTCAAAGCGTTCGTTCGCCTTGATGCCGCCCAGAGTACCGAGAGACGAGGCGACCGACTTGATCGCATAGAAGGGCCCCGTCTTCACTTCGCGCAGATAGGCCGGGTCCTTGGCGAATTCGGCGTCATGGCGCACGGCGCAAAAGCCGTTGTAGGCCTCGACGGTCTTCTTGAGCTTGGCGGGATCCATGCCGGTTGCCTTCGCCAGACCTTCGAGCGTGTCGGCCTTGAAGGCCCAGCCGCCCTTCACCGCATCGGCCCATTCCTTCTCGAAGTTCGTGAGCTTCGTGCCGACGGGCACCATCACGCCCACGCCCAGGTCAATGCCGCGGTCCTTTTCCATATGGTCGAGCGTCGCCTGATCATAGACCACGTACATCGTGCCGCCGATGCGCTCAAGCGCATTGCCGGCAAAAGGCCATTCGAGCATGATCTTTTCGTCGCAGAACCGCTCGCCCTTGGGCGTCAACCACAGATGCGGCTGCTTGGCGGTGGCGGAGACATGGTTCGTCGTGCCGATGCCGCGCGGACCCGGACGATAGGAGGCCTGCACTTCGCAGCCTTCCTTGCCGCCGCCCGCGGCCCAGGCCATCTGAATGCCGTCGCCGGTCTTTCCCTTCTGCGCCAGACCGTCGGCATCCGGGAAGCGCAGGTACTTTTCGCGCATTTCCTTGTTGTCGAAGAAGCCGCCCGTCGCAATGATCGTGGCCTTCGCGTTGACGGTGATCTTGTCGCCATCCTTGTTCGTGGCGACGACGCCCTTCACGACGCCGCTCTTGTCCTGAATGAGTTCCTTGCCCCAAGTGTTGAGAAGCAGCGTCTGGCCCGCTTCCTTGTACTTCTTTTGGAAGAGATTGATCCAGCCCGCGCCGCGGCCCTCATAAATGTGCCAGGTATAGAGCCCGTTGGGATAGTTGGAGAAGAGCTTCTCGAACTTGACGCCGTTGGCCTGCATCCAGTCGATCGTCTCGCCCGACTTGTCGACGAAGGCGCGCACCATCTTGGCGTTGCCGCGCCAGTGGCCGTAGTTCATGATCTTCTGGAAGGCCTCGTCCTTCGTGAGGCCGTAGTTCCAGTTGCGCTGCATGGAGCTCTCGACGGCGAAGATGCCTTCGGAGAACTTGCCCGTGCCGCCCACCATCGCCTGCTTTTCGAGGGTCACGACCTTGAGGCCCTTTTCGGCGGCGGCCCAGCCCGCGGCGGTGCCCGCAGCACCTGCGCCCACGACGACCACGTCGACATTGTAAGTTGCGTCAGCGGCAAAGGCAGGCGCCATGGCGGCTGCGACGGCCGCAGCCGTCATCGTGCGAAGAAACTTGTGCATGATTGGTCTCCTGTTGTTGCGGGAGACCCGTCTGGTCCGCGGGGCCTCCCTTCATGCACAGTCTGCAGGAGACTCAGGAGGCAGACTGTCGGCCAAGCGACAGTCGAGGGTTTTCACCCGTTGGAGGGAAGGCTCAAAGCTTTCGGCAGAGCCCGATCACCACGCCCTCGATGTTGAAGTCGTCATCCTCCGAAATGTGCGTCACGGGGTGTTCTCCTTCCTTGGCGTCGGGCTCGAGGCGTCTTGCGCCCGTCTTTTCCTCGACGTAGCGTCGCATCGTAAAGCGCCCGTTGATGTAGGCGAGCACGATGTCGCCCGAGCGGGCGTCAAGCGACCGGTCAACGATGCAGACGTCGCCGTACTCAATCCCAGCGCCGGTCATGGCCATGCCCGCACACCGAATGAGAAAGGAAGCAAGCGGATTGCGTACGAGCATGCGGTTGAGATCCACCTTGCCGCGGGCGCCTTCCGTGATGGGAGACGGAGACCCGCAGGGCGCGCGCAGCTCCACGTACGTGATTTTCGCAACGCTCTCCGCAGGAACAAACCCGAGGGGTTCGAGGTCGTCCCAATGAAGGGACGCGTCGGTGAAGCGTGCGGCGAAGGCGTCGTCTGCCGCAAAATCGTGAAGGTCGGACATGCTCGTTTCCGGAAGGAATCAGATGGATTTCGAAATCTTACCGTGCCTTCCCGAAAAACGCGTCCCCTGCAAAAACAGAGGGAGCGGCTCCTTAGAACCGCTCCCCGCGTCAGCGGCTCACGAATGAACGTCCGTCTTAGCCCTTGAGATACCGCACCATGGCGTCCCCCGCCACGATGCCGCTCGTGAAGGCGGTGCCGAGCGCCGCGCCCTCGTTTTCGTAGTAGGGAGAGGCGTAGAGGCTGCCGTTGTCGACGCCCGCGACGTAGAGCCCCGGAATCGGGGCCTGAGCGGGCGTGAGCGCACGGCAGTGGGCGTCGGTCTTGACGCCGCCGAAGGTGCACCAAATCGACGGCTCGTACTCGACGACCCAGAACTTCTTCCCGTTCAAGGCCTTCAACAGATACCCGCTCTTGTAGAACTCGTCGTCTTCGCCCCTGCGGCAAAGCGCGTTGTACTTCTCCACGGTCTCTTCGAGATGCGTGAGGCCGAAGGCGCGGGCGCACTCGGCGAGCGTGCCGGACGCCGCCCATTTGCGCTCAACGGCCTCGGCCATGTCCCGATCGAGCTTCGCGAGCTTTTCGCCGGCAAAGCCCGTCGAGCCCACGTACCAGGCCTTCGGGCTCCCGAAGTAGGCAAAGATCCCGTCGTCGCGGCAGCGCGCATACATCTCGTCGTCGAGCACCGCGTAGTAGCGGCCCGCGCGCAGGCTCATTTCGCCGCCGAGCGCGAGCGGACGGTCGGAGAGGTATTGTTCGTTCATGAACCGTTCGCCCGCGGCGTTCACGATGAGACCGCCGTAGATCGCAAAGCGAAGCGCGTCGTTCGAGCGCACGATGGCCTTTCCCTGCTTGGCGCACTTGCGGTTGGCGCCGCCGAATTCGTTGCAGCAAAGCGCCCAGTTGCGGTCCGGCACGCCGCCCGCCTCGACCACCATGCGAAAGCCCGCGCCGTTGGAGAGCGTGTTGCACAGGGGCATGACGTTGATGTCGCCGAAATGCTCGCGGATCATCGCGTCGTTGCCGGCATAGCCGCCGGTTGCGACCAAAACGGCTTTGGCGTCATAGCGAACGTAGGCGCCGTCCTCGCCGCGCTTGACGAGAACGCCGGTCACGGCCTCGCCCGTCTTCACGAGCTTGACGGCCTCGCGTTGGGCCTCAAAGACGCCGCCCATGGCCTCGAACTTTTTGACGAGGGGCCCGAAGCGGTCGACGCCTCGCAGCTGCCGGCCGTCCTTGTCGGCAAAGTTGTGACGCGCGCGAAAGCCCATGCCGTAGGCATCGCGCCTCAGTCCCATGTTGACGCCGTTGTCCATGAAGGAGGACACCACGCGCTCGCCCTCATTGACGCACTTGCGAAGCAGCGCGCCGTCGACCGTGCCGCGGCTGAAGCCGTACTGGCACTCATAGAGCGTCTTGACGGAGACCGTCGCGTTTTGAGCGGCCTGCACGCGCGTTTGTGCGAGTGCTGGCCCGCCCGCCTGGCTCCCGTTGCTCACGCCGCAGCTTCGGCCCTTTTCAAGAAGCCGCGTCTTGACGCCCGCCGCCTGCAGGACGAGCGCCGCTTCGATTCCGGCGGCCCCGCACCCGAGCACGACCGCCTCGGTCTGGACGACCTCTTGGGGCACGACCTTCTCGAGATCCTCCTCGATCTTGGCCCCGTCCACCTCGAGCTTCACCGTCACGGTCGTGCCCGAAGCCTGGCTCATGCAGTCGGCAAGCGCCGTTCTCGCAGCGTTCGACGTGACCGTCGCGCCCGAGACGCCGTCGACCGAGCAGTCCTGGGCCTTGAGCATGCGTTCGGCCATCAGGTCGCCGATGTCGGCCCCGATTCCCTTCGTCTCGCCCGAGACGTCGACCAGGACGTCGACGATCCGGTGTTCGTCGAACACGGCCTTGACGGTCACGTCGCTGCTGATGCCCGGGGCCTTGGCCGAATAGGTGCCGGGCTTGTAGGTGAGTTTGGGCGCTGCTTCCGCCGCAGCCGGCGCACGGGCGGCAAGGCCCGCCGCGCCCGCGAGTGCGGCGGTCTTCAGAAAGCCGCGCCGATCGAGAGTCCTGGTCATGTTGAGCTCCTTTTCCGGTTTTGTTGAGTCCGGTTTGATGATTCCCTTGATGGGACTATGCCCGAAAACCGCTCCGCACGCTGTCGCCCGGACGACACCTTCAGGGCAAGTCCCGATCTTTTCTGATCCGCAAACACAGCCTGCCCGAAACGCCTCCAGCCTGTGCGTTTTCAAGGCTTTAACTGCCTCAAGGAGCCTCTCTGAAATGCGGGGGTCGGGTGTTTTCCAAAAAGAGGCTATAGTGCTCGCAAGCGCGCCGCTGCGCGCAGGCGGGACCCCCGGCGGGTCCCGATCAGGGTTCGCCCATCGTCAGAAGTTCGTACATCCAATCATCATGTTTGCAACCTGTTCATGCGCCCGCTATGTTCGGGACGCCGCCTTTCCCGCGCCCGTGGTCATGGCCGCACGGCGCGACTTCTTCAACCCGGCCGAAGCCTACGTCATGACGCTCGGCGACGGACAGTCTCAAAAGCGCATCGTGCAGCTTCTCAATCAGATCGCGCGCTTTTTCGGCGCGGCCGACCTGCACGTCATGGCGTGGCAGGACATCACCTACGACCATGTGCTCGCCTTTCGCGAAACGCGGATGCGCGAGGGGCTCTCGCCCGCCACCATCAACCTGCAGCTCTCCGTCCTCAAGATGACGGCCAAGCAGTGCTGGCTCAAGAAACTGATTCCGCTCGACACCTACGCGGCCATCAGGGAAGTGAAGTCCGTGCGCGGCGGGCGCGTCTCCAAGGGGCGCGCGCTCAAGCCCGACGAATCAAGCAGGCTTCTGAGCTCAACCGAATCCGCGGGCGACATCTACGGCGTGCGCGATGCCGCCATCATTGCGCTTGCGCTCGGCTGCGGGCTGAGGCGCTCCGAAATCAGTTCGCTTCGGCTCGACCAGGTCGACCGCATCCGCCGCACGATCACGGTGCTCGGCAAAGGCAACAAGGAGCGCCGCGTCGCGCTCGCCGATCCCGTCTGGGAGCGGCTTTCGGCCTGGCTTGGCATTCGGGGCGAAGACGCCTCGCCCTTCGTCTTTCTCGCCCTTCGGCGCTACGGAAAGATCTGGAAGAATCACGCTCTGAGCTCCTCCGCCGTCTACCACATCCTCAAGAACCGTTCGGTCGAATCGGGCGTCGAGGCCTTTTCGCCGCATGACTTGAGACGAACGTTCGCGACGCGGCTCCTCGGAGCGGGCACCGACATCAACCTCGTGCGCAAGGCCATGGGGCACGCGTCGGTTCTCACGACCCAGCGCTACGACAAGCGCGAGGACGAGGACGTCGAGGCGGCGACGAGGCGAATTCTCATTTGAGGAGCCCTCTTCGCAAGACGGGCCTCAAAGAAAAGGCCTCCGGCGCGTCGTGCGGGAGGCCTTTTCAAATTCTTGATTGTCTTTTCTTGATTGTCGTTTCTTGAGTGTCGTGGTGCGCCCGAGTCAGAACATCTTCTCGAGCGTTTGCGCCTCGCGCTGCCGCTCGGCTTCGGCCTCGGCCTTTTCCTGAAGGATGCGGGCGAGTTCGTTTTCGAAGGTGGCCTTCGAGATGAAGAGGAATGAGACGGGCGAATTCGGACGCTCGTGGCCCGTTTCGACCACGGTCATGCCGGCATCCTGCCAGTAGTGGTTGACGGCGCCGCGGGTTTCGTAGCTTGAAACGGGGCCGAGCGACGCGAGCTTGGCGCGCATGGCATTGACGCCGTCGGCCTCTGCGTCGTAACGAACCATGAAGCCGAGCCCGCCCTTGAACTGCTCGACCGAGAGGGCCGGATGCCCCGGAAGGATGAAGCAGGGCTCTTGGCGTCCGAGCGAATCGACTCTCACCAGGGCGCCGTCCTTTTGAATGCGGCAGCCCTGCAGTTCGGCCTCGGCCTTCGCGACGAGATAGTCGGTTTCGCCCGGCGTCACGATCCCGAAGACGCGGCCCACGTGGGTGCGGGCGGCTTCGCGGGCGCGCGACATTCGCGCTTCGCGCTCGCGGGCTTCCTCCTCGGCGGCCCTGAGGCTTGAGGCGGCGGCTTCGGCCGCGAGCTTCTCGGCCTCGGCCCTGGCCCTTTCCTCCTCGAGGGCGCGCTTGACGGCCTCATAGTAGGAGACGGGCTGGATTTCGATTTCGTAGTTGCGCAGGATCCCCATCTCCTTGAGGACGATGGTGCGGTCTTCGGCATTGAAGACCCAATAGGCGGCCTTGTGGCGGCGTCCCTTCGTGACGATCGGATCGCCCCAGCGGTTTTTGAGGGCCGACAGAAGCGCCTTGCGGTCCACGCCCGCGCCCGCGTCGATCTCGATCACGTCGCGTCCGTCGTCCTTGTTCTGGAAAAAGACCGTGACGGGAAAGCAGTTCGCGATGCCGCGCTCGTCGGGGAGCATTCTGTAGAACCACCCGAAGGTGTGCTTCATGATGTCCTCGGGGTCGGCGAGCATGCGGTTGTTGACGCGGTAGTGGCAGCCGAGGTCGTTCAGGCGCAGGAGCAGTTCGGTGTGCGTGGTCTTTTCCGGCGTATAGATGCGGTTGACCTGATCAAGGCTGCGCAAGACGGCGTCCGTGCCGGCTCCGGCCAGAGCGGACGACGAAATCGCGGCAAGAAGGCCGGCGGCGAGAACGAATGAAGGGGTGGCGCGTTTCATGAGTGACTCGAAGCAGAGGTCGATCCGTCAAATCCGATTGGGAGATAGTCCGAAAATTATAGGAAATGCACGCGTCCGACTTATGTCCGTATGTAACAAGAAGGAAGGCGGACCGCACCTTGGACCCCCTTCCCTTCTTACGGCTCGCCCGCATCCTCAAGATGCGCCTCGGCTTCGTGCACCTCGACGGGCGCGTCCGGGGCGGGCTGATCGGGCTCTTGCGCTCCTTTCTCGATCCGGCGGCCTTCGCGGTCGTACCTTTCGACGGGTCCCGTCTCGACGCCGCGCACGAAGCTTCGAACTTCCCGGCTGCCGTCGGGCTTGACCGTCGTCACGCGCCCTTCAAACGCATCGTTTTCATATTGCCCGAAGACGGCGGGCTCACCCGTCTCCTCAAAGTTGAGCTCAAAGGGCCCTTGGCGCACGCCCGAGACATAGGTGTATGTCTCAAGGAGCCGCCCTTCGGGGCCGTAGCGGCGGGACTTTCCGTTCATCCTGCCCGCCTTGTATTCGACGTCGGAAAGAAGCCCGCCTTCGGGCGAATAGGTCTTCACGGAACCCTCGAGCTCGCCTCGCGCATAGGTCTCGACGCGAAGGAGCGCGCCCTTTTCGTCAAAGAGCCGACGCTCGCCCTCAAGAACCCCTTTCTGATAGTTGGCCTCCTCAAGCACGGCCCCCGTTTTGCGCGAGCGACGCTCGAAGGGGCCCTCGAGCTTGCCTGCCTCCCAGTGGGCGGTTCCCACGGCCTCGCGCTCGTCGAACGTGACGGCGCGGCCTTCCTTGAGACCGTCGATCACGGGCGTCACCGTCATGAGGCCGCCCGCCTTGAGCATGTCCGTCTCCGTCATGCGCCCGGTGAAGAGCTTGCCCTGGTGCCAGTAGAGGCCGTCCCTCACCTGAAGCCTTTCGGCGGGCTCGGAGGGGAGATGGAGGTAGAGCTGGTAGCGAAAGGGCCAGGCGGCGGCGAGGATGACGCTGGCGGCGAGAAGCGTCAGCGTGAGACGGCTCTTGATCATGGCGTTCTTGGACGTTGGTTTGGGTCAACGCCCGAAAGAATGCCACAAGACGCGAAGCCGCGCACGAATTTCGACCGCTCCCTTTGCAGCCGCCCTTTGCCGGGCGGGTCCGCCTTCAGGACGCAGGGCTTCATATCAGGCGCGATCCCCGAAGCTGATCGCCTCGCCCGCATGCCGTGCGCGGGCCCGCGCGAGCGAGCGCCGGGTGAGGAGCGCAATGGCGACGAGCATCAGGGCGGACACAAGAAAGATGATCGAGACGCAAAGCCGCGGATCGCCCAGGGCCGTCAAGGGCGCGACGAGGCCGCCGCCCAGGAAGGCGATCGAACCCAGAATCGCCGCAGCGGCCCCGGAGCGTTCGCGATGGAGCGTGAGCGCAAAGGTCATGGCGGAAGGAAGCGTGAGGCCGAGCGAAGCGAGGAGCACGATCTGCGCGCCGATCACGGCCCAGACGGGCAGGTGCGCGGCAAAGGCGCCCGCCGCCAGCAGGCTCCCCAAAACCGTTCCCCACGCCCCTTTTTCCATCGCGGCCGCGGGCGAGGAAAACCTGGAACTCGCCATGGCGCCCGCCGTGATCGAGAGCGCGAGGAGCCCGAAGACGAGCCCGTAGGCGCTCGGGCTCAAGCCGAAGATCGTCTGAAAGACGAAGGGCGAGGCGGAAATGTGCCCGAAGAGTATCCCCGCGGCGAAGAACTGCTGGGCGGCCATCGCCCTGAAGAGCGGATCCTTCATGAGGACGGCAAACGACGCGGCGACGCTTCCCTTGGGGCGGTCCGTCGTCTTTGCGAGCGACTCCTTGAAAACGAAGATCGTCACGACGGTGAGCGAGACGCCGATCGCAAGAAGCAGCATGAAGATCTCGCGCCAGCCCGCGGCCTCGGCGATGACGGCGCCGATCATGGGGGCCGTGACGGGCGCAATCCCCTGAATGCCGCCCACGACGGCCATGAGCTTTGCGAGCTCCCGGCCCGTGCAGAGGTCGGCCGCGATCGAGCGCGACATCACGACGGCGCCCGAAGCGCCGAGCCCCTCGAGAAAGCGCATCGCGATGAAGGTTTCGATGTCGGGGGCGAGCACCGCGCCCGCGGTGGCGAGCGAAAAGACGGCGAGGCTCGCCGCGAGCGGCACCCGCCGCCCGCGAACGTCGGACAAGGGCCCGATCCAGAGCTGCCCCGCGGCGAGTCCCCACATGGTGGCCGAGAGCCCGAGCTGCACCATCGAGGCCGGTGCGCCGAAGTCGGCCGTCTGCTCGGGGAGCGTCGGCAGATAGAAGTCGGTCACGAAGGGACCGAAGGCGGAGAGAAGCGCCAGAAAGACGATCAGAAAGGCGCGGCCGTTTCGAGGCGCCTGCGTTGCTTCCATTGTTGTCATGTTTGTTTTGTGCGTGCGTGAAGCTGACGGCACGATTCTATTCGCGAATCTTGTGCGAATCTTAAGACTCGCGTAAGAATTGCCGATCACACGATCAAGAAACACGATCAATTTGCACGAACAAAGAACACGGGCAAAAAAAAGCCCTGCTTCGAAAGCGAGGCAGGGCCAAGAACCAATCCACCGACCGACCGGCAGATTTCTTCGGCTTCGGGCAGGACCCACAAAATCCATGGCCCGAAGGGACGCCGCGAAAGGCACGCAGGACTGCGGGCCGCGTCGGCGGCAAGAGAAGCATACAGGGAATCGGACCGCCCGTCGGAGGCGCGCCGCCCGGCGAAATCAAGCGCAGCGGCCAGGCGAATTGCGTTTTCCGCAATACGCAGCCCCTCAATCGGGCCGCCCGTGAAAAAAGCGCCTTTGCTGCTCGTCGCGCCCCGTCGGGCCCGATCAGCCGGAAACGAACGGCCCGCATCTCCCTCACCATGCGAGGCTATTATTTATGCACCTTCAATTCAAGCGATCTTCGGACATTTGCAATATCCACACCCGACATCTGCTTTGCTCGAAGAACTCATACCGTCCTGGTCCGCGCCGCGCCCTCTCTTCCTACCCCTTTCGGACTAGATGACAGCCCGGGGCCGTCCGACGACTTCATCGATATCATGCCCTTCGCCCGGGCGCGAAGGTGCCGTGCACGATCCGCTTTCACACGTGCGCACTTTCACTATCGATCCGTATAAATACTCAATTTTAAAATTCAGTATTTATACTTAGCGTTTTACGCAACAGAACTGCATCCCTGCGGCCCGAGCTCCCATGCCGCACACGGATTCGGAGGCCCGATTTCGGGATCAATCCCTCAGCTTTGCCTCTCAATCAGGGAAAACCCTCCGATCCCGCCTTGACGCAACAGCCTTCGCGCAGGCCTTCCCTTTTCGGAGTCCGACGCCGACCTGCGTTTTACGCTACGTAGTTTTTCGGAGGTTTGAGCCCGCTTCGCGTGCCGAACCTTCCTTCCCCGCACATCCTTCGATGCGCATTCGAGGCGCATTCGGGACGGCCTCCCCTCGTCACGGAACGCTTCCCGCGGCCGCTGCTAGCAGCCCCGGCAGGCCCGAACGCACGAGGGCGGGCGCCCGGCCCGGCGCCTCATTTGCGGCATCCGCTTTTCCCAACAATCGCCTTCCCGACAAAATTCCATTACATTGCAACGACTTGCGTTCCAAGAGCGACACAAAAGGAAGATCAGCCAAAACCCCTAAGGCATTTCTCCTAGTCAAATCAACCTATCGTTTTTCATCGCCCGTCCGAATAGGATTAAGGAAGGCGTTTGTGCCCGCACGGCGCTAATACACCACCTTTTCAACCCCTCCGCATCGGAAAACAACAGGAGCGGCGTCTCGAAGGACCCGAAGCCGGCATGCCGACACCGCGTCTCAAGAGGCCCGCGAAAAACATGTTCGAATCCATGTTCTGGTACCTCTTCATCTGCCTGCTTTTCTTCGGCATCGGGGACTTCCTCGGCGTCGCCACCAAGGCCAAGCTCTCGGCCGTGTTCGTGAGTCTCATGCTCTTTCTCTTCGCCTTCATGACCGGGCTCATTCCGCCCGACATCATCAAGAAGGCCGGGCTCGACCAGATCGCCAAATGGTCGGTCCTCTTTCTCGTCTTCTCGATGGGCACGACCATCAACGTGCGCGAGCTCGTCGACGAATGGCGCACCGTCGTGACGGCCTTCCTCGCGATGGGCGTGATCATGCTCGCCGCCTTCCTCATGATGCCGCTCATCGGCTATGAGGAAACGATCGTGTCCGTGCCGATCGTCACGGGCGGCATCGTCGCGACGCAGATCATGACGGAGGCGGCCATGAACCAGGGCTTTGCCATGGCGGCCGCGCTCGGCACGATCGTCTTTGCCGTTCAGAAGTTCGTGGGCACGCCGATTGCGAGCTACTTCGGGCTTCGCGAAGCGCGCGAGCTCGTCGCGCAGTACCGCGCCACGGGCGTCGTGCCCACCTTTGAAACCCAGCCCAAGAAGCCCGAGGGCGAACCCAAGCCCACGTTCTTCGAGCGCCACAAGAAGTACTACGGCTCCTTCACGTCGCTCGCGATCACGGCGTTCTTCGCCTGGCTCGCCTGGCTCCTCGGCAAGAACACGGGTCTCGCCGCCACGATCTGGGCCCTCATCCTCGGCGCGGTCGTGGGCACCACGGGCATGCTCCCCAAGAACATCCTCAAGCACGCCAACGCCGCGGGCATCTTCAACTGCGCGGTCTTCGGCGCGATCATCCCGTCGCTCGCCACGATCAAGCCCGCCGACCTCCTCACGCTCTCCTACTCGATCGTCGTCATCTTCGTGATCTCGATCGCGGTCATCATGCTCTTTTTCTACGTGCTGCCCTTCTGGAAGATCCTCGGCTCGCGCAACGTCGCCGTGGGCGTCGCCTCCTGCCAGCTCCTCGGCTTCCCGGCCACCTACCTCATCGCCAACGAGGTGATCAACGCCGTGGCTGAAAACGAGGTCGAAAAGAAGATCATCAGCGACCGCCTGATGCCGAAGTACCTCGTGGCGGGCTTTGCGACCGTGACGAGCTTCTCGGTCATCATCGCCGGCATCTTCGTGGAATTCCTGTAACCGCTTTTTCAAGGACATCATCATGACCCAGCTCAAGTTCGACGCCCAGGACTATCCCTACGCCTCCAAGCGCCACGTCGTCTACGCCCGCAACGGCATGTGCAACGCGGGCAACCCGCACGCCGCGTCCGCCGGTCTGCAGGTGCTCTTGAAGGGCGGCAACGCCGTCGACGCCGCCGTCGCCATGGCGAGCGCCATGCCGGTCGTGGAGCCCACGGGCAACGGCATCGGCGCCGACTGCTTCGCCATCGTCTGGTTCAAGGGCAAGATGTACGGCCTCAACGCCTCGGGCCCCGCCCCGATGGCGAATTCCGTCGCCGCCCTCAAGGCCCGCGGCCACGAAAAGATCCCGAGCTACGGCGTCGAGCCCATCGACGTGCCCGGGTGCGTGGGCGGCTGGGCCGCGCTGCACGAGCGCTTCGGAAGCATGCCGCTCGAGGAAGTCATGGCGCCCGCCATCCGCTACGCCGAAGAAGGCTATCCGGTCACGCCCAACATCTCCCGCCTCTGGGAGGAGGCCTTCAACATCTACTCGAAATACCGCGACCGCCCCGAATTCAAGGGCTGGTTCGACACCTTCGCGCCCAACGGCACGTGGCTCAAGCCCGGCGAAATGTTCCGCTCGCCCGACATGGCCGCGACGCTTCGCGAAATCGCCGCCACCAAGGGCGAATCCTTCTACCGCGGCGCCATCGCCGAGAAAATCGACGCGTTCTTCAAGGAGCACAACGGCTTTCTCACCAAGGAGGACCTCGCCGCCTACCATCCCGAATGGGTCGAGCCCATCTCGGTCAACTACCGCGGCTACGACGTCTGGGAGCTTCCGCCCAACGGCCACGGCATCACGGTGCTCATGGCGCTTCAGATCCTCAAGGGCTTTGAGTTCGCAGAGCGCGACTGCGTCGAGACGATGCACCGCCAGATCGAGGCGATGAAGCTCGCCATGGTCGACACGGCCCGCTACGTGGCCGAACCCTCCTACATGAAGGTCTCGGTCGATCAGCTCCTCTCCGAAGACTACGCCGCACGTCGGCGCGCCCTCATCGGCGACGAGGCGATCATGCCCGAGGCGGGCGATCCGGGCTGCCCCTCCACCATCTACTTCTGCTGCGCCGACGGCGAAGGCAACATGGTGTCGCTCATCCAGTCGAACTTCCGCGGCTTCGGCTCGGGCATCGTGCTCCCGGGCACGGGCATCTCCTTCAACGACCGCGCCGAGAACTTCAAGTTCGACGAAGCCCACGAGAACGCGCTTCTCGGCGGCAAGCGCCCGTACCACACGATCATTCCGGGCTTCCTCACGAAGGACGGCAAGCCCGTGGGCCCCTTCGGCATCATGGGCGGCTGGATGCAGCCCCAGGCCCACGTGCAGGTCGTGCAGAACATGATCGAGTGGCACCTCAACCCGCAGGCCGCACTCGACGCCCCGCGCTGGCAGTGGGTGGGCGGCAAGAACGTCGAGGTCGAGCAGGATACGCCCAACCACATCATCCGCCTCCTGCAGCGGCGCGGCCACAACATCATCGTGCAGCCTGACCCCTACCACATGGGCCGCGGCCAGGTGATCGTGAGAAGCGAAGACGGCGTGCTCTGCGGCGCAACCGAAAAGCGCACCGACGGCCAGATCATGAGCTATTGATGCATGAGCTATTGATTCATGAGTTATTGATGCGGGCCTTCGGACTTCGGGCCTGAAGTCCGCGAAACGGGTGCCGGACGATTCGTCTTCCGGCACTGCGCCTCAAAAGACCCAGTCAAAGGCCAACAAGAATGCCGCCCTGCGGATGACTGCAGAGCGGCATTTCTTCATTCAATTCCTTCATTCATCGACGGGCGACGGCCGGCAGAGGCCGGCGTCCCCCGGTCATGCAGCGGGCATCTTGGGCAGAAGCGCCTTCATGCCTTCGGCGCCCGCAAGGGCACAGGCCGTGAGGAAGACCATCTTCGGACCTTCCTCGATGCGGATCGCGTCGTAGTATTCGTCCACCGTATGGGTGCGGTACATCGCACCGCCGCCCGAAAGGCACGTGGCCGGAATGCCGAGGCTCACGGGCTTGTTGGCGTCGGTGGAGGAAGCGGTGTAGCGCTTGAGTTCAAGCCCGAGGCAGCCCATGGCCGCCCGGCTCGTCTGAAGGACCGGACAGTCGTGCGGACGCAGGCCGCCCGGACGGTCGCCGATCATCGTGACCTCGAGCTTCACCTGCTTGGCCGGGTCCGTCACGCCCCAGATCGCGTTTTCTTCGGCGACGCCTTCTTCAAAGCACTTGAAGATCATCTTTTCGAGCTCGGCGAGGTTGCCGTCGTCGAGCGAGCGCATGTCGACGTCGACCTGGCAGGAGGCGGCGATCGTGTTGACGCTCGTGCCGCCCTTGATCGTGCCGATCGTGAACGTAGTCCTCGGGCCTTCGGGCACCTTCACGTGCGCGACCTTCGCGCCCGCAAGGCACATGGCGTGAACGGCGCTCGGGCACTCGGAGAAGTTCGTCCAGGAATGTCCCCCGGGACCCGTGATGGTGAAGCGGTAGCGGTGGCTCCCGATCGCGGCGTAGAGAAGACGCCCCATGTCGGCGTTGTCGACGGCGAGGAATCCGTCGATGTGGTTCGTGCCGTTGAAGAGATGCTTGGAGCCGCGGATGTCGCCGTTGCCTTCTTCGCCCACGGTGCCCACGAACCAGATGTCGCCCTCGGTTTCAACCCCGGTTTCCTCAAAGGCGCGGATCGTTTCAAGAAGGCAGCGAAGCCCGCAGCAGTTGTCCGCGATGCCGGGCGCCCAGTAGCGGTCGCCTTCGCGGCGCACCTTGATGGGCGTGCCTTCCGGGAACACCGTGTCCATGTGCGCGCCGATCGCGAGCACGGGGCCCTCTCCCTTGCCCGGACGGCGGCCGATCACGTTGCCGATCTCGTCGATCGTCACGTCCTTGAGGCCGAGCGCCTTCATGCGGCGAACGATCTCGGCCGCGCGGACCTCTTCGTGAAAGGTCGGAGACGGAATCTCGCAGAGCTCGCACTGCATGACCATCGAAGCCTCGGCGCCCTCGTCGAGAAGCTTCATCGCCTGCTGAATGCGGGGCTTTTCAAAGAGCGCCTTGACGGGCTCGTCGTACTCGGGAAGAAGCGGAGGCAGTTCGGTCATGATTTCCATCCTCATGTTGTCTTGAAAAGGGATTCCCGCGCCGCGCCTATTCGCCTATTCGCTTTTTCGCCTATTCGACTTTTCGGCTTTTCGGCTTTTCGGCTTTTTTTTCGGCGCGCACGCGCTTGCTGCAGAATTCTATGCCGCCCGTGAGTCCAATCCCGTTTTCCTCGGGAAATTCCCGATCGTTCTTCGGTTGATCTATTCGACTGATCTACAATCCCACCATCCCGCAGCGAAGCATTCAAACCAACCGCCCATGACTTCCTTCCGCATCCCCGCCGCCCTCAGCTTTTCGCCCGTCGCGCCCGCGGCCTCCCTGCTTCCGGACCCCTGGACCACGGCCCCCGACGCAAACGTCCTTCTCGCCCGACGCCTTTTTGAAGAGGCGGGCCTCGTGCCGGCGGGCTTTGCAGGACGCGTCGGCCTCATGCTCACGCAAAAGGACGGACTTCTTCACGCCGAGGCGCTCCTTGAACCCGTGCGCCCCGAACTCATGACGCCCTGGCAAGACGCCCGGGCTTCGCTCGTGCATCCGAGCGTCGAGGACGAGGACGTCCGTAACGCGCTTCTCATCGACGGCAACGGCCGCGCAACGCCCTTTCGAGCCCTGCTCGACGAAGTCTTCGCACCCTTTCCCGACCGGGACGACGATCACGGCGGACGCGAGCAGCGCGCACGGCGCGCGCTCTGGCGGGGCTTTCTCACGGACGGGCTCGACGACCCGTGCGTGCGCCTTCTGATGGGCCGAAACGCCGATCCCGCTACCCGCGCCTCGGCCCGGCTCATCGCACTCGCCGCCTGGTGGGCGGGACCCTCGCCCTCGTGGGACATCAGGCACGACGGCGCCTTCTGCGCTCCTAAGTCGGGGGCTCGCTTTCTGCTCTCAAAGCTTCTCGAAGGCATTCCCCATGATGCCCCGCGTCCTCAGCAGGATCCGGACGAAAGGCCGGAACTTCCCGTTCTCTACGAGGACGAGCATCTGATCGTGGTCGACAAGCCCGCACGGCTCGCCTCGGTCCCGGGCGGCAGCGAATCGACGAGCGCCAAGGCGATTCTTGAGGAAACTCGGGGCGAACTCTTCGTCGTGCACCGACTCGACATGGGAACCTCCGGCGTTCTTGCCTTCGCCAAAAGCCGCGAGGCCTTGAGGCCCCTCAATCTTGCGTTTGCGGACCGCAAGGCCGAAAAGATCTACATCGCGCGCCTCGAAGGGGTTCTTGCCGGAGAGAATCGTCAGCAGGGCTCGATCGAGCTTCCCATTGCGCTTCACTGGTTCGAGCGCCCGAGGCAGTGCGTGCTTCCCGTCTCCCAGGGTGGCCGGGCCGCGCACACCGACTACGAGGTGATCGGCATCGAGGATACGCCCGAAGGGCTCAAGTCGCTCGTGGCGCTGCGCCCGCGCACGGGCCGCACGCATCAGCTGCGCGTGCACTGCGCGCACCCCGAAGGGCTCGGCCTTCCGATCGACGGCGACGTCTTTTACGGGAGCCGCGGCATGCTTGAGGAAACGCGCGAACACAGGCTCTGCCTTCATGCGACCACCCTGAGGATCCGGCATCCGATGACGGGCACGATGCTTGACATCACGGCGCCCTTCGACTTTCCGAACTTTTGAGGGGCGTGAAGACGCGAAAGCCCCGGCGGACGTCTCCGGCGGGGCTTTGGGGGCTGTTGAATTCGCGCTTTCCTGCTTGAGGCGGGATCCGGTTCAGGACTCCTTC
>ERZ1026870.718-NODE-718-length-17797-cov-78.497689_pt1 | contig 17797 bp, 16 predicted proteins | sample MGYA00380165_ERZ1026870 | MGnify/ENA primary metagenome ERZ1026870 (study PRJEB33269, sample SAMEA4719801) | human gut metagenome | biome: human-associated habitat; feature: organic feature; material: feces | place: Cameroon | collected 2013-10 ...
CATTCCACCAGCGGTTATTGAAAGTTGGCCCCCTTCGGGGACCGGAGGTTACTTGAGAACCTTTAATTTTTTAGATTATGAGTGTAAAATACAGAAAAGTAGTGAACAATCGTAAGGGTTCCAAGACCCAGGGTAAGATCTATGGCCGTGCCGTAGTGAGTGACACCATCTACACCAAGAAGCTGTGTCAGAACATCCGCGACCGCTGTACTCTTACCGAGCCTGATGTGGTGGCTGTGGTCAGCGCCCTGGTCACCGAGGTGACTACCCAGCTTGCCTTGGGCAACCGCGTGGTGCTGGATGGTTTCGGATCGTTCAAGGTGGGTCTCAACACTTCGCCTGCCGACACCGCCAAGAAGTTTACCTCTGCCAACATCGTGGGCATGCACGTCATCTTCCAGTCGGCCATCGAGATGCAGCAGGGTAAGCGTGTGAAGACTCTGCTCAAGGACGTGAAGGTGGAGGAGCTTGTGGAGTACAAGGGCTTGAACGGCTCCGAGGGCGGTTCTCCGTCGGGCGGATCTAACGCTGGCGGAAGTTCTAGTGCTGGCGGCGGCACCACGGGCGGCACGGGTTCTGATTCCGGCACCACCGGTTCCGGTTCGCAGGGAGGCGGAAAGGACACGGGCTCGGATGGTGATAACACCGATGTTGTCATCTAACCCTCGGGTTATTTGATGAAGATTTAAAAAAAGAGGGTGTGTCATAAGTTCATGACACACCCTTTTTTTCTTATGCTGTTGTTTGATAGCATGAATGCTGTTATTTCGATGACTTGAATCCCCGGAGGTTCTTGATGGCCTCCACATCCTGGGTTTCTACCTTCTTCTCGATATCATCTGGCAGATTGCAGAAGAAATCGATGCCGGTCTTGTCTTCCAGCGTCTTGATGTTCACCACGTAGTTGCCCAGCAGGTCGCTCTTGTCGAACGCCTTGTTCTCGTGAGGGAACCAGTAGCCGAAGGCGCTGTAGCTATACTGCTTGGTGCTCTTGTTATACTCCTTCTTCAGCACGGCAACGAAGAAATACTTTGGCACAGGGATGTAGCCCGGCTTCTTCACGTCGCTCGATGCACCCTGCTTCTTCCATCCCAGGATGTTGCTCTCGCTGCCCACTGGGTCGATGGTGCCGCCCTTCACGATGAAGAGGGTATCAGAGTCAATCTTCGGAGCCAGCTTGCGCAGCTCTTCCTCCATCTTATACCAGGTGCCACGCTGGTTGAAGTTGCTATACTGTGGCTGCATGTTGGTCATGAAGAAAGTCTGCTTCTGCTGGGTAAGGTTCAGCTTGCGGTCGGCAGAAGGACAGATATGACCGTGGTCGAATCCCTGCTTGGTTGGGGTAGGGTCTTCGGTGAAGTCGGTGATGCCCCACTGCTCCTGCAGGTCGGTATCCCATGGATACTGGCGCTCGCCCTGAGCTGGTTTCCATCTATCTACGTTAGAAGCCGTGTTTCCGGTGTGGAAGGTGTAGCAGCTCCATCGCTGGCTCTTCATGTCGTCGTCCCATTCGGTAGAGAAGTTCACCATGCCCGTGGTGTTATCCATGTGCACGATGGCGTAGCTGCTGCCGTTGTTCTTGAGCTTTGGGAACTCCAGACCGTTGATGGCGTTCTTCACCACGGCAGGCATATTGGCTGTAGCCACATTCTTGTTGGAATTGGTCTTATCGGTTGATTCTCCGGTGCCGCCACCGGTATTGTCATCCTTGTTTTCCTGATCAGGGAATCTGAACTGCAGTGAGTCGTCGGTGCCGCAGGCAGAGAACGTCATGGCTGTCAAAAGCGTGAGGATGAGTAGTTTGGTATATTTCATAATTCTCGTAATTCTTGTTAATGTTTTAAGTTATAAAAGAAAAAAAGTGCATTCCGACGTATATGCAACTACGACGGAACACACTTCCTATCTTTCGCTGATAATATATCTTTAATTAAAAAGGTATATTACTTCTTCAACTTGCCGTAACGGTTCATGAAGCGGTCAACGCGACCAGCAGTATCAACGAGCTTGCTCTTACCTGTGTAGAATGGGTGAGATGTGCTAGAGATTTCAATCTTAACTACTGGATAAGTCTCGCCCTCGAACTCTACAGTGTCGTTAGTCTTGCATGTTGACTGAGTGAGGAACATATCGCCGTTAGACATATCCTTAAATACTACAGGACGATAGTTCTCTGGATGAATACCTTTTTTCATTTTTTCTTTTATTTATTATTTGATGATTAAAAAATAGACGTCATGGGGAAGCTTTCGCCTCATTTCATGTCCCTCATCGGGGCATGCCCATTATAGCCTGTTAACAATTTCAGGGTGCAAAGTTACGCTTTTTTCCTGAAACCACCAAATTTTTCCTCTTCTTTTTAAGAAATATTTGAGAATTAGGGGGTTGAACCCTTGTTTGGCTACTATTTAGAGCTGTTTTAAATCGAAGTAAAGCAGTCGGGTATCTGCGCCTTCATCTTCTTTCGACAAAGGCATGAAGCCTTGGTTGTAGTAGAAGGGTAATGCGCTGGCATAAGCGTCTACTGTAACAAATCTGCATCCAGCTTTGTTGTCTTGTTGGTATGAGGCAATAATCATGTTGATGATCATGGAACCGATTCCTTCTCCTCGATAGTTGAGACTTGTTGCCAAGCGGCAGATTTTGATGGCAGGGTAACTTTTAAACATTTTCCCTTGTGCAAAAAACTTCTTTCTAAATCGATTGTATGAAGAGTTGCTTGGAAAATCGGTTAATGAAATCCTATCATGGGCAAGACTGAAGTAACCAATGACTTCTCCTGTAGTTTTATCTTCTAGAATGTAGCTTGTGGAGAGTCGTGATTTATAATACAAGGGTGCGTCATTTTTGATGAAGTCGTTCAAGTCCTCATCTCCGCAATCAAAACACTTGATGTCATCATGCTCATCAAGTCTTCTGTATATGATGTTGTTTTTGTCTAATGCCATTTTTTAGAAACTGCAATTTACGCCTTTACCACGAAGAAATTCGTAGTCGCGCATGATTTGTTCTTTTCTTTCTTGAGAAACTGGGGTTGGATTAAGCATCCTCATTTCAAATTTACGAGCTTCTTCTCCGTAGAGAATTGGAGTCTCTTTTATTGGTCTAGCCATATTTATTCCTCCTTAATTTTATCTGTTTATGAGTTTATTTTATAATTCTGCTGCAAAGATAAGAATCTTTTCCGAATTATGCAAGGCTTTCGCCTTAAATCTTTGATTTTTAACACTATGCAAATGAAAAACCCCCATCTTCCTCTTGATGAATAGAGAGGAAGATGGGGGTCAGTATTTTTTTTCTAATACATAATATCTGCTAAGGGATTTACTTGATAATCGCTGTGCCGCCAAATGTTACAGTAAAGTCATCGATGAGAACATCACCGCCTGGCTTCTTTGCATTCATTATGACGAAGCAGTATGTGCCGTCAGCAGGAATAGTGAGTGTTTGCTCTACTAGTTTCCACTCTGTATTCTTGAGTTCGTTAACGTAATCACCATATATATAATCGCCTACTTTTCCATCTGTAACAGGAACTATACCTGGACGGACTGAAGCGCCTTTTTCTGTTACGGCTTTAACATAGAACTTAACTTTGTATTTGCCAGCCTTAAGAGTTATTTCTTTATAGCCTAAGCGCTTGTTCGCACTAGCAGAACCGCTTACTTTTACTGAGTACTTGCCGCTATGAGCGTCTTCGCTCTGAGAAAGGGTAGCATTGCCTGCTGTAGAAGCTGTTTTCCAGTTGGTTGGTTTACCATCTGTCCAGTTCTCGAAGCCGCCATTCTCGCCTGTTGCTACCTCGCCTGGGTTTGGCTCTGGTTCAGGGTCTGGCTTAACCTCACCGCCGCCTGTACCTTCACCTTCAATCTTGATGATAGAACTGGTCTTGTCAACCTCCATGATTTCATTTCCGTTCTTGTCGGTGAATTTCATGATTTTACCCAGAATGGTAACCTTCTGGCCCACCTTCAACTCTTCCTTGGAAGCGAAGTCCTTGCCATTCAGACCCTTGCCGGAGTAAACTTGCATGTCCTTGCTCTTGCCATCGTCTGAGATGTAATAGGTGATGCTCTTGTATGTCTCATTATAGAAAGCAACATCTGAGATGATACCTGTCAGGTAAACCTGTGTAGTAGGCGCTGTGCCAGCCTTGATGGCTGCGATAGCTTCTGCCACGTTGTATGGGTCACTGAGAGAACCCTTACCAGTTGCTGGAGTATCAGGAGTTGTAGTTCCTGCGTTCTCGATAGAGATGATGGTGCTGTTCTTGTCGATTTCATTGACAATAGTGCCATCATTCTTCGTGAATGCCTTGACGATTCCTTTTACTACTACGATCTGACCAACTTTCAAGTCATCCTTGGAAGAGAAGTCTGCACCATCCTTGCCTTTGCCAGAGTATACTTCGATAACATCTGAAGAGCCCTCGTCTGCGATGTTATATGACAAACTGTTATAGGATGCGTTGAAGAAAGTTACGGCTGTAATTTTACCCTTTACGCATACAGCTGTAGAAGGTGCTGTACCTGCCTTGATGAGGGCGATAGCTTCTGCTACAGTATATGGATTGCTTTCAGAACCCTTTTGGTTAGGGTCTGTGGTGCCACCGGCTTCCGGCTTGGTAGGCAGTGTGTATGGTTCTGGCACATCCTCGCAGCTGCTGAATGTGAAGGCAGCCATTGCCGCCATCAAAACTGAAAATATATACTTTTTCATATTGTTGTCTTTTTTATTGATGTTACTATATATAATAATGTATAGAAGTGATTTCTGTTAATCTATCACGAAGTTCTTGACTTCCCATGTTGGGGCCGCTGATGTGGAACTGCTATAGAGGAAACCGATGTATATGGTCTTGCCACAATACTTGGTTAAATCTGCAGTAGAGGTAACGAAATCCCAACCATTCTTTGTTGGATAACCCGCAACTTTCAAATCAGTCCATGTCTTTCCGTCAGTAGAAACCTGAACCTTGCATTCCTTGGTCATGTCGGAAGAGAAATTGATGGCCTGGTCGAACTTGAGGGTGGCACTCTTGACGGATGAAAGGTTGATGGCAGGTGACTTGAGTCGTGACTGGAGTTCAACGTTGGCACCGTTCACATAGCCTGAAGCCTTCATGCCGTATGCAGCCGAAGCCCATTTCCAGGCATAGCTTACGCCTTCGGCCAGTTTGATGTTTTCTGTAGTGAATTCACCCTGGCTTTCATCGAATGCCTCCTTGAAGATGGAGAGCACAGAAGGAGAAAGGTCGTCGGTGTTGCGGATGATGATCTGCCATACATTATTATATCTTGTAAAGATGCCCGTGATGTCGTAGGCTCCGTCTGGCAGGATGGCATTGGCAAAGCGGGCATAGCCCGATGTTCTCACTACCACGGTGTTGCTGCTGATCCACTGGCCGGTAACGGCATCCTTCAGGCTCTGGTTGGTAGTCTCATCGTTGGCTGCCCATACGTTTTTGCCGTTGGCGCTGTTGAACTTCACTTTCCTGATGGTCATCAGTTTGCCTGCATTCTCTTCCAGATAGTTGGCATCGGCAGCCTTGCTCAGGTCGAACTCTTCTGCCTCTACGTTGCTGGCATCTGCCTCGTCAAGAAGCTTGAAGTGTTTCTGCCAGACAGTTCGGTCCATCTTTCCCACGGATGTGGTTCCTTTCTTCAGGTTGGTGTAGATGCCGCCAATCTGTGCCTGCTTGCCGTAGCCGCCGATGTAGAGGCCGTTGAGGTCGATGAGAATCTCCTGACCCACTGGCAGATATCCGTAGAGTCCGCCTCCGTTGATATCTACGAGGATAGCACCCGTGGCATCCTGCAGCGCCACCTGCTGATAGAGGTTGCCGCTGATGTCATTGCCCGTGATGTAACCCTTGATCATCATCGGCTTGTCGATGAGCTTATAGCCGCCACCGGTGATGGCGGTCTTGTATTCGCTCTTGAGCTGTGCAATGGTAACCACGTTCTTCTCTCTGAGCAGGTTGTTGCCGTAAGGAGGAGCAGGGATGGTCTCTACCATCTCCGGGTCGGCATAACTGTCGCCCATGCATGATGCCAGCATCATTCCCGCCATCGCCATCATGGCCATTGCTATGAATTTTATCTTTTTCATTGTCGTGTCGTTTTAGAATCTATTTTATGTCATTCTAGAATCGATGATACATCGTTTTAGAATCGGTAGCCAATCTGGAACATGCCGTTGGTGCCGAATGCGTAATACTTCTTTGGATTCTTTGAGAACTGATAAACGCGGACGTTTTTCACCTCGCCCGATGTGTCGAGTGTGTAGCCCGAACGTGAGTTCTGCTCATATCCGCCCGTTACCAGCTTCTGGTTGTTCAGCAGGTTGGTAATCATCAGGTTGAAGTTGAGCGAACCCTTCTTCAATCGGATGCTCTTGCCGATGCTCATGTCAACCATCCATCCTCCGTGACCTTTCGCCTGTGCCACAGCCTCCGGCAGCCAGCTGTTTCCATCTTCTGTAACCACAGATGGGAAGATTTCAGGATACTTCTGGTGGGCACTCTGACGGTTCTTGAGCACTTTCTCGTAGCGATAGCTTGGAGAATAGGAGAGGTAGATGCGGTCGTAGTAGTTGGCATTCAGATTCACGAACCATCCGTTGGTATGGAGGTCGAGACCGATGCTTCCCACGGTGAGCGGCGTACCGCTCTCGCGCATATCTATCACGTAAGCCTTGTCGGTATATACCTCGGCACTCTTCGAGAGCATGTAGTTGGCAGTAACATTGTTGATGTTCTTAGCCTCGCTGATGGTGCCCAGGGTCTTGAAGTCGAGCCATGAAGTGAGCTTGAACTTCAAGCCTGCCTCCAGACCGTAGTATTCCTTCTTCAATCCCGTCATGCTCACGTAGGTGAACGAGTTCTCATCGTCGTTGTAGAAGTTCTGCCACTCGGTTACATTCTCCATTCGGCTGTAGTAACCGCTCAGGTTGGCATGCATCCATGCGTTCTGATACTGGTAGCTTACCTCTGAGCTGAAGATGCGCTCGTTCTTGAGGTTGGTAACGAAATCGTTGTTGATTTCAGGCGCGATGAAGGCGGTGTTTGCCATAGGCGCACGCCACTCGTAGCCGGCTCCGATGCGGAAGGCGTGACCGCGACCTGCATCATAGTTCACGCTCAGCTTGCCACCGCCGTCGAGGAAGTGGGCTGTGCCGCTGTTGCCAAAGCTGTTGTCGGCAGCCATACCGTTGCGCATGTATCCCTTGCGCTTCATGCCGGTGTAGCCGATGCGGCCGCTCACCATGGCTTCGAAGCGTGAAATCTGGGTCTTGTAGGTGCTCCAGGTGCCTGCCTTCTGCACGTCGATGCGGTAGTCGTAGCCGAACTTGTCGCCCTCGTACACCAGTTTGCCGGTGTTGTTAGGTCCGGCGGTGTTCAGGTCGTACTGCACGCGTGGGTCGGAGATGGAGTATTCGCCGATGGCGTAGGAGTTGATGTTGTGGAAGATCTTTCCTCCCAGCATATCCTCCATGGTCTGGTAATGGCGGTTCTGGTTGATGCCGAGCATGAAGCCCGATGCCAGGCTCGACTTGTTGGTGAGCTTGGTGTTGAGGGTTGAGGAGAGCACGAGGTTGAGGTTGTCGTTGTGCTTAGCCTGCAAGTAGTACATGGTCTCCTGTCCGTTCTTGGCAGCCTGCTGGTTGGAGTAGTAGAGTCGGTCCCAGTCTATCTGGCGGTTCTGCTTGCTAGCCTGCCAGTAGTTCACGGCGTTGTTCCAGCTGTCCCAGTTGTAGATGTTGTTTCCGTTCTGGAAGTCGCCCCACACGTAGTAGTTGGCAGATGGCATGTTCTTCCAGTAGTCTGGCTGCGGATTCTCGGCGTTGTTGTAGTTGAGCTTGGTGCTCTTGTACATGGAGTATTTTCCGAAGAGCGAAGTGGTGAGCTTCATGCCGTCGTTGATGTCCCAGTCCCATGTGGCGATGGCAGAAGGGGCGAAGTCGTTCACTACTCTTGAGTTACGCTTGTGTCCGTTCTGGTATCCCCAGTATGGGTTGTAGTAGTAGTCGTTGGCAAGCCAGTAGGCCTCGTCGGTAGAAGCGCCCTGGGTGCTTCGCTCGGTAGGGTTTCCCCAGGTGGAGAGGCTCAGGGAGTGGCCGTTCATCCACTTCTTCTGCACGCCGAAGAAATAGGAGAGGGCGTTGTAGTAGGTGCCCTCCACGTATCCGCGGTTGGCCCAGCGGTAGGTGAGTCCGGCTGTGATGGCCCATCCCTTGGCGTTGAATCCGCTGGAGTAGGTGTAGAGTCCGCGCAGGGTGTAGTTGCGGTTGGCGGCAGCCACGCTGGCATACTGTCCTTCCTGCATGCTTCCGGCACGGAAATCATAGTTGTTGGAACCCGCCATTCCGGTCATGGAATAGCCGTTGGCCTCGAACGGCAGCGCGAAATCCACGTTGCGTGAGAATCGGTTCAATCCTCCGATGTTGGAGAATCTGAACTGTCCGGTCTCCATATCGTTCATTGCCGCACCATTGATATACACATCGTTATATTTCTGGTTGAAGGCACGATAGCGGAATCTTACAGGCGAGAAGAGGAAACCTGCATCCTTGGCATATACGTTGGATGAAGAGTTGAGGATGGTGACATTGGATGACATGTCATCGTCCTCGCCCAACTGTGCCTCAGAGAAGGTGAAGGCATTCTCATCGAGGGCACCAGCCATCAGACTGTTGTCGAAGCTGCGGTCGCCCTGGAGTTTGATCTGCATCTTATTCTTTGCCTTGACCGTTACGGATGTGAATCCGATATAACTGATTCTGAGATTTGTTCCAGGCTTTACATCGATGATGAAGTTGCCTTCCATATCGGTAACTGTGCTCTGAGTGGCTCCGTTGCCGACAGCCTGGATGTTGGCTCCGATGATAGGAGTTCCATCCTTATCGACCACTACGCCCTTGATGCGCTTGTTCTGCTGCACGCTGAGCATGTCGGCATGAGCGGCCTTGGCTCCGTTATCTGGAGCGGCTGTCATCGCCTGCGCTGCCATGGCCTGCATGGAATTGAGGACCAGAGCGCTGGAGCAGAGTGCGAACGTCGCTAATTTTATTTTCTTTTGCATAGTCTGTATAAGTTAATAATAAAATGTACAAGTGCAAAGTAACACATTTTTTTTGAATATAGAAAGACATTTTAGTTAAAAATTTGCTAAAAATGAATTTTTCTCCATTTTTGCAGCGTTTTTTGCGATATTTATGCTATCTTTGCGGTTATAAAAGATTAAATACATGTAAAACGAGAAAGAATAACGAATAAAGGATTATGAGAAGACAAGTATGGTTTTTGGCTGCCCTGCTGATGATTATTGGCTTGGGTGCTTCCGCTCAGAAGAAAAAAACGGCTGCAGCCGGTGGGAAACAGTTTCAGGTGTATGCAGTGGGTTTTTATAATCAGGAGAATCTTTTCGATACTTGCCACGATGCGGGTAAGAACGACTATGAGTATCTGCCTGCCAAGGGCTGGAACGGAATGAAATATACGAGTAAGCTGAAGAACATGTCGCGTGCCCTGGCTGATATGGGTACGGATGTGCTCCCTAACGTGGGCTGTGCCTTCATCGGTCTTGCCGAGGTGGAGAATGCCAATGTGCTGAAGGATCTTACGGCTCAGCCTCCGCTGAAGGCGCGCAACATGCAGTTCTGCCACGTCGAGGGTCCGGATAAGCGCGGCATCGACTGTGCGCTGCTCTACAACCCTGCGCTCTTCAGGGTGAAGAACGTGAAGCTGGTGCCTTACGTGCAGGAACTGGCGAAGGATTCTGCCTTCAAGACCCGTGGTTTCCTGACGGTGCGTGGCGAGATGGCGGGCGAAGACGTGGCTGTGATTGTGTGCCACTGGCCAAGCCGTTTCTCGGGTTCGTTCTATCGTGAGAGCGGTGCGCGCCAGACCAAGGTGGTGAAGGACAGTCTGCTCAGAGTGAATCCGGACATGAAGGTTTTCGTGATGGGTGATATGAACGATGACCCTACGGATAAGAGTATGCATGAGGTGCTCCGTGCGAAGCCTGAGATTTCGCAGGTGGGCGAGGGCGACATGTATAATCCTTGGTATAATATTCTGGCTAAGGAGGGCAAGGGTACCTTGTTCTATAATGGCAGCTGGAACCTCTTCGACCAGATTGTGATGACTCCTAACCTGCTGAACAAGGATGCGAAGAAGAAGGATTACTCTAGCCTGAAGTTCTGGAAGAACCACGTGTTCCGCAGAGACTATCTCATTCAGCAGGAGGGTCAGTATAAGGGTTCGCCTCTGAGAACCAAGGCTGGTGGCAGATGGCTCAATGGCTACAGCGATCACCTGCCAGTGGTATTGTATCTGGTGAAGGAAAAGAAATGATTTAGTTGATAGTTAAGAGTTAATAATTAATAGTTGATAGTTAATAGTTTATAGTTTATAGGACTTTGTTAAGTTCTAAAATCTATAGCTAAGCTAATCATAAAGTTCAAAGTTCAAAGTTCAAAGTTGAAAGTTCAAAGTGTAATGGTAGAGAATCATCCTTTTGAGCCTTGGTTGCCGGGCAATGCCAAGTTGCTGATGCTCGGCACGTTTCCACCTTCGGAGAAGCGATGGTGCATGCCTTGGTATTATCCTAACTTTCAGAATGATATGTGGCGAATCTTCGGCATCATCTACTTCGCGGATAAGCTGCACTTTGTGGATGTGGAGAACAAGACGTATCGCCTGGATGCCATCAAGGAGTTCCTGAAGGAGAAGGGCGTGGCGATATATGATACTGCCCAGCAGGTGATCCGTACCAAGAACACGGCATCGGATAAGGACCTGCAGATTGTGCAGCCTTCTGATTTGGATGGCATGCTGAGGCAGCTGCCCGAGTGCAGGGCGGTGCTGACAGCCGGTCAGCTAGCCACCAGAATCTTTTCTGAACATTTCGGAATTAAGGAAAAGCCGGAAATGGGAGGCTTCGTGGAGTTTGAGTTTGAAAGCCGCAAGCTTCGCCTCTATCGCATGCCTTCCAGTTCGAGGGCGTATCCGATGGCGGTGGAGAAGAAGGCAGAGTACTATCGCAAGATGTTTGAGGATATCTTATAGAAAAATGTGATTTCTGGTATTCCCCACACACCCTGAAAGAGAAGGAGCAAGGATAGCCCCACACGCCCTGAAAGGGCAGAAGCTCCTAGCCCAGGGCATCGCCCTGGGTATAATGATAATCAGCAATGCGCCCTGTAAGGGCAAAAGCTTTAAAATTACAAAAAGAATGGAAAATCTAGATAAAGTAACTGTGATTGGTATTGCCGGCGGAACGGGTTCTGGCAAGACCACGGTGGTGAAGCGACTGGTAGAGGCTTTGCCGCCTCATTTCGTGGCTGTGGTGCCATTGGATTCCTATTACAATGATACCTCGGAGATGACCGAGGAGGAGCGTCATCAGATCAACTTCGATCATCCTGATGCTTTCGACTGGAAACTGCTGCACGAGCAGTTGGCTGATTTGAGAGCGGGCCGTGCCATCGAGCAGCCTACCTATAGCTACATCAAATGCAACCGTGAGAAGGAAACGGTGCATGTGGATCCGAAGCCTGTGGTTATCATTGAGGGCATCATGACGCTGGTAGACAAACGCTTGCGCGATTTGATGGATCTGAAGGTTTTCGTGGATACGGATGCCGACGAGCGCCTGATCCGCAACATCCAGCGTGATACCATCGACCGTGGCAGAACGGTTTCGATGGTGGTAGACCGCTATCTCAAGGTGCTCAAGCCTATGCACGAGCAGTTTATCGAGCCAACCAAGCGCTATGCCGACATCATCATCCCGCAAGGTGGCGAGAATGCCACCGGCATCGGTATTCTATGTAAATATGTAGAGGGATTGGTGGATTAATCCGTAGATGCTCTCTTTGATAGCAATAAAAAAGCTTCAATCATCAGATTTCGTTTTCTGATGATTGAAGCTTTCTTCTTTTATTTCTCTTCAATGAATGTAGCATCCTCGAAAACCTTATCAGAAGAAGAGGCGGAGGTCTTGATTTCCTGCATCTTCTTCCATTTTCTCCGGTTGTTGGAAACCTTGAAGGCATTCATGGCTTCTACCACTCCATATACCAGCATCGCCCATCCTATGACCAGGAGTGGGGCAGAGGCGATGGAGCTAGGACGGAAGAGGGTGAACAGACCGAGCAGCAGGAGCAACGTAGGCATCAGCCAATACACGATTCCCACTCTTCCCATTTTGGCAGCTGCCACCAGACTCGCCATCTGGCTGAGCGCTCCCATAATCAGCAATGCCGAAAGGATGAACATCAGCCAGGAGATAAACACGTTTGGCATCAGCGCCAGGATCAGTCCCAGAATCAGCGAACCCATTCCCACCAGCGGGAAGTTGGGACGCATGCCCACGATGTGGTTACCCTGGGCATCATATAGATACTGTCCCTTCATCTTCTCGGAATTTCGCTTGGCACTCAGATACGTGAGCAGCGAGATGACACCCGAGAGGAAAAACAGTATGCCGATGGCTATGGTAATCCAGGTTACGGTCTGCTCGCGGTATTGAATGAGCAGTCCGCCCACGATGATAGCGCAAACGGCGCGGAATAATGAACTATGTATCACTTTCATTTTTTTGTTAATATTTTATTCGTTTGCAATCTTATTTTCTTCCTTTTGTCATATCCGTCATCTTATATCTCGTTTCAGGATATATTTCCTACTGCAAAAATACAAAAGAAATTTCATATAACCCGTGTTTTCTACACCTTTTATATCTTATTTAACGCAATTTATTCCTTATTCTCAATAAATATCAGTAATTTTGTAAGCAAAAACAAAATATGACAACATTGTATCTGGTGCGTCACGGAGAGACCGTAGACAATGCCGCACAAATTATGCAGGGACAAACGCCTGGCAGACTGAATGAAAAGGGTATTGAGCAGGCTGAGGAAGTAGCCCGGAAGATGGCAAACGACCACATCGATGTCTTCGTTTCGAGCGACCTTTACCGCAGCATGCAGACCTGTGCCATCATCGCCCGTCCTCATCTGGAATGTGAACCTGCAGGCTCTCGCCATGTTTTGTCTGAAGACGAAATTCTTCAGCATATCGTGACGACTCCTCTGATTCGTGAGCGTGACTGGGGAGATTTCACGGGTAAATTCATCCCTTCGCTTCCTAAGGATCCGAAGGATTGGCCTGATAACATCGAGGGATTGGAAAAGATGAAGTCGAGAGCCCAGAACTTCCTTACCTGGCTCAAGGTGGCGTATCCCGACAAGACGATTCTTGCCGTGGGACATGGCATCATCAACAAGGCGATTCAGAGTGTTTACTACAAGCGCCCGATGAACCAGATAGAAAAAATGGCGAATGCAGAGGTGAGAGTTCTGATACTTTAAGATGGAAGAACCCTTTAAAAACAAAGACTAATCATAAAGTTCAAAGTAACAAAATACATGAATAAAATTGCTCTTATTACTGGCGCAACCAGCGGAATAGGCGAGGCTTGCGCACGTCGCTTTGCTCAAGGCGGCTACAATCTGATTCTTACGGGTAGAAACACCGGTAAGTTGGAAATCTTGAAGAAACAGCTGGAAGGTACTGGCATCCAGGTGCTGGCACTTGCCTTCGATGTGCGCAACCGTGATGCAGCCAAGAAGGCGGTGGATTACATTCCGCTGGATTGGCGAAAGATTGATGTGCTCATCAACAATGCCGGATTGGCTCGTGGTCTGGAACCTGAGTATGAGGGAGATTTTGATGATTGGGATCAGATGATTGATACCAATATCAAGGGCTTGCTCACCATGACCCGTCTCATTGTGCCGGGGATGGTGAGAAGAAACCATGGTCATGTCATCAACATCGGTAGTGTGGCTGGCGATGCTGCCTATGCGGGTGGCAACGTGTATTGTGCTACCAAGGCGGCTGTGAAGGCCATCTCTGATGGACTGCGTATTGACGTGGCTCATACCAAGGTGCGTGTTACCAACGTGAAGCCGGGATTGGTGGAGACCAACTTCTCTAACGTCCGTTTCCATGGCGATGCCCGCCGTGCCGACAATGTGTATCGTGGCATCGAACCATTGAATGGTGATGATGTGGCAGACGTAGCCTTCTATGCTGCCAGTGCCCCAGAGCATGTGCAGATAGCCGAAGTTCTGGTTTTGGCTACGCATCAGGCCAACGGAACCGTGATACACAGAGACTAGTTTATAGTTGATAGTTTATAGTTGATAGGCAATCTTGCTATAAACTATAAACTATAAACTTTTAACTATATAATACTATGCAATAATGTGGCAGAGGCGATTGACATCCGATTCGAACGTATCGCGGTTGATCGCCTTTGCTCTCATGCCCGACTTGTAATTGTAGATGGTCTGGGTGGAGTAATGCAGCAGGGTGGCTATTTCCTGACTGTCGGTTACGCCCAGTCGCATCAAGGCATAGATGCGGATTTCCGTGGTCAGCGTGTGGGTAGTTGGCACCTCCAGCTGGCTTTCTGGCAGCAGGAGCTTGTTCAACTCCGTAACGAAACCTGGATACAGTTCCATGAACGCCTTGTCGAAACGGTTGTAGAACATCTGTGTCTCTTCCTCTTCCAACTTGTGGGTGTTGAGACTCTTCAGCAGGTCGGCAGCCTGGTTTGCCTTGATTTTTCGGCTTACCAGTTTGCGATAATCAGCGAGCTTACTGATGTATGCAGCGCTGATGTCCATAAAGAGGCGCAAGTATGTTTCGCGCTTGATGTTGGTTTCTATGAGCTGCTGGTTCAGTTCGGTGAGCTGATTGTTCATCTCTGAAAGCTGGTCGTTCATCTCTATCTGTTTCTTGTTCTGCTCTTCAATCTCCTGCTTGTTTTTCTTCAGTTTGTTCTTCTGCCTGTTGTTCACGAAGGCAAGGATGATGATGATGATCAGTGCTGCGCTTACGGTGATGAAGCCCGTAAGGATGCGGGCACGTGAACGCTCGGCAGCCTGCTGGTTGGCAGCTGCGATGACTGGCAGGATGTTTGAAATCTCCATCATGCGCAGTCGGTTGTTGAAGAACTGGGCATCTTCCATGGTGTGCTGGATGTATTTAGCCGCTCTCTTGCTGTTGTTTTCATCCTTTTTAAAGAGGTAATAGGCCAGCTTCTGCAGTGCTACCGTTTCCTTGAGCTGGCACAAGCCGTCGCTAACGGATGCCTCCACGAGATATTTCTCGTATAGATCGAAGTTGCCTGTAAGCTTGTAATATCTGGCGACAGCGTATGCCGACATGGCATGGATGCGTGATTTGGCTGGTGTCTTCTTCATTGCCTTCTGGTAATGGTTGAGTCCTTCCTTACTGGTAGGATTGTCGAGATAGATGTATTCGCCCATGAGATAATGATAGTACGCACTATGTTTGTCCTCTTCGTTAAAATTCAGAATCAGGAGGTTCATGTAATGCTTCTTCTGGCTGCGGAATTCCTCGGCGTAATTAGATCCCTTGGCGTAGGATTCCAAGTAATTATACAACCAGGCATACGTGAAGTAGTAGTACAGCTTCTGCTTGTGGGGCATCTCGTCGGGGTTGAGCGATTCGAGCTTGTTTTTGGCCATGCTATAGAATCCCCTAACCGAGAGTATGGACGCTTGGTTGATCTGGTTGAGTGTTATATAATAGGTGTCGTTGACCTTCTGTGCCAACTCCAGTCCACGCTGCATGTAGGCGTAAGCCGAGTCGTAGCGGTAGGCACTGTAGGCATGGTATATGCTGTCAAGGAAAAGCAGTCGGGTCTTGCTGTCTTCTGCCTCAATGGCTTGCAGTTTCAGCTGTTTCAGCTCTTTTTCCTTGATATCTTGATAATACTGGTCGTTATCAATCATGTAATCTATACGCTCCAGAAGCTTCTTCTCATCGGTTTTGCCTTGGGTGAGCAGTGGCATCATAAGCATAAGAAGTAAAAATAACAATTGCTTCATCTTTTATTAGTATTTTGTTAATGATAAGATTGTCTCCAAATGGGACAAAATAGTCTCCAAAGGGTGATAAAATAGTCTTTTGTCGATTTTGTGGTGCAAAGATACAAATTTCTTTTCATATAATATCATTTACTTTGATAAAAATAGTTAAGATTTAACCTATATTGATTATCAGACGGTTATGGAGTTTTTGCTTTTTAAAAGTTTACTAAGTTCCTACTAGGGTATACAACTTTGAGAAATTATGCCTACCTTTGCATCGGAATTCAAAAAAGCAGTATAATTAAGACAAAGGTTTTATTACCACTTCAAGTCTTCTTAAAAGTTAGTTTTAAAGGTATAAAATATTCCTTTTGTTGATTTAGTATGTTGATTTAAATAAGGACAGTATTAGTTTTTTAGGGAAAAGGATTGATTGAATAGGAAGCCTGCTTGATTGAATCAGTATTGCTTTCAAAAAAGCAGAAATGCTTTTCTATTATGTTTAGGAAAGACCCATCATTTTCTTGTGAAAGAAGGTGATGGGCTTTTTTATGCCCTAAACTTTAATTAATGTTACTAATCCCTCTTTATCCTCACTTTGTTCACCGAAAACTTGCATATCTCGGAATTATTCAGTACCTTTGCCACATATTTATATATAATATATTAAAGAGCATTGAAATGGGCAATAAGTCGAATACTGAAAAGGAATACGATAGGCGCACGATACTCGCCACCTACCTGTATGATGTATCGAAACTGAGCAAATTCTTTGCTGAGAATTCAAACAAAAAAATAAACTATTATGGAATTATTGACTTTTGTTTTTGCAATCTTTGCTATTGCAGGATGGGGCCTGGCAATTTTCCTTCATACGGAACGAGGGAAAAAATGGGCTAGTGAACTTTAGTTTTTAATCTTAGTTATAATTGAATATAGAATAAATATAATCCAATGAATATATTAGTAACAGGCGCTAATGGCCAGCTCGGCCATGAAATGCAGATTTGCGCCAAAAACAGCAATCACAAGTTTGTCTTCACCGATGTGGCTGAAGGCTATGAGAAATTGGACATCACTAACCTCGACGCTATACGCGAAAAGGTGAAGGAAAATGATATCCAGGTTATCGTTAACTGCGCTGCCTATACCAACGTGGATAAGGCAGAGAGCGACTTCGACCTCGCCAACCTGCTCAACAATACGGCAGCAGGCAACCTGGCGCAAGCGATGAAGGAAGTGGATGGAACCCTGATTCATGTGAGCACAGACTATGTGTTCCAGGGCGACAAGAACATCCCTTGCAAGGAAGACTGGGAAACCAATCCGCTCGGTGTATACGGCAAGACCAAGCTCGCAGGAGAAAAGAGCATCGAGGCTACAGGCTGCAAGCACATCATCATCCGTACTGCATGGCTCTACTCGCAGTGGGGTAAGAACTTCGTGAAGACAATGCAGAGCCTCACGGCTAGTCATGACACCCTGAAGGTGGTATTCGACCAGGTGGGTACTCCTACTTACGCTGGCGACCTGGCTGCCGTCATCTCTCACATCATCGAGACCAACCAGCTCGACAAGACCGGCATCTACCACTTCTCTAACGAGGGTGTATGTTCCTGGTTCGACTTTGCTAAGATTATCTGCGAACTCAGCGGCAACACCTGCGATATCCAGCCTTGCTACAGCGAGGAGTTCCCAAGCCCAGTGAAGCGTCCTCACTTCTCAGTGCTCGACAAGAGTAAGCTGAAGCAGACCTTCGGCTTCAAGGTGCCATACTGGACAGAGAGTTTGAGGAAGTGCATCGCCGAATTGGCGGAAGCAAAATAATTATTAATTATAAATTATTAATTGAAATGAAGAATATCATTATCACGGGCGGTGCTGG
>ERZ1026870.719-NODE-719-length-17795-cov-4.664825_pt1 | contig 17795 bp, 13 predicted proteins | sample MGYA00380165_ERZ1026870 | MGnify/ENA primary metagenome ERZ1026870 (study PRJEB33269, sample SAMEA4719801) | human gut metagenome | biome: human-associated habitat; feature: organic feature; material: feces | place: Cameroon | collected 2013-10 ...
GGGATAGCGCAACCGGCCGGATGCCCGGACGGACAGTCCGCAGGATGTTCTCCTGCGGCCCATCATCCGGAAGCGCCCTTCTCGGATGATTCGGCGGGGTTGCCTTGCCTCGACGTCCTCGCCTGCCGGCTCGGTCGGGCTCTTCGTCCCCGCTCCTCTATCTGCAGAACGTGATCTGCAGTATGAAAGGTACCATGCCGGGCGTCGCTTTGAAAAGGGGCGTCGGCGCGAATGCGCCCATAAGGCCGCCGCGCTCAAGCCGTCTAGGCGGGATGTCGTACGACAAATGCCTTATATTCGTCGAAATCGTCCCGAAGGCGGGCAGACCGTACGGGAGCCGTGATATAAAGAGGGGACCTTTTGGCTGAGAGCCGGCTCGGGTCCGCGTGCCCCTGCCGGCCTTTCTGTCTCTTTGGATCACACATTTATTTGCTGGAGATGCGCCCCATGAGCGTCAATGCCGTCCAATACCGCAGGGATCTGCACCGCATGCCCGAGCTCGACGACGAGCTGCCCGATACGACGGCCTATGTGAGAAAGGTGCTCGAGCCCCTCGGCGCCGAGATCTTTTCGCCCATCAAGGGGAGCGTCTGCGCGTATTTCGATGCGGGTGCAGACGAAACCGTTGCGCTTCGCGCCGACATGGATGCGCTTCCCGTCACCGAATGCACGGGGCTCTTCTTCGCGTCCGAAAGGCCCGGGCGCATGCATGCCTGCGGGCACGACGGGCACACGGCCATCGAGCTCGGCCTTGCCGAAGAAACGGCCCGCATGCTCGCCGCGGGCGAAAGGCTCCCGCGAAACGTGCTCTTCGTCTTTCAGCCCGCCGAGGAGACGACGGGCGGCGCGGGCCGGCTCTGCGAGACCGGGGTCTTTGAAAAGTACCGCGTCACGCGCGTCTTCGGCCTGCACCTCTGGCCTAACCTCCCGGAGGGGAGCGTCTGGTCGCGTCCGGGCCCGATGATGGCCCGCTCGAACGAGGTGACGCTCAGGGTGACGGGCAAAAGCGTGCACGTCTCGCGCGCAGCCGAGGGGCTCGACGCCCTTCGCGCGGGCGTCGACTGGATGAATGCCGCCTACGCCTGGACCGAAGCGCTGCCGGACGACGTGCTCCGCACGCTGCAGTTCGGCCGCATGACGGCGGGCACGGTTCGCAACGCCGTGGCGGGGTCGGCCGAAATCCAAGGCACGCTTCGCACCTATGACGAGGACGCGGCCGAGATGATCCGCGGGCGGCTCAGGACGCTCGCCGCTGAAACGGCCGGGCGCACGGGCTGCGGGCTCGAAGTCTCCTTCAGCACGGGCTACCCCGCCGTCTGGAATCACGAGGCGCTCTTTTCGCGCGTCTCGGAGGACCTCGGCGCGCATGCGCCCAACCTGCTTCCCGAACCCGTCCTTGCGGCGGAAGACTTTTCCTTCTACCAGAAGCATGTGCCGGGCGTCTTCTTCTTCCTCGGCGTCGGCCCCGCACACGAGCTTCACTCGCCGCACTTTTGCTGGAACGACGAAGCCGTGATCCCCGCAGGGATCGCCTTCATGAAGAAAATCATGCTGTTGCCCTAAGGGGAAATGCGGATTGCATTAGAATTCAATTTCCACTCTGCCGCTCGACAGTGAAAGAAGGTAAAGCCGGCCGGAACGGAAAACAGAACGACAAACAAGCGAAGGGGCTCTTTTCTTTGAGCCCTTCGTGTCCTTTTCCAATCAAGCGACTTCAATCAAGCGTCAAATGGATTTCCTCAATCAAATCGTCAGCGACGTCAACGGCGTCCTCTGGGGCGTCTTCTTCCTGATTCCGCTGCTTTGCGGCACCGGCATCTTCTACACCATCAAGCTGCGCTTCGTGCAGGTTCGAAAGTTCGGCCTTGCGGCCCGCTTTCTGCTGGGCGGCGCCTCGCTTTTCGGCAAGCGCGCCGACAAGTCCGGCATGAGCTCCTTCCAGGCGCTCGCGACCGCCGTGGCGGCCCAGGTCGGCACCGGCAACGTCGCCGGCACGGCCACGGCCCTCGTGGCCGGGGGACCCGGCTCGCTCTTCTGGCTCTGGGTGGCCGCCTTCTTCGGCATGGCGACCATCTTTGCGGAGGCCGTCCTCGCGCAGACCTACCGCACGAAGGACGACCAGGGCCGCGTGCTGGGCGGCCCGGCCTACTACATCACGCTAGGCATGGGCGAGAAGTGGCGCCCGCTTGCGGTCTTCTTCTCGATTGCCATCATCATTGCGCTCGGCTGCATCGGCAACATGGTGCAGTCCAATTCCATCGCGCATGCGATGGAGACCGCCTTCAACGTGCCCGCGATCGTTTCGGGCGTCGTCTGCGCCGTGCTCGCGGGCCTCGTCTTCTTCGGCGGCGTTGGGCGCCTTGCGAGCGTCACCGAAAAGATCGTGCCCTTCATGGCAGCCATCTACCTCATCGGCGGCCTCTGGGTGATCGGCGCGCACATCGGCGAAGTGATTCCCGCCTTCAAGCTCATCTTCGTTGCGGCCTTCGATCCCGAAGCCGTCATGGGCGGCGCGCTCGGCCTCACGGTCGCCAAGGCCATGCAGTTCGGCGTGGCCCGAGGGCTCTTCTCGAACGAGGCTGGCATGGGCTCCACGCCCCACGCGCATGCCGTGGCCCGCGTCGAACATCCGGCCGAGCAGGGGCTCGTTGCCATGTTCGGCGTCTTCACGACGGTCGTGATCGTGACCTTCACGGGGATCGTCATTCTCGTGACGGGCGTGCTTGACTTCAAGACGACGGGTATCGAGCTTACGCAGCATGCCTACACCGTGGGCCTGGGTTCGTTCGGCATGGCCTTCGTCGCCGTCTGCCTCTTCTTCTTCGCCTTCTCCACCATCATGGGCTGGTACTTCTTCGGCGAGCAGAACGTGCGCTTTCTCTTCCGCTCGCGCGGCGTGCTGGCCTATCGCCTGATCGTGTGCGCCTTCATCGTCACGGGGGCCATGCTCAAGGTCGACTTCGTCTGGTCGCTCGCCGACCTCTTCAACGGCCTGATGGTGCTCCCGAACCTCGTCGCGCTCATCGCGCTTCACAAGGTCGTGGGCGCGAGCCTCGAGGATTTCGAGCGCAAGCTCGACCACTACGAGGTCAAAAAGAGCGAGAACATCGACGACCGCATGCAGCGTCTCTGACGCTGATGGCGCCGCCTTACGCGGCGGTCCCTGCAACCCGGTTTGCCGGCGCCTTCGGGCGGCGGCCGCCGGGTTGTGTCATACTTGGAGCCTTGTTTACGAAGGAAGACGTCCATGGCAGAGCCCGAAGAAATCGTGATCGAACCCAAGCGCAGGTTTCAGGGAAAGTTTTCGAGCAGTCTCTGCGCGCGCGCCGAACTCTTTTATGCCCTGAGGCAGATGTCCGATGAGGACTACCACGCCGGGCGCCGCGTCACCGTCAACTGCCGCTATCGCGAGGGCATCGAGCTCGTCTACAAGACGGCGAGCTACCGCATCGGCGGCAAGCCCCGTCCCGAGCGCTCCTGGGACGTGATGAGCGCCGAGATCGGAGAGGCGATCAAGAGAGCTTGACCGCCTTTGGGCACCAGTGTAAAGGCGCCGGACGGCGTGCGCCGTGTGAAGAAGGTTGCACCAGATGAGCGCGGATCAGCTTTCTTTTATTCCGCGCCTTGATCCTTGTGGAGCTTCAAAGCTGGAGCTCCAAAGCAGACTTTCGGATTTATCCGGGGCGCTGCCGGTTGGCAGAGACCCGGAAACGTCGTAGTGCGCGTGCGCACTAGCGCTCGTCCAAGTCCGCCGTCAGCCGTTGCAAGTCGGATTCGTCGAGCTCAAAGGCTTCAAGGAGGTCTTTCTGCACAGCCGATAGTCGCTGGGGAAGACGGTGGATGCCGTCGTCGTAGAGCACGGCTTCGATCATTTCGAGCTCGCGCATCGCTTCCTCCGTGCTTCCCGGACGATCCTGCCCTGCAAGGCCGGAGAGCTTTTCCTCAATGAGGGCGCGGATGATCAGGGCGAGGAACTGCGCAAAGATGAACCCGCTCTGCGCGTTGTCCGACGGTTCGTCAAACGCATCCATATCGTCGTCGTCCGTCTCGCAGACGTCTCGGGTAGGCCTGCCGGCATTGATGAGCCCGTCGGGCGCATCTCGCGCGTCGAGCGCCTGAAAGCATGAGCAGGCCTCGGCCGCGCTCATCTTTTCCGAGCTGATGAGGCACGCGCAGCCGCAAAGCATGAGGCGCTCGCGGATCGCATCCGCCTTTTCCTCGGCGTCCGCGAAAATCGTTCTCGTCCGGCCTTCTTCGTCCGTGATCGTGCGGGTCACGCCCTGAAAGTAACGGCTGTAGGGCGGCTGGATCTTCCAGTCGATGCCGCACTCGGCGACGCTCTTGAGGTGCTCGCGCATCATGAGAAGAACTTCCTCGAACCTTTGCCGCTCGGCAGCCATTGTGCAGGGATCGAAAATGAGGTGAACCTGTCGGAGCTTGCGGTCGCCCTCAAAGAGTCTGCCTTCGATGGTCTTGCCGTGGAGGTCCGTGCCGGGGATCCGGTGGTTCGGATTGCGCTCGAATGTGCCAAGGTGCGGCTTGAGAAGTTCGCCCGCAAGGCTCGAAGCGCTCTCCGCCCGCATGAGAAATTGAACCCCATTGTCGTCCATCCATTCCAGCGTCTTTTTCGAAACGGCTCCGTGTGCTAGCGCGAAGGCAACGTGCTCGTAGTCGAAGCGCTCGGCTTCGGAGGCCATGAACCTGAAGTTGCCCGCAGGCGTGCCGGCGCCCGCATAGCTTGAGAAAAAGAGCGGCATCCGGTTTCGGGCGTCGAAGGCGATGCCGACCTTGCAGGTTCGACCGTTCATCTCGGGTGCCGGATCGTCGCACGACGTGATCTCAACCGGGCGACCGTTCAGGGTCGGATCGGCGGCGTCGCACGTGATGCAGATGCGTTGCCGGCGATCGCGCCCTTCGTTCCAGAGATGGAGAAAGTGGGCGACTTCCTCTTCGTCGGCTTGAGAGAGCAGCCTCAGAAGGGACTTGTGGCTCACGCGTCTCGTATCCGGATCGAAGAGCGGATGGCGGCGGGCGAAGAGCGAAAAGGCGTCGAGCGTCGGTCCTCCGTTCACGACCAAATATTGGACGACGTCAAGAAGAGTGCCGGCGGCGCTCCCGAAGGCGCTCTTGAGCATCGTCCCGAGGCCGCTCTTTCGCACGACCGACTGGATGACGAGGTAGGGGCCGACCTGCTGTGCGAGGCTTCGCGGACCGGGCGGCAGTAGCGGACGCTTTGCGGGTTCAGGAGCGGCAGCCGCCTGCGGCTCTGCGCTGCTGCCGAAGTATCGTGCGTAGTTCTTGTTGGGATACATCCATGTGCGGTCGGAGGGGTTCGCCAGACGGCCGATGGAGGCGCGCTTCGGAACGTTGAACTTGCGCTTCGGATCGTAGACTCGTGCGTATTCGTAGAGCACGTAGACGGCGCCGGACGATCTCGAGGAAAAGGTGATCTTGCCGGGCGCTTCGGGCGTTCGGACGGGTTTGCTGTCAAGCATGATGGCACTCAATTTGAGGTGAACGGATGCGGCCTCGATTCTAGCAAAGACGTTGGGCGAAAAATGCCGGCGGATGAAGTGGGCGGATGAAGTAGGAGGCAAAGCACCCGGCCTGTGTTGCCTATATGAACAACGCTCTTCGCTGTTGCCTCTGCGGGAGGTGTTGAGGTGAATCAATGCGAAGAGCCCTGCCTTTGCCCAGCGCGCCGCTAGAATAATCCGACTGATTCGCTCACAACATCGGGAGAGAGACGTGAACAACGCGGAACCGCACTGGCAGCCTGACGGACTCCTCAACATTGCAAGCGCCGCCTACGCCGGGCGCAAGGAGAGGCTCGCCGACGTGCTGCGCCTTGCCGAAGGGCTTTCTGCGGACAATCCCGCCGATCCGGCCGCCGTCGAGCGCCTCATCGAGTTGGTGGAACACGGTCGAAGGCTGGCGGCTTCGCTTTTGTGCGCCTGCAAGGCGACGCAGACGCTGCAGGCGAAAAACAGCCGGGTGCCCGCCGAGAGAACGGACGTGCTTCACGCCGCAGAGCGCCTCGAGGCGCTCGCCGAACGCGCCCTCAACTGGGGCCGCGTCTTTCCGAAGGACCTTGAGGATAGTCCCGCGGGCGTGTGGCTCAAGGCGGAGGAGGTTGCGCGCAGCCGGATCATCCTTCGGCGCACCGAAGCCGACCGCCGCATCGAGGAGCCGCTCGCCGCGCTCTACACCCACCTCAAGTCCGGCATGAGGCTCACGGTCATGATGCCGGACGGCGCACGGACTGCGGTCATGAGCTGCTCTTCGGCCGAGTCGTACCTCAAGAACAGCACCGACACCGTCGCGCGCCGTCAGGTCTTCGGCGCCTACAACGCCTGGTTTGCGGAAAACGCCGCGCCGTTTGCGGCACTCATCAATGCCTTGATCGGCCACAGGCTCAACCTTTCGGAGCGCGCCGGCATGTCGATGCTCGATGCTTCCCTGAAGAGCGAACGCCTGAGCCGTCCGGCGTTCGACGCGATGATGCGGGCCGTTCACGAGGCGGTTCCGAAGGCACAGGCGGCCGTTCGCCTCTCCGGCATGGTGCTCTCCTGCCTCGAAGGCCGCAGGGCCGGCCTTTCGGTTGCGAATCTCTTTGCGCCGCTTCCCGAAGCCGCTCCGCTTGAGGCCGCCGCTTCGTTTGAGGGAGCGGCCGATGCGCTTCGCCGCGCCTTTGCGAAGATCGATCCCGACCTGCCGGGCTTTCTCAAGCGCCTGCTCGCGGGCGGCTGGATCGAGACCGCCAATCTTTCGGGCGGCGAAGGCGGCGCCTGGTGCATGCCGGTGCCGGCCTGCAGCGCCGTGGCGGTCTACGCGGACCATCAGCCGACGCTCAATCGCGCCTGCGAACTCGCGCACATTCTGGGAGAGGCGTCCCTGAGAGACCGCCTCATCGCCTTTCCGGCCGCCGCGCAGCAGCCGACGCTTCTGTCGTGCGAAATCGCCGCACGCTTTTTCTCGGACGCCTTCATTGCCGAGCTTCTCGACGAAACGACGCAGGGACGGCGCGAACACGCGGCGGTGCTCTGGCAGGCGTTGCGCCAGATCGGCGTCAATCTTCTGCATCTGCCCTTTCGCTTTGAGCTTTCCGAACGCCTCCATGAGGCGCGCAAAAAGGGCTATCTCTCGGTGAGCGACCTCAACGCACTTACCAACAGCGTCTGGGAGACGTACTTTGGAGACACCGTTCGCGGGTCCGATCAATACGTATGGGCGGCGAAGATGCACTTTTACATGCCGCGTGAGCCTCATTATGACTGGCAGTACACGGCGGGGTACCTCATTGCGGCCGTGCTCAGGCGCCGTCTGCTCTCAGACGGACGAACGGCCAGCGGCGGCACGTTCGGCGACTTTCTCGCCGACTGCGCGACGCTCGACTGCGACGAGCTGCTGAGGCGCCATCTTGACGCTGATCCCGCCTCCGACGCCTTCTGGCAGGATGCGGTCGCCGAAGCCCTGAAGCCCTTGAGGGATGCCGATCACCATGTTCAGGCCTTTCTGGCATGAGGCGGTAGATCGCGGGACGGTCCGCAGCGGGATTGAACGCCTTGGGTGAAAAGAGAATTTTTTGACGAAATGGGCGATTTCAGAGGATTTTCTGCAGAAAAAGAGAAATTCCCGACGTTCAGTTTGAGGTGAGAAGAAAAAATGCAGATCGGTTACGCCTTCCTTTTCGAGAAATGTGCGCCGGGCACCGTTGCGCCCCGTCTGCCCGCCGAGACGGCGCCTGTCCGGAAAAAGATCATCAAGGATGGGAGACTATTTGTTCCTGCCGATTCGTTTTCCGAGACGGACAATGATTTGGCTCATGTCGCATTTGCCCTTGCGCACGAAGGCGTCAACATGCAGATTCTTGCGCAGGTGCTGCCGACGATCAGTCCCGAGGACATGACGGCATTCGTTCGAGCAAAGCCTTCCGGGCTCGTCTGCCGCCGGGCGGGCTGGCTTTGGGAGCTCTTCACGGGACGGTCGCTCGACTTCAAAACTACGGCGAGCAAGTATGAGCCGCTCTTCGATCCAGCCCGATATCTGACGCGAGCAGAGGGCGATCGTTCGGCGAAATGGAAAATTGTCTTCAACGGTCTCGGCACGCCTCAATGGTGCGCAACGGTCGAGCGGACCGAAGCGCTTGAAGCCTGCATGTCAGGCACGCTGCTCGAGCGTGCGGCCCAATGGTTCGACGACATCGGCCGTCTCAATGCCGAACGCGTTTTGGGATGGGCCTATTGGAACGAAATCAAAAGTTCCTGCGAACTGGAAAAGGCAACCGTCAAAGCGGGCTGGGCCGAACGTTTTCCCTGGCGGCTGGAGCACGCTTCGGATGGTCAGGCGCTCACCGAAGCGTATCTCTGCGAGCTGCAAAACGAAATCGTCGATCATCCGTTTGCGGAGGCTGATTCTTATCGCACAAAACAGAACTGGCTCGCCAATGGCAATGGTGCCGGCTCCGTCAGGTACGTGCCGCCCTCACCGGATCAGCTTGACGACCTGATGACCGCTTGGCGGGAGGCAGCGCAGAGGCTTTCGCGTCAAACCGATCCCATCGTTGCGGCGGCAGTCGTTTCGTTCGGTTTCGTTTATCTGCATCCGTTCATGGACGGGAACGGGCGGCTGAGCCGCTTTTTGATTCACCAGCAACTGGCAACGTCGGGACGACTGGGGAAAGAGAGGCTCCTGCCCGTGTCCGTCGCCATGAAAAAGCACGAGCTCGAATACCTTGAGGTCCTCGAAGCATTCTCAAAACCCGCCCGAAAGGCTTGGCAGGTGACTTGGACCGGCGGTGATCCTCTTTGCGAGTGCATCTTTCTCGGCCATGAGTCGATGTATCGTTACTGGGACGCGACCCGCCAGGCTGAATTCCTCTACCGGATGGCGGAAGAGGCGCTCGACGTACATCTTCAGGACGCGGTTGATTGGCTCGAGCGATTCGACAAGCTTGATCGAGCGGTCAATGACGCCTTCGATATTCCTCAGGCATTCAGATTGCTCATGGTTGAGGTTTACTTGGGTCAGGGAAGGTTGTCGCTCAACTTCAGGAAAAAATTCCGCTATAGAATCCCGTCCGAAGCCATGGACTGGCTCGAGGCCAACGGCGAGGACATCATTCGCGGCGAGGCCGTGTTTTGAGGCGTTTGTTCCGGATATTCGGTTAGGCCCGATGAGGCGGTTGAACGGAGAAAAACGGCCTTCGGAAATTGAAAAATGTCTAATCGGAACAATGTTACAGCGGAATGTGCTGGAAAATATCTGATATCGGAATGTAATAAAAAGAACGATTAAGGCATTGACCGGCAAAGGGTTTCTTTGAAATTGACGGAGTGGGGAATAATCGGTTATTTAAATGGCTGGGTAACGTTTCAGTCGAATTTTTCGGTTTTTGGCGCTTTTGTTGAGGTTGAGGCTGAGGTTGAGGGAGGGCGGCATCAGCGCGTCCGGGCGCGTGCGACGGCGGCTCGACCTCGCTCCGTATAGGCTCGCCAGTCCTCGCCCGTCTTTCGTGCGATGGCATCGGCAAAGAGCCTCAGCGGCGGACAGGTCTCTTCGCGCGCTCGCAGCGTGACGACGCACATGTGCCAGGGGGCTCGTTCCCAGCCCGGCATCACGGCGACGATGCGCCCTGATTCGAGTTCGTCGACGACGTGCGCGAGCGAAAGGTCGACGGCGAGGCCGCGGTCTTCAAGAAGAAGCGCCTTGAGCGCGATCTGGTCGTGCGTGATGAAGACGCTCCTCCACTCGAGAATGCCCGATTCGACGCCGTCCTTGTAGAGGCGTGTGACGGGCGTGAGGTTGACGGTGCGAAGAAGAAGCCCCGTGTGGCGTGCGAGGTCCGCCGGCGTTGCGGGCGTGCCGAAGCGCTGCAGATACTGAGGCGTCGCCAGAACGCAGGTGGAGGTGACGTGATAGAGGCGCACGACGAGGTCTTCGGCGATGGCGGGCACCTCGCTCAGCACGACCGCGTCGACCGCGCCCGAACGCAGCGCGGCGAGGTTTGCTTCGGGCTGAAGCACGAAGGATAGGTTCGGGTGCTCCCGGGCGTAGGCGACGAGCGTTTTGGAGAAGTAGAGGCGGGCGATTTCGATCGGCGCCGCAAAACGGATGCGCACCTTTTCGCCCGTCGCCTGAAAAAGCGCGCGGGCGTTTTCGAGCGTTCTAAGGGCGGGTTCGCTTGCGGCGAGAAAGGCCTTGAGCTGCGGCGTCGGACGATAAGGCCGCGTGCTCTTGTCAAAGAACGCAAATCCCATCTCGCGCTCCATGCCGGAGACGAGTCGCGAGCATTTCGAGAGCTCGATGCCGAGCTCCTCGGCGGCGGCCGTGACGCTTCCCGTGCGGGCGGCGGCCGCGACCGCGCGCCAGGCATTGAGATTGTCGAGGACGTTCATGAGGGGCTCCCGGATTGAAGGCGACGGCGGCAGGCTTCGTCGACGGCGCGGTCGGTCTCCTCGCGAATGGGGACCCAGGTGGATTCGGCCTCAAGGGCGACATGGGCGGCGAAGTCGGCAAGCGCCTTGGAGCGCGCTTCAGCCTCCCACCGGGTGACGACCGACATCTGCCAGGGCTCGCGGCGCCAGCCCGGCATGATCGGGACAAGACGTCCGCTGCGGATTTCGGGGAGAACGTGGCCGGCGTAGAGATCGACGGTGATGCCGAGCGAGGAGAGGACGAGCTCCCGGAGCGTCATCTGGTCGTGCGTCGTGAAGACCTCCTTCCAGCGCAGAACGGACGAGACGGCGCCGTTCTTTCTGAGGACCTGGGTGACCGGGTGCATGACGGTCTCAAGCAGCAGCCCAGTGTGGTGGACGAGATCTTCGGGCGAGGCGGGCGCACCGTGCGCGCGGATGTATTCGGGCGTCGCAAGAAGAGGCGTTTGGCTCGTGTTGTAGCGCCTCAGCACAAGCCCCGTCGCATCGGCGGGCGCGTAGTTGATGACGGCGACGTCGACGAGACCGTTGCGCACGTCGTCGGCGGTCATCTCGGGACGGATGTCGAAGATGATGCCCGGATGCGCTTCCGACCATTTCGCAATGAGTTCCGAGAAGTAGAGGCGACAGAGGTCGATGGGGGCCGCAAAGGAAATGTGCTTCAGACCGCCCGTTGTGGAAAAGGTTTCCCAAACGCGCTCGAAGCCCGAAAGGAGCGGCGTCATCGCCTCCAGAAGCTCCCGGCAGCGGGATGTGGGCCGCATCGGCCGGCGCGAGCGCTCGAGGAGCTGGAAGCCCAGCTCGCCCTCAAGTTCGGCCAGGATGCGCGAAACCTTGAGAGGCGGAAGATCCGCCTGCAGCGCCGCCTCTCGGATGCTGCCCGTGCGCGCCACGGCCTGAAGAATGCGCCAGGCGGCCAGATCGTTTCTGCGTTGGTTATTCATGTCCATGCTGCGCCCATGGGATTATCCCTGTGCCTTTGCGGGTTAACCCGTTCGTCTTCTGAACGAGCGCAGATTCGCCGGCAGCGCCGTCGGCGACAAAAGCGCCTGTCGGGCAGGGGAGATGCCGGGGTGGAAGCGTTGGAAGGGCGCTTCATTCGAGCGCTGTTCATTTCGGGAATTTGGAAAAAATGCAAGATACACATCAATTCTAGACTGTTTGCGGCGAGTGCCTTGGGTCAAACTGCCAATGAACGCCGGGCGCGCAGCCCGCGTCCGGACTGCCGGCCCGAGGACCCCCGAGGACGACCGGCATCGTCAAAGACCCGAAAAGGAGAAGAGCATGGACCTCTCCAAACTCAATCGCAGAACATTCCTGCAGGCTTCGGCCGCCGCCGGACTTGCCGCCGCCGTTGAAGGTTCGGCCGCAGAAGGACTCGTGAAGACGAAGGCCGCACCGGCCGCGCGCACGATCGAGGGCGAGACGAAGATCGTCAAGACCTGCTGCCGCGCCTGCATTCACAACTGCGCCGTGCTGGCGCACGTGCGCAACGGCCGCGTGGTGAAGCTCGAGGGCAACCCCGACTATCCGATGAGCCACGGCTCGATGTGCGCCAAGGGACTCGCCGGCATCAGCGCGCTTTACCATCCGAACCGCAACAAGTACCCGCTCATGCGCGTGGGCAAGCGCGGCGAAAACAAGTGGAAGCGCATTTCCTGGAAGGAGGCGATCGATACGATCGCGGGCAAGATGGAGGAGGTCCGCCGCGAGTACGGCGCCGAGTCCGTCCTCTTCTCAACGGGCGGTGGCGGCAATCCCGCCTTCCGCGGCATTCCGCGCGTGGCGAACGCCTTCGGAACGCCGAACTTCTACGAGCCGGGCTGCGCGCAGTGCTTCCTGCCCCGCACGCTTGCCTACCATCTGATGTACGGCGGTCCGACGACCTCAATCGCCGACGAGCAGGCGCGCGAAGTCTACAACCCGAACACCGAAATGAAGTGCCTCGTGATGTGGGGCACCGACGTCTCCTACAGCTGCCCGGCGGGCGGCGGACGCGCGCTTGCGGACCTGCGCGCCAAGGGCGTCAAGACGGTCTCGATCGACCCGCGCTTCGTGCCCGACGCCGCCAAGGCCGACGTCTGGCTGCCGATTCGTCCGGGCACCGACGTGGCGCTGATGCTCTGCTGGACCAAGTACATCATGGAAAAGGATCTCTACGACCATGAGTTCGTGATGCGCTGGACCAATCTGCCCTATCTCGTCAACGTGAAGACGAAGATGCTCGTGCGCGCGGCCGATCTCGGCATGGGCGACGCCAAGACCTACGTCGTCTGGGACAAGAAGACGAATGGTCCCAAGCCCATCGCCTATCCGTGGGACGACGCGCTCGATCCGGCGCTCGACGGCGCCTTCACGTGGAAGGGCGTCGAGTACAAGACGGGCTGGCGCCTTCTGCTCGAGCGCTGCGAGCCCTGGACGCTTGAAAAGACGGGCGAAGTCTGCTGGCTTGACCCGAAGAAGATTGAGGAGGCCGTCAAGCTTTACTGCTCGGGTCCCGCCGGCGTTGCGCTCGGCGTCGCCACCGACCAGAACGAGAATTCGGTCGAGGCGGCCATGGGCAGCGTGATCCTCAATGCGCTTCGCGGCAACGTGGAAAGCCCGGGCGCGCTGATGCAGCGCAATCCGAGCACCAACATCGTGCCCGCAGGGTCGCTTGCGACCCGCTGCTCGTACCTCCTGCCCAAGGGCCAGCTCAAGAAGCGCCTGGGCTCCAACGAGCACAAGGGCCTCATGCAGTGGGACGCCGCGCAGCCGAGCGCGGTGCTCGAGGCGATGAAGACCGGGAAGCCCTATCCGATCAAGGTTTGGCTCGAGCGCTCCGGCAACAAGTTCGCCGTCAACGGACACGCGCAGGACTGGATCGAGGGTGCCAAGAACGTGGACCTCATCGTGCACATGTTCCTCTATCCGACGTCCTTCTCCTGCTACGCCGACATTCTGCTGCCCGCCACCGAATGGCTCGAGACCAACATGCTCGTCGAATGCATGAACTGGGTCTTTGCGCGTCAGCCCGTCGCTCATGTTTGGGAGACCGAGGACGAGACGCTCTTCTGGTCGAAGCTCATCAAGAAGTGTGCGGAGCTCGGCAATGAAAACGCGAAGCGCGCCTGCGATCCGGCCTTCATGAAGAAGGATCTGGCCTACTGGGATTCGATGGAGGAGCTCCTTGACGGACGCCTTGCGAACATCGGCATGACCTGGAAGGAATTCAAGGAAAAGCAGCCGTTTGCGTTCATGCCGTTCGAGAAGTGGAACAGCTACTACGTCTACAAGCAGCCCGACAAGAAGACGGGCCTGCCCAAGGGCTTCGGCACGCCTTCGAAGAAGCTCGAGCTCTACGGCGAAGTCTTCATCGAGCTCGGGCGCACCGGCAAGCCCTATGCGCTCGACGAAGTGCCGCCCGTCTCGGTCGACTACGATCCGCTGCCCTGGTACGCGGAGCCTGCTGAAAGCCCGCTGCGCGACATCGCGAAGGACTTTCCGCTCGTGCTCACGAACGGACGCCTGCCGATGTACCACCACGGCACGCTTCGCAACAATCCGTACATGCGCGAGCTCTATCCTGTGCCTGAAGCTTGGGTCAATCCGGTTGACGCGAAGAAGTACGGCGTCGCCCACGACGACTGGATCTGGCTCGAATCGAAGCGCGGAAAGATTCGCGGCAAGTGCCGCGTGACCGAAGGCATTCCGGTCGGCGTCGTCTACATGGAGCGCTTCTGGTTCCCCGAAACGCTCAACACGAAGACGCAGGGCTGGCGCGAGATGAACGTCAACGTGCTTTCGAAGAATGATGCGCCCTTCAACCGGGTGGTCGGCACGATCACGCTGCGCGGCTTCCAGATCCGCATCCGCAAGGCGCCCGAGGGCGCGCCCGAAGGCATCTGGATGAAGCCCGAGGAATTCAAGGCCTGGCTCCCGCAGCCCACCGACACGACGAAGAATCCGGAGCTCTAAATCATGACACACAAGACTTTGGTAATCGATCTTGACCGCTGCATCGGGTGCTTCGCGTGCGAAATGGCATGCAAGCAGGAAAACAACATCCCGCTCGGCGTTCACTACAACAAGGTGCTCTCCATCGGCCCGATGGGCAAGTTTCCGGACCTCAAGCAGTACTTCCTGCCGACCGTCTGCCAACACTGCAAGGACGCGCCCTGCGTGAAGGTCTGCCCGACCGGCGCCACCTATCAGACCGAGGACGGACAGGTCCTCGTCAACAAGGAAAAGTGCATCGGCTGCAAGATGTGCATGGCCGCCTGCCCGTACGGCGCGCGCTCCTACAACCCGGAAGCCAAGGTGGTGGAAAAGTGCACGCTCTGCCACCATCTGCAGGAAGTGGGCGATCTGCCCGCCTGCGTGAAGGTCTGCTGCGCGAAGGCGAGATTCTTCGGCGACGTCGACGATCCCGAGAGCGACGTCTCGAAGGTGCTTGCGGCCGCGGGCGCCGAGAACGTGCATTCGATGCCCGACAGCGGCAACCATCCGACGGTTCGCTACATTCTTCACAAGAAGACCGGCGACTGGCAGATGAATCCGCCGAAGATGCTCGAAGGCTGATCCGCAACGAAGGAAAAAGGAGGGATGGCCATGGGAAACGACTGGCTGCTGATCGGTTTTGCGGCATGCGTTCTAACGGGGTCGGGCCTCGCAGTTGCGCTCGCGCGCGGCGAACGGAGGTCGCTCACGATCGCAGTCCAGGCGTGGGCGGGCGCGGCCGCGCTCGCACTTCTCGTGGCGGGCGGCACCTGCGGCGTCCTCCATCTGGGAAGGCCCGAACGGCTCTTCGGAGCGCTCGCGAATCCCTCGACCGGGATCTTTCGCGAATTCGTGACGACGGGACTTTCGGGCTGCGTGCTCGCGGCCTACCTCGCGGCGCTCCTTCGCGGAGCGGAGGCCGGCACCACGCTCATGCTTGCCCGAGCGGGCGCAGTGCTCGCGCTCGTGACGGCCGCGGCAGTGGGGTCGGCCTTCTACATGCCCTGGCGCGCGGGCTGGAACACGATCGCGATCGTGCTCCCTTATGCGGCCTGGTGCCTCTCGGGCGCGGCCTTTGCGGCAGAGGCGCTCAGCTGCCTTTCGGACGAAGCGCAGGCAACCGATCGGAAGTGGTCGATGGGCGGCGCGCTCCTCAATCCGGCCGCGCTCGCGATCTACGTGCTTGCGACCGTCGTCTCGGACGGCCCGGCGCCCGTATTGGCGCGCGTGGCGGGCGGCGATCTGACGGGGCTTTTTGCCGGCACGCTCGTTTTTGGAGCGGTCGTGCCGCTTGCCTGTGCGCTCCCAACGCGCGGTCGGCTGATCCTTGCGCTCTGCGGCTTTCTTTCGATCGCCGCGGGCGCCGTCCTTCTGCAGTGGACCTTGCAGTGCCTGGGCCTGCCGGCCTGGCAGTTCTTCGCACGCTGACGGCAGGCAGCGGTCCGTCGTGCGGTGCTCAACAACGGAACATCAACAACGAAACATAAAGGCGTCAACATCATGAATCAAAAGAACCAGAACGGGAATCCGAAGGCGTTGGCGGCTCTCGACGAAGTCCTCGCGCAGCGCGGGAGCATGTACAGGCTTCTGGCGCGCCTATATAAGAAGGAGGCCGACCGGGCGCTCCTCGACGGTCTTCGCGAAGCGGGCTTTCCCGAAGAGGACGGCGCCCTCGGCGAAGGTTTCAGACTCATGGGGACGTGGCTTCGCGACGCGAAGTGCGCCGATCCCGTGACCGAGCTTGCGGTCGACTATGCGCACACCTTTCTCGGGGCGGGCATTGCCGACGGGCTCGTCTCCTATCCGTTTGAGTCGGTCTACACGAGTCCGGGGCGGCTCGTGATGCAGGACGCCTGGGAGGACGTCTGCCGAATCTACCGCGAGCACGGCCTCGAACGGGGCCGTGAAGCCGACATGCATGAGGACCAGATCGGGCTCGAGTGCGAATTCATGGCGATTCTGACGGAGCGGGCCCTTGAGGCGCTCGATGCGGACGACGAGGCGTCGATCGAAGCGTCGCTCGCCGCCCAGCACGCCTTTCTCAAGGCGCACCTCCTCAACTGGGTGCCGAAATTCACGGCCGACGTGACGGCCACCGCGCTCACGGACTTCTACCGCGGGCTTGCAAAGGTGACGGACGACTTCATCCGCATGGACGGCGAATTCCTCGCGGATCTGAACGCCTGAGCGGACCGCGTCACGGCCGCCGTTAGGACATTGCGAACGTGCGCAGGCGGCCGGTCCGCGTTCGTGAAGAAGGAGACGGGCTTATGAAAAGAGGAGATCCGGCGCGGGCCGGCGTGCCGGTCTGCAGCAAGAAGAGCGAAGGGCGGGGCTTCGGAACGAATCGCCGCGGCTTCATTGCGGGCGCTGCCGGCGCGGCCGGTCTTTTTGCCCTCGGGGCCGCCGCCGGAGGCGAAGCGCCCGCGCTCGTGAGGCCGCCGGGCGCTGCGGACGAATCGGGCATGAAGGCGCTCTGCCTTCGGTGCGACCGCTGCCGCAGCGTCTGCCACGCAGGCGTGATCGGCGTGGGCGGGCTCGCGCACGGTCTTCTCGTCATGCGCACGCCCGTCATGAACTTTCATCAGGGCTTTTGCGACTTCTGCCGCAAGTGCGCCGAGGTCTGCCCCACGGGCGCCATCCGCGACTTCGATCCGGAGACGGAAAAGATCGGACTCGCACATGTGACCCAAACCTGCATCGCGCTTCGCACGGCGGCCTGCACGGCCTGCGAAGAGGCCTGTCCCTACGACGCGATCACGCTCGATGCGCAGAATCGCCCCGAAGTGGACCCTGAACGTTGCAACGGCTGCGGCAAGTGCGAGCAGATCTGTCCCGCCAATGTTTATCAGGCCTACAGCGGCGGGCGGCTTCGCGGCATCGTGGTGCGTCCCCTGTCGGCGGGCGGCCAGGGCGAGGCCGAAGGCGACGCCCAAAATGACGGCAAGGGAGGCGCGGCATGAAGAGAAGCTCGACAAGGACCGTCCCCCGCAAGGGGAATCCTCGAATAAAGAATGGCGGCAGACGGCTTCGCACCCTCACGGCGGCCGCATTCATTCTCATGACTTGTGCGGGCTTGGCCTGGCATACGGGCTTGGGCACGCTCTCGTCCTTCGGCATCGGCAGCGTCGCAGAGGTCTGTCCCCTCGGGGCGCTCGAGGCGATGCTCGCCGACAGGGCGTTTCTGCCTCAGGCCTTTTTCGGACTTTTGATCGTGGCCGCCGCGGCGGTGCTATTCGGACGCTTCTTTTGCGGCTGGGTCTGCCCCGTGCCGCTTCTGCGCCGAATGGCGGGCGTGAGGGAAGAGAAGGCTCAAAGCGCTCTCAAAAGGGAAAGCCCGGCGCTTCCTGCGGCAAAGGAAAATCCCTGCGGGTCGACGGC
>ERZ1026870.740-NODE-740-length-17442-cov-19.494795_pt1 | contig 17442 bp, 7 predicted proteins | sample MGYA00380165_ERZ1026870 | MGnify/ENA primary metagenome ERZ1026870 (study PRJEB33269, sample SAMEA4719801) | human gut metagenome | biome: human-associated habitat; feature: organic feature; material: feces | place: Cameroon | collected 2013-10 ...
CCACAGCGTCAAACTGAGTATCGCCAAAAGCATCAGCCTCCAAAGTATCGCCATTCTCTATGCGGAAGTTACTAAACTTTATGCCATGAAGAAGCATATTCATACGAGCCAAGTTGTAGGTCGTAGGATTCTTCTCCTGTCCGAAAATCTCGTTTGCATGACCGATGCTTGCAGCACGGAGCAACAGCGAACCACTACCACAAGTTGGGTCATAGACATTGCGCAGACGAGCATGACCGATGGTTACGATCTCGACTAAGATACGGCTTACTTCCTGAGGAGTGTAGAACTCACCGGCTTTCTTGCCTGCTCCAGCAGCAAATTGGCTAATCATATACTCGTAGGCGTCACCGAGAATATCTATCTCTTGCGATGCTTCTACACCAAAGTCAATATCATCAAGTGCAAGAAGTACATTGCTGACCAAAGTATTCTTGTCATCGGCAGTTTTACCCAATTTTGGTGAAGCAAGGTCAATGTCAGAGAATAGACCTCCAAAGTCTTCTTCGCTGTCCTGCCCGAGGGTACTGTCCTCAATACGCTTCAATGAGCGTTCGAGCATTGGCAGAATATTCTCCTTTCTCTTAATACTCTCAATGACAGACGAGAACAGGAAGTTTGGTTCAATGAAGTAGCCGATATTTTCCAGACATTCGGTCTTGACAACCTCCTGAAGTTCTTCTATATCTTCGTCTTTTTCCATTGTCCAAAGTTCCTTGAACGTGACTTCATCATCCACCAATGCATCATTGGCGTGTTTCTCTATCTTCTCCGACAAATACTTGTAGAAGATAAAGCCAAGGGTGAAGTACATAAAGTCACTGGCCGACATATTGCCACGCAGCTTATTTGCGACTTCCCAAAGTTGGTCACGGAGTTTCTGTTGTAATTCTTCGCTCATATCGTTATTTCCTTTTTTCTATTATTAAAATATCTCCCAATGCTACTTTGTAAGACTGGGATTTTGTTATGTTGTCAAAAGGATATTCAGACTTGCTGTATTTATGTGCAACATCAATGATGCAGTTCCACGATGAAAAATTAGGTGCTTCTTCACTTGGGTCTAAGCACAGAATTTTTGTTATTGCATCTTCTTCATTGTTCGTTTCATAACCAACTGCAAGCATTGCATGCCCACCATCAGGAAAATCAGTTGATATAATAACAGGCATTTCTTCATCAAGAGTATCGGCTATTATATCTATAATGTCATTGGTATCTTGTCGACACTTTCGTGTTGCAATAATTCCAAAGTCATGTTCGTTGATTTCTTTTGCAAGTGTTGAAAAGTAATATCCGTTCCTTACCAAGCCTTGTTCTTCAAGGAAATGACTTAAAAATTTACCTTTCTGAGTCCGTCTATCTGGCTTGTTGTAAATATTCAAGTCATCCTCTGTTACTACGCCAAGGCACAGCAATGCCATCGCCAAAGAATAGACAGAGCAAGCTCCATCCATATCTCCTTGGCGTTTATGCAACTTTACATACTTTCCATTGGCATCCTTTGCAAGGACACCTTTAGAACAAAGTCTTATCGTATTTATTACTTTTATCGAACTCATATATTATTCCCAACTAAATGTTCTTATAATCAAACGCAATTTATCGAGTATTCTTGTTAATGCCTTGCGTCTCTTTATCAGTCCGAGGTGCTTGCCCTTGAGAGCCTCTTGTATGATTTCTGGCTGTTCCTTTTGCAAGTAGTCATACTCCGAGAGGTAATGATTGAGCACGGAAGCATCCAAATCCTCATCTTTCGCAAGCGTATTGACTGCATTGTTACGTTCGGTGACGATGTAGTTGTTCAACCGTTCTTCAAGGTCGCTTGTACCATCAGCCTTTTGTTTGCGAGCCATGAAGTTGTCACGATCATCATCCACATTCTTTTGGATAAATCCGTCAATGAGTTTTGCCTTACTGCGGAGTTCGGCATCCTTAATCATTGTGTCGATGATGTGCTTACGCTTCTCTGAATAGTCCTCACTGTATGGATTAAGGTCTGCTATCAACTCCAAGATATAGGCAACATTGATAATATCACTATGCAGAAGTTCCAAGCAGAAATCAATATCGCCCATACCAGTTGCGGCTTCTTCAAAAGGGTCTGGCTCACCAACCATGCTGGGATTGTCCTCTAGTACTTGGTATGTCGTTGGTTGCTCTTTGTTTTGCACAGCAAACGAATCGTATATATCAAGATACTTGCTGCGGAAGTCCATAAACTGCTGTTCGGTCATTCCGAGGTCGGGAGCATCCTCTTCAAACTCGTCATACACTTGTATCTCTGCGTGCTTCTTGATGATGTCACGGAAGGCAAGGATAAACTGCTTCTTGTCGTTCTCACTCTGCAAATAGTCCACATAGTGCGGTTCGGGATAATGCTCCAAGAAGTTCTTTGTCAGTTCTTGATAGTGGGTTTTGACATCAACAAATGGTGGGCGAACAATATCTTCAAGATTATTGCTGTTGCTGAAAAGTTTGATAGACTCGTCCACCTTGCTTTTCAAGTCGCGGAAGCAAACCACCTTACCGAAACGCTTCTTCTCGTTCAACACACGGTTGGTACGGCTGAAAGCTTGCAACAAGCCATGGTACTCCATGTTTTTGTCAACATAGAGAGTATTGAGTTTCTTGCTGTCAAAGCCTGTAAGGAACATACCGACAACCAAGCAGAGGTCAAGAGGCTTCATGTCCGCCTTCTTTTTCTTCATGCGTAGGTTGATGTCATCGTAATATGCACGGAAGTTCTCGGTTGTGAAACTTGTTCCATACATATTATTATAATCATCCATGATGGCTTGCAGCTCGTCTGCCTCGCCTGTACTTTCGCTTGCAAAACCGCCAGTGTTCATACCAGTCTGCTCATCGTCTTGACTACTGTTGGCAGCGTATGTGAAAACGGCTCCAATCCTTATCTTCGGATTGAGGCTCTTAAATATCTTGTAGTAACGGATTAGCATAGGCACTGACTGCACAGCAAACAATGCGTCAAACTCTCCATCGAATGTTGACTTATTGAAATTATTAAGGATGAATTTGGCAATCTCTGTCATGCGGTCTTGGTCGGCATTATCCACATCCTCATTGCCGTGGTAATACTCCACAAGGAAACCAAGCACGTTTTCATCGGCAATGGCATCCTTTATCAAGTATTTGTGAAGACAGTTGCCAAAGATTTCCTTTGTGGTATGTCCGTCCACCGCATTCTCAACAAAGATAGGTGTGCCAGTAAAACCGAATATCTGCGTGTTGTCAAAGAACTTTACGATGTTCTTGTGGCAATCTCCGAAATGGCTTCTATGACACTCATCGAATATCATCACGATGCGAGAATGACGTATTTCTTCTATACGACTGCTATACCACTGCTTGCTGACAGCTGCATTAAGTTTCTGAATGGTGGTAATAATAATCTTTGAATTACTGTGCAGACGCTTCACCAATTCGTCTGTGTTGTCTGTACTGTCAACGGCACCAGGCTCAAAAGCCTCGTATTCGGCTTGCGTCTGCGTGTCGAGGTCGTGGCGGTCAACCACAAACATCACCTTGTCAACATCGTCCAACTCTGATACGAGTTGGGCTGCCTTGAATGATGTCAAGGTCTTACCTGCACCTGTTGTATGCCAGATATAGCCGTTATCATTAGAGTTTTCCACACGGTCGAGAATCTTCTCCACGGCATAGAACTGGTAAGGGCGAAGCACCATCAGGCATTTGTCTCCCTCATGCAATACAATGTACTTGCCAATAATCTTGCCCAACGTACACTTGTCGAAAAACGCTGTGGCAAACTTCTCCAAGTCGTTGAACGGAACGTTTGCGGCATCCGTCCAGTTGAATGTGAACTTGAAGCCGCTATTCGGATTGTTGGCGAAATAGCGAGTGTTCACACCATTAGATATGACAAACAACTGGATGTAATCAAACAGTCCATGAAAAGAAGTCTTGTGATAGCGTTGTATCTGGTTGTATGCCTGCTTCAGTTCCACACCTCTGCGCTTCAGTTCTATTTGAACCAAAGGCAGACCATTGATGAGTATCGTCACATCGTAACGGCATTTCTTTCTGCCCTCAACCGTGATTTGATTGGAAACTTGAAACTCGTTCTGACACCAGTGAGTGCGGTTCAAGAACTCCACCCATAGGCGTTCACCGCTTTCCAGTTCAAGCGGAAATAGGTCACGCAGTTTCTTTGCCTTTTCAAAGCGAGTGCCACCTTCAAGATAGATAAGTATTTTTTCAAACTCAGACTCTGTAAATTCTGTACGACCCAATTCTTCCAACTTCTTCTTGTTGTGTTTCTCCAACTGTTTCTTGAAATTGGCAGACAGGTTCTTCTCCTCTTCAATATGAACATACTCGTAGTTCATCTTTTGAAGAGTATCTATAAGTCCGTTTTCGAGGGCAGCTTCACTTTGTACTGGCATATCTTATCTTTTTTATCGTTACACTTAGGTTTGTACGGCTTTAGCCTATTTGCCTACAAAGATAATATATTTTCGTGAGATTACGGGTGATAAATTTGGTAGTTCAGAATAAACGATATAACTTTGTGCTAAAATAGCGAAAATACAAAATACAATATAAATAATGTATAGAACAAACACTTGTGGAGAGCTTCGCCTCTCTGATAACGGCAAGACAGTGACACTTGCCGGATGGGTACAGCGTGTTAGAAAGATGGGCGGCATGGCTTTTGTCGACCTGCGTGATCGATATGGTATCACACAGCTTGTGTTCAACGACTCTGACGACAGCGAGCTTTGTGCACGTGCAAGCAAGCTTGGACGCGAATACTGCATACAGGTAACTGGTGTGGTAAACGAGCGTGAGAGCAAGAATGCCAACCTTCCTACTGGCGACATCGAGATTTTAGCCACTGAGTTGAACATCCTATCTGAGAGTGCAACACCTCCATTCACTATTGAGGACAACACAGACGGAGGCGACGATATCCGTATGAAGTATCGCTACCTTGACTTGCGTCGCCCTACTGTACGCAAGAACTTGGAGCTGCGTCATCGTATGACTATCCTTATACGCAACTTCCTCGATGCTCAGAACTTTATTGAGGTTGAGACTCCTATTCTTATTGGTTCTACACCTGAAGGCGCTCGCGACTTTGTTGTTCCTTCGCGTATGAACCCAGGACAGTTCTATGCTCTGCCACAGAGCCCGCAAACATTGAAGCAGCTACTTATGATTAGCGGTTTCGACCGTTACTTCCAAATTGCAAAATGTTTCCGTGACGAAGACCTTCGTGCCGACCGTCAGCCTGAATTCACACAGATTGACTGCGAGATGTCGTTTGTTGACCAAGACGATGTAATCAACCTCTTCGAGGATATGGCACGCCATCTGTTTAAGGAAGTACGTGGTGTAGAACTGCCTGCTAAGCTGCAGCAGATGACATGGCACGAGGCTATGCGCCGCTTTGGTAGCGATAAGCCTGACTTGCGCTTCGGTATGGAGTTTGTAGAACTGATGGACGACCTTAAGGGCACTGGCACTTTCTCTGTATTCAACGATGCTGCTTACATCGGTGGTATATGTGTACCTGGTTGCGCAAACTATACACGCAAGCAGCTTGATCAGTTAACCGACTTTGTTAAGCGTCCACAGGTGGGTGCTAAGGGATTGGTATACATCAAGTTCAACGAGGATGGCACAGTGAAGTCGTCGGTAGACAAGTTCTACACACCTGAGGTTCTTGCCAAGGTTAAGGAGACAACTGGTGCCAAGGACGGTGACCTTGTGCTTATCCTTTCAGGCGATAATGCAAACAAGACACGTGTACAGCTCTGCACACTGCGTCTTGAGATGGGAGACCGTTTAGGTCTGCGCGACAAGAACAAGTTTGAGTGCTTGTGGATTATCGACTTCCCTCTGTTCGAATGGAGCGACGAGGAGCAGCGCCTTATGGCTACACACCACCCGTTCACTATGCCTAACCCAGAAGATATACCATTGCTCGATGAACATCCAGAGCAGGTACGTGCCAAGGCATACGACTTTGTATGCAACGGTATCGAGGTTGGTGGCGGAAGCCTCCGTATACACGACAGCAAGCTTCAGGAGAAGATGTTCGGCATCCTTGGATTCACAGAAGAGCGCGCTATGGCTCAGTTTGGATTCCTTATCAATGCCTTCAAGTACGGAGCACCTCCTCACGCAGGTCTTGCATTCGGTCTCGACCGCTTTGTGTCTATCATGGCTGGTCTCGATTCTATACGCGACTGCATTGCATTCCCAAAGAATAACAGCGGACGCGACGTTATGCTTGACGCACCTTCTGTGCTCGACCCAAAACAGCTTGACGAGCTGCAACTTAAGGTTGATATCAAAGAAGACTAAAAATTGACAAATAATCATATTTTGCACGTATATAGGTATACAATATGTCATTTTACGGTTGATATACGTCAAAAAAAATAATACTATCAAAAGAAAGCCCGAGCAATCGGGCTTTTTTTGTGCAAAATACCGCAACTTATTGAAAATAAATGACTACTTTTGCCATAGTTAGTTGTTGTGAACGCTAACAACACTTAAAAAAGTGACACACAACAGCTTAATCTAATCAACAAAAGTAGACTTCAAGATCGTTGAGATTAAGAAGAGTTTTAATGTATTTATACTAAATTATGACAGAAAAGAAAGCAACTGTAAAGAAGACTGCAACAAAGAAGGCTGCAACTACAAAGACAACTACTGCCAAGCGCACTACTACCAAGAAAGTAGAAATCGCTGTTAGTGCAGAGAACGCTGGTTTCCGTGCCGGTGACGTTTATCAGGCATTGGCAGCAGCCGAGAAGCCTATGAGCGTAGCTGAAATCGCTAAGGCTGCCAACATCAGCACAGAGGAAGTATACCTTGGCACTGGCTGGCTCTTGAAAGAAGGCAAGGTGAAGAACGAGGAATACCTCATCACTCTCGCTTAATCTCTACATCAGAAGAGACTATAACATTTATACTATAAAAAAGGAGCTGCACGCATGTCGACAATGATATGCATACAGCTCCTTTTTCGGCTTAAGGCCTAAACCACATGAAATACGAAAAGGAGATATTGGAAACTTTGTACGAGGCTGGCAACGACGGACTGTCGGTGCACAAGATAGCTATACACGTACACAACCAACGCAATACGCTATTCTCGCCAATAGACTTTGACAATGTGCGCATAGACGTGCAGAGATGGCTACTTGCCAACTCAAGACACAGCACAGCTCCGGTAGAACATTGCGAGAAAAGAGGATTGTATCGCCTAAATCCTAAATCGAATGAAACGCAAAAACTTATGCTACAGTTTGGCGAAAACAACGACAAAAATGAAGATACCTATAAAGACAACCAGAAAAACAATACACAAATCTTACTATTCGACTTCTAAAATACCGCTTTAAAAGAGTAACAAACTACACCTTAAAAGCTCAATAAACATTGATTTAAAGGTATAAAAATCATACATTTAAGGCATAAAAGCACATAAAAACACTATTTTTTAATGTTTTATTGATAAAACCAACCTTATATAACTTATTTTGACTATCTTTGTAGATATTAATATTGAAATTTATTCTTAAAACATTAGAAACATAATACAATTAATATATGGCGCAAGTAAGTAATCATCTGGTAATTATGGCAGGCGGTGTAGGAAGCAGATTCTGGCCTATGAGCACAGTAGACCGCCCTAAACAGTTCATCGACATACTAGGCGTTGGTCGCACGCTTTTGCAGCTTACATACGAACGTTTTAAAGGAATATGTCCGCCCGAAAATGTATGGGTAGTAACAAACAAGAAGTATGCTGACATCGTACGCGAACAATTGCCCGATATTCCACAAGGCAATATACTGCTTGAGCCATGCCGTCGAAACACAGCTCCGTGTATTGCATACGTTAGCTGGCATATCAAGGCCAAGGATCCAAAGGCTAATATTGTGGTGACCCCAAGTGACCATATCGTTACAGATACTGACGAGTTCCGCCGCATTATATCTTCGTGCCTTAAGTTTACTGCCGAAACTGATGCTATTGTTACACTCGGCATGAATGCAACACGACCAGAAACTGGATACGGATATATTCAAGCCGACCTATCTACAGCTTCGCCACGCAATAAGGAGATATACCGCATCGACTCGTTCCGCGAAAAACCAGACTTGCAGACAGCAAAGGAATATATCTCGCACAAGAACTACTTCTGGAATGCTGGCATATTTATCTGGAGCGTATCTACTATCGTCAACGCTTTCCGTATTTACAACCCGGCAATAAGCAAGATTTTCGAGAGCATGCTTGACATCTACGGCACTCCGGAGGAGCAGGCTATGATAGACCAGAAATATCCTGAATGCGAGAATATCTCTGTAGACTATGCCATTATGGAAAAGGCTGAGGAGATATTTGTTTGCCCGGCAGACTTTGGTTGGAGCGACCTTGGAACATGGACATCACTTATGATACAGACAAAGCACGACCTATATGGTAATACTGCCATTGGCGACAATATCCACTTCTACGATTCGCACAACTGCATTGTGCACACCACCCAGGAGAAGAAGGTTGTGGTACAAGGTCTTGACGGCTACATCGTTGCCGAAAAGGACAACGCCTTGCTTGTATGCAAGCTATCTGAGGAACAGCGCATACGACAGTTTGCTGAGGAAAACTAAAAAATATTTGATATTACAATGATAAAGGGCTATGGCTTTAAAGCCATAGCCCTTTATCATTGTAATATCAAATATTTTTTAGTTTTCCTCAGCAAACTGTCGTATGCGCTGTTCCTCAGATAGCTTGCATACAAGCAAGGCGTTGTCCTTTTCGGCAACGATGTAGCCGTCAAGACCTTGTACCACAACCTTCTTCTCCTGGGTGGTGTGCACAATGCAGTTGTGCGAATCGTAGAAGTGGATATTGTCGCCAATGGCAGTATTACCATATAGGTCGTGCTTTGTCTGTATCATAAGTGATGTCCATGTTCCAAGGTCGCTCCAACCAAAGTCTGCCGGGCAAACAAATATCTCCTCAGCCTTTTCCATAATGGCATAGTCTACAGAGATATTCTCGCATTCAGGATATTTCTGGTCTATCATAGCCTGCTCCTCCGGAGTGCCGTAGATGTCAAGCATGCTCTCGAAAATCTTGCTTATTGCCGGGTTGTAAATACGGAAAGCGTTGACGATAGTAGATACGCTCCAGATAAATATGCCAGCATTCCAGAAGTAGTTCTTGTGCGAGATATATTCCTTTGCTGTCTGCAAGTCTGGTTTTTCGCGGAACGAGTCGATGCGGTATATCTCCTTATTGCGTGGCGAAGCTGTAGATAGGTCGGCTTGAATATATCCGTATCCAGTTTCTGGTCGTGTTGCATTCATGCCGAGTGTAACAATAGCATCAGTTTCGGCAGTAAACTTAAGGCACGAAGATATAATGCGGCGGAACTCGTCAGTATCTGTAACGATATGGTCACTTGGGGTCACCACAATATTAGCCTTTGGATCCTTGGCCTTGATATGCCAGCTAACGTATGCAATACACGGAGCTGTGTTTCGACGGCATGGCTCAAGCAGTATATTGCCTTGTGGAATATCGGGCAATTGTTCGCGTACGATGTCAGCATACTTCTTGTTTGTTACTACCCATACATTTTCGGGCGGACATATTCCTTTAAAACGTTCGTATGTAAGCTGCAAAAGCGTGCGACCAACGCCTAGTATGTCGATGAACTGTTTAGGGCGGTCTACTGTGCTCATAGGCCAGAATCTGCTTCCTACACCGCCTGCCATAATTACCAGATGATTACTTACTTGCGCCATATATTAATTGTATTATGTTTCTAATGTTTTAAGAATAAATTTCAATATTAATATCTACAAAGATAGTCAAAATAAGTTATATAAGGTTGGTTTTATCAATAAAACATTAAAAAATAGTGTTTTTATGTGCTTTTATGCCTTAAATGTATGATTTTTATACCTTTAAATCAATGTTTATTGAGCTTTTAAGGTGTAGTTTGTTACTCTTTTAAAGCGGTATTTTAGAAGTCGAATAGTAAGATTTGTGTATTGTTTTTCTGGTTGTCTTTATAGGTATCTTCATTTTTGTCGTTGTTTTCGCCAAACTGTAGCATAAGTTTTTGCGTTTCATTCGATTTAGGATTTAGGCGATACAATCCTCTTTTCTCGCAATGTTCTACCGGAGCTGTGCTGTGTCTTGAGTTGGCAAGTAGCCATCTCTGCACGTCTATGCGCACATTGTCAAAGTCTATTGGCGAGAATAGCGTATTGCGTTGGTTGTGTACGTGTATAGCTATCTTGTGCACCGACAGTCCGTCGTTGCCAGCCTCGTACAAAGTTTCCAATATCTCCTTTTCGTATTTCATGTGGTTTAGGCCTTAAGCCGAAAAAGGAGCTGTATGCATATCATTGTCGACATGCGTGCAGCTCCTTTTTTATAGTATAAATGTTATAGTCTCTTCTGATGTAGAGATTAAGCGAGAGTGATGAGGTATTCCTCGTTCTTCACCTTGCCTTCTTTCAAGAGCCAGCCAGTGCCAAGGTATACTTCCTCTGTGCTGATGTTGGCAGCCTTAGCGATTTCAGCTACGCTCATAGGCTTCTCGGCTGCTGCCAATGCCTGATAAACGTCACCGGCACGGAAACCAGCGTTCTCTGCACTAACAGCGATTTCTACTTTCTTGGTAGTAGTGCGCTTGGCAGTAGTTGTCTTTGTAGTTGCAGCCTTCTTTGTTGCAGTCTTCTTTACAGTTGCTTTCTTTTCTGTCATAATTTAGTATAAATACATTAAAACTCTTCTTAATCTCAACGATCTTGAAGTCTACTTTTGTTGATTAGATTAAGCTGTTGTGTGTCACTTTTTTAAGTGTTGTTAGCGTTCACAACAACTAACTATGGCAAAAGTAGTCATTTATTTTCAATAAGTTGCGGTATTTTGCACAAAAAAAGCCCGATTGCTCGGGCTTTCTTTTGATAGTATTATTTTTTTTGACGTATATCAACCGTAAAATGACATATTGTATACCTATATACGTGCAAAATATGATTATTTGTCAATTTTTAGTCTTCTTTGATATCAACCTTAAGTTGCAGCTCGTCAAGCTGTTTTGGGTCGAGCACAGAAGGTGCGTCAAGCATAACGTCGCGTCCGCTGTTATTCTTTGGGAATGCAATGCAGTCGCGTATAGAATCGAGACCAGCCATGATAGACACAAAGCGGTCGAGACCGAATGCAAGACCTGCGTGAGGAGGTGCTCCGTACTTGAAGGCATTGATAAGGAATCCAAACTGAGCCATAGCGCGCTCTTCTGTGAATCCAAGGATGCCGAACATCTTCTCCTGAAGCTTGCTGTCGTGTATACGGAGGCTTCCGCCACCAACCTCGATACCGTTGCATACAAAGTCGTATGCCTTGGCACGTACCTGCTCTGGATGTTCATCGAGCAATGGTATATCTTCTGGGTTAGGCATAGTGAACGGGTGGTGTGTAGCCATAAGGCGCTGCTCCTCGTCGCTCCATTCGAACAGAGGGAAGTCGATAATCCACAAGCACTCAAACTTGTTCTTGTCGCGCAGACCTAAACGGTCTCCCATCTCAAGACGCAGTGTGCAGAGCTGTACACGTGTCTTGTTTGCATTATCGCCTGAAAGGATAAGCACAAGGTCACCGTCCTTGGCACCAGTTGTCTCCTTAACCTTGGCAAGAACCTCAGGTGTGTAGAACTTGTCTACCGACGACTTCACTGTGCCATCCTCGTTGAACTTGATGTATACCAATCCCTTAGCACCCACCTGTGGACGCTTAACAAAGTCGGTTAACTGATCAAGCTGCTTGCGTGTATAGTTTGCGCAACCAGGTACACATATACCACCGATGTAAGCAGCATCGTTGAATACAGAGAAAGTGCCAGTGCCCTTAAGGTCGTCCATCAGTTCTACAAACTCCATACCGAAGCGCAAGTCAGGCTTATCGCTACCAAAGCGGCGCATAGCCTCGTGCCATGTCATCTGCTGCAGCTTAGCAGGCAGTTCTACACCACGTACTTCCTTAAACAGATGGCGTGCCATATCCTCGAAGAGGTTGATTACATCGTCTTGGTCAACAAACGACATCTCGCAGTCAATCTGTGTGAATTCAGGCTGACGGTCGGCACGAAGGTCTTCGTCACGGAAACATTTTGCAATTTGGAAGTAACGGTCGAAACCGCTAATCATAAGTAGCTGCTTCAATGTTTGCGGGCTCTGTGGCAGAGCATAGAACTGTCCTGGGTTCATACGCGAAGGAACAACAAAGTCGCGAGCGCCTTCAGGTGTAGAACCAATAAGAATAGGAGTCTCAACCTCAATAAAGTTCTGAGCATCGAGGAAGTTGCGTATAAGGATAGTCATACGATGACGCAGCTCCAAGTTCTTGCGTACAGTAGGGCGACGCAAGTCAAGGTAGCGATACTTCATACGGATATCGTCGCCTCCGTCTGTGTTGTCCTCAATAGTGAATGGAGGTGTTGCACTCTCAGATAGGATGTTCAACTCAGTGGCTAAAATCTCGATGTCGCCAGTAGGAAGGTTGGCATTCTTGCTCTCACGCTCGTTTACCACACCAGTTACCTGTATGCAGTATTCGCGTCCAAGCTTGCTTGCACGTGCACAAAGCTCGCTGTCGTCAGAGTCGTTGAACACAAGCTGTGTGATACCATATCGATCACGCAGGTCGACAAAAGCCATGCCGCCCATCTTTCTAACACGCTGTACCCATCCGGCAAGTGTCACTGTCTTGCCGTTATCAGAGAGGCGAAGCTCTCCACAAGTGTTTGTTCTATACATTATTTATATTGTATTTTGTATTTTCGCTATTTTAGCACAAAGTTATATCGTTTATTCTGAACTACCAAATTTATCACCCGTAATCTCACGAAAATATATTATCTTTGTAGGCAAATAGGCTAAAGCCGTACAAACCTAAGTGTAACGATAAAAAAGATAAGATATGCCAGTACAAAGTGAAGCTGCCCTCGAAAACGGACTTATAGATACTCTTCAAAAGATGAACTACGAGTATGTTCATATTGAAGAGGAGAAGAACCTGTCTGCCAATTTCAAGAAACAGTTGGAGAAACACAACAAGAAGAAGTTGGAAGAATTGGGTCGTACAGAATTTACAGAGTCTGAGTTTGAAAAAATACTTATCTATCTTGAAGGTGGCACTCGCTTTGAAAAGGCAAAGAAACTGCGTGACCTATTTCCGCTTGAACTGGAAAGCGGTGAACGCCTATGGGTGGAGTTCTTGAACCGCACTCACTGGTGTCAGAACGAGTTTCAAGTTTCCAATCAAATCACGGTTGAGGGCAGAAAGAAATGCCGTTACGATGTGACGATACTCATCAATGGTCTGCCTTTGGTTCAAATAGAACTGAAGCGCAGAGGTGTGGAACTGAAGCAGGCATACAACCAGATACAACGCTATCACAAGACTTCTTTTCATGGACTGTTTGATTACATCCAGTTGTTTGTCATATCTAATGGTGTGAACACTCGCTATTTCGCCAACAATCCGAATAGCGGCTTCAAGTTCACATTCAACTGGACGGATGCCGCAAACGTTCCGTTCAACGACTTGGAGAAGTTTGCCACAGCGTTTTTCGACAAGTGTACGTTGGGCAAGATTATTGGCAAGTACATTGTATTGCATGAGGGAGACAAATGCCTGATGGTGCTTCGCCCTTACCAGTTCTATGCCGTGGAGAAGATTCTCGACCGTGTGGAAAACTCTAATGATAACGGCTATATCTGGCATACAACAGGTGCAGGTAAGACCTTGACATCATTCAAGGCAGCCCAACTCGTATCAGAGTTGGACGATGTTGACAAGGTGATGTTTGTGGTTGACCGCCACGACCTCGACACGCAGACGCAAGCCGAATACGAGGCTTTTGAGCCTGGTGCCGTTGACAGTACAGACAACACAGACGAATTGGTGAAGCGTCTGCACAGTAATTCAAAGATTATTATTACCACCATTCAGAAACTTAATGCAGCTGTCAGCAAGCAGTGGTATAGCAGTCGTATAGAAGAAATACGTCATTCTCGCATCGTGATGATATTCGATGAGTGTCATAGAAGCCATTTCGGAGATTGCCACAAGAACATCGTAAAGTTCTTTGACAACACGCAGATATTCGGTTTTACTGGCACACCTATCTTTGTTGAGAATGCGGTGGACGGACATACCACAAAGGAAATCTTTGGCAACTGTCTTCACAAATACTTGATAAAGGATGCCATTGCCGATGAAAACGTGCTTGGTTTCCTTGTGGAGTATTACCACGGCAATGAGGATGTGGATAATGCCGACCAAGACCGCATGACAGAGATTGCCAAATTCATCCTTAATAATTTCAATAAGTCAACATTCGATGGAGAGTTTGACGCATTGTTTGCTGTGCAGTCAGTGCCTATGCTAATCCGTTACTACAAGATATTTAAGAGCCTCAATCCGAAGATAAGGATTGGAGCCGTTTTCACATACGCTGCCAACAGTAGTCAAGACGATGAGCAGACTGGTATGAACACTGGCGGTTTTGCAAGCGAAAGTACAGGCGAGGCAGACGAGCTGCAAGCCATCATGGATGATTATAATAATATGTATGGAACAAGTTTCACAACCGAGAACTTCCGTGCATATTACGATGACATCAACCTACGCATGAAGAAAAAGAAGGCGGACATGAAGCCTCTTGACCTCTGCTTGGTTGTCGGTATGTTCCTTACAGGCTTTGACAGCAAGAAACTCAATACTCTCTATGTTGACAAAAACATGGAGTACCATGGCTTGTTGCAAGCTTTCAGCCGTACCAACCGTGTGTTGAACGAGAAGAAGCGTTTCGGTAAGGTGGTTTGCTTCCGCGACTTGAAAAGCAAGGTGGACGAGTCTATCAAACTTTTCAGCAACAGCAATAATCTTGAAGATATTGTTCGCCCACCATTTGTTGATGTCAAAACCCACTATCAAGAACTGACAAAGAACTTCTTGGAGCATTATCCCGAACCGCACTATGTGGACTATTTGCAGAGTGAGAACGACAAGAAGCAGTTTATCCTTGCCTTCCGTGACATCATCAAGAAGCACGCAGAGATACAAGTGTATGACGAGTTTGAAGAGGATGCTCCCGACCTCGGAATGACCGAACAGCAGTTTATGGACTTCCGCAGCAAGTATCTTGATATATACGATTCGTTTGCTGTGCAAAACAAAGAGCAACCAACGACATACCAAGTACTAGAGGACAATCCCAGCATGGTTGGTGAGCCAGACCCTTTTGAAGAAGCCGCAACTGGTATGGGCGATATTGATTTCTGCTTGGAACTTCTGCATAGTGATATTATCAATGTTGCCTATATCTTGGAGTTGATAGCAGACCTTAATCCATACAGTGAGGACTATTCAGAGAAGCGTAAGCACATCATCGACACAATGATTAAGGATGCCGAACTCCGCAGTAAGGCAAAACTCATTGACGGATTTATCCAAAAGAATGTGGATGATGATCGTGACAACTTCATGGCTCGCAAACAAAAGGCTGATGGTACAAGCGACCTTGAAGAACGGTTGAACAACTACATCGTCACCGAACGTAACAATGCAGTCAATACGCTTGCGAAAGATGAGGATTTGGATGCTTCCGTGCTCAATCATTACCTCTCGGAGTATGACTACTTGCAAAAGGAACAGCCAGAAATCATACAAGAGGCTCTCAAGGGCAAGCACCTCGGACTGATAAAGAGACGCAAGGCATTAACAAGAATACTCGATAAATTGCGTTTGATTATAAGAACATTTAGTTGGGAATAATATATGAGTTCGATAAAAGTAATAAATACGATAAGACTTTGTTCTAAAGGTGTCCTTGCAAAGGATGCCAATGGAAAGTATGTAAAGTTGCATAAACGCCAAGGAGATATGGATGGAGCTTGCTCTGTCTATTCTTTGGCGATGGCATTGCTGTGCCTTGGCGTAGTAACAGAGGATGACTTGAATATTTACAACAAGCCAGATAGACGGACTCAGAAAGGTAAATTTTTAAGTCATTTCCTTGAAGAACAAGGCTTGGTAAGGAACGGATATTACTTTTCAACACTTGCAAAAGAAATCAACGAACATGACTTTGGAATTATTGCAACACGAAAGTGTCGACAAGATACCAATGACATTATAGATATAATAGCCGATACTCTTGATGAAGAAATGCCTGTTATTATATCAACTGATTTTCCTGATGGTGGGCATGCAATGCTTGCAGTTGGTTATGAAACGAACAATGAAGAAGATGCAATAACAAAAATTCTGTGCTTAGACCCAAGTGAAGAAGCACCTAATTTTTCATCGTGGAACTGCATCATTGATGTTGCACATAAATACAGCAAGTCTGAATATCCTTTTGACAACATAACAAAATCCCAGTCTTACAAAGTAGCATTGGGAGATATTTTAATAATAGAAAAAAGGAAATAACGATATGAGCGAAGAATTACAACAGAAACTCCGTGACCAACTTTGGGAAGTCGCAAATAAGCTGCGTGGCAATATGTCGGCCAGTGACTTTATGTACTTCACCCTTGGCTTTATCTTCTACAAGTATTTGTCGGAGAAGATAGAGAAACACGCCAATGATGCATTGGTGGATGATGAAGTCACGTTCAAGGAACTTTGGACAATGGAAAAAGACGAAGATATAGAAGAACTTCAGGAGGTTGTCAAGACCGAATGTCTGGAAAATATCGGCTACTTCATTGAACCAAACTTCCTGTTCTCGTCTGTCATTGAGAGTATTAAGAGAAAGGAGAATATTCTGCCAATGCTCGAACGCTCATTGAAGCGTATTGAGGACAGTACCCTCGGGCAGGACAGCGAAGAAGACTTTGGAGGTCTATTCTCTGACATTGACCTTGCTTCACCAAAATTGGGTAAAACTGCCGATGACAAGAATACTTTGGTCAGCAATGTACTTCTTGCACTTGATGATATTGACTTTGGTGTAGAAGCATCGCAAGAGATAGATATTCTCGGTGACGCCTACGAGTATATGATTAGCCAATTTGCTGCTGGAGCAGGCAAGAAAGCCGGTGAGTTCTACACTCCTCAGGAAGTAAGCCGTATCTTAGTCGAGATCGTAACCATCGGTCATGCTCGTCTGCGCAATGTCTATGACCCAACTTGTGGTAGTGGTTCGCTGTTGCTCCGTGCTGCAAGCATCGGTCATGCAAACGAGATTTTCGGACAGGAGAAGAATCCTACGACCTACAACTTGGCTCGTATGAATATGCTTCTTCATGGCATAAAGTTTAGTAACTTCCGCATAGAGAATGGCGATACTTTGGAGGCTGATGCTTTTGGCGATACTCAGTTTGACGCTGTGG
>ERZ1026870.745-NODE-745-length-17369-cov-12.165762_pt1 | contig 17369 bp, 16 predicted proteins | sample MGYA00380165_ERZ1026870 | MGnify/ENA primary metagenome ERZ1026870 (study PRJEB33269, sample SAMEA4719801) | human gut metagenome | biome: human-associated habitat; feature: organic feature; material: feces | place: Cameroon | collected 2013-10 ...
AGCCTGTACACTCTGCCTGTTGGCATCCACCTTGCGCTGTGCGATCTCTAACGTATGCTGTAATCTTTTTTCCTCATCCTGCCTCGTAATGCCGGGTAAACTGCTCATATTCTCTCCTGTTCAAAACCATAAAAAAGAAAAAGCAAAGGAAGCCTGTCGAAGACTTCCTTTGTATGTATTCTAAATCACATTTTACCAGTCAGAGCCCCAGTCATCATAGCCGGAATCCCAGCTGTCATTGGAATCCCAACCGGAATCCCAGCTGTCATCATCCCAGTCGCTGTCATTATCACTGCTGTCCTCATAAGGAGTGTAATAGGAGGAATCCTCAAAATCCTCATATTCCGCATCGCTGTCATAGCTGTAGGAATCGTAGTAATTCTCATAATCACTGTCCATCCAGGATTGCGACGGTGCGTATTGCCAGGAATTATCCTCCCACTCGTACCAGTCCCCGGAATAATAGTAATAGCTCTGGTCTCCATAAGTGTAGTAGCCGGTACTCGGTCCGCTTTCCCCTATGAGTGCAAAAATAACGGACAATGGTATGATTGCTATTATTGCTATCAGGAAAATCGAAAAAAGGGTTTTGGACAAGGCTTTTTCCGATTGCTTTTGCTGCGCAGAAGCAGTAGGCCCGGAAACCGGCTTTGCAGCTTTCGGCTGCTGGTGCGCCTTCTGTACGGCCACCCTTTCCTTCATCTTCTGGTAAAGTTCGTTGACCGCATAGGCTTCATCGGTTCCCTTGTAACGTACTGCCCGGGTACCGTCCTCTTTATTCTTATAGACTACGAAGGTGCCATCGGTCTCATCCTTGTAAATACCGAAGGCTTTCGCGCCCTTGTAATCCTCTCCGATAAAGGTCCGCATGTCCTCCAGCGGAAGGTTCATCTCCTTTGCCCAAGCTTTCAGTTCCTCGATTGTCTGTGGTACACCGTTGGCATGGCGGTTGTAATTGTTGTTGACACCGCCACAGTTCGGGCAGACCTGATCAAAATCGTTGATCCAGCTGCCACACCAGTCGCATTTTATCTTCATGTTCCCCTCCTGAAAATACACGTTGCAATAGTTTCTGTTTTATTGTACCACGTTCTGCACCTGCTGCCAACCTAGGAAATTGCCAAAAGAATGCGGCTCTCCCTGAGGGTCTTGCTCTGGTCGTAATCATACTCTATGGTCTGGATACTGACATCCGGAAAACGGGCATGCAGCCGCTGCAAAATTCCCCGCTCGCAGACATGGCTGACCAGACATCCGAAGGGATGCAGGATCAGCACACTGCCACAGCCTTTTTCCACATATTGTATCACCTCTGCGGCAATCAGCCAGCCGTCTCCGGTATTGCAGCCCTCCGCCAGAATCCCCTGCACTTTCTCCTTCAGTTCCGGGAACGGCAGATCCGTCTGGAACCGGTCTGTCTCCCCGATCACCGTAAGCAGATGTTTTTGTGCCTCACACAACCGGTGGAGCACAAAGGCACAGGCTTTCGCCATGATGGGATTGCGCTGGTACTTTTCTGCCTTATACCGCTCTGTATCCACCAAATACAGACAGTAGTTGACGAAACCACCACTGTAAGGCTCCATTCCCTGCCGGAGCAGAAAACTTTCAATATCGTCATTTCCCAGTTTCGAATATTTCATATAGATCTCACCGGTGATGCCAACTCTCTTTTTCTTCCCGGGTTTCACCGGTACCTTCGAAAATACTTCGCAGGCATACCGGTAATTCTTCTCTCTGGTGTGCCGTCCGTTCCTGTGTCTCCGAATGCTCTCGCACAGTTTCTTTTCCACCTGACTGCGGATGCGGTCCGTCTCTCCCGGATTCTGTTCGTAGGGCTTCACCTGCTGGTACAGGCACATGATCAGATCGCCATAGCATCCGGCAGCGATCCCACCGGACAACAGCCCCGGAGTAATACGAAAGCCGGTATGTTTTTCCTCTCCCATGAGATTTAAGGAAATCACGGGGATCTGCGCATACTCCGTCTGCCCCTGCTCCGCCATGCGGTACAACACTCTCTGGAGCAGATTGTAGATATTCCCGGCTCTGCAGGCACCACCCGCCTGCGGCTCCATAAAAGCGATCTCCCCCGGATCCCGCTCCCCGCTTTCCAGATATTCCAGGAACTGTGCAAGGATCAATACCGTCGGATAGCAATAGTCGTTACTGATATAGCGAAGTGCCAGAGTGCGGTCCTTCACCGGGTTCTTTAAAGTCTCGAAGGAATACCCCTCCGCCCGGAATGCCGCCTCCAAAAATACATTCGTGTACTCCAGCATCTCGCACAGCAGGATCGTACGGGTCTTCTTGTCATGACGTGTGAAATTTTTACATACTCTGTGCAGTTCCCCCATACGTTTTCCTCATCTGACCGGGTATCTCATCTGACAGGCCTTGTTCCATGATCATCATCAGCTTTTTTTAGTTTGTATTTTCTATTGGTATTCGTTCCTATTCTCTCAATATTTTCCATTTCAGAAATGATTGCCCTTGTTCTTGCCGGACTTAGCCCAATATAATCGGCAATTTCATTTGTCTTAGCTTCTCCATGTTGTGCGAGATACTCATATATTTTTGCAATATTACCGCTTGTTTTCTTTGCTTGTTTTCTTCGCTTGCTTTCTTCGCTTGCTTTTCTCACTTGTTTTTCAACAAATTCAAGTGTCAATATCGTCCGATCCGGATCAAACCGTTCTTCAATTACAGGTTCCTTCCATCCTTCATCTTCCCATGTATTAAATATATTAGGAACACCACTGCCGGAACGTTCACCGATATTAATAAGGTTAAACATCTTCATAAGAGATTTATTTCTCGGATCTGATTCTCCACCCTTACACATTTGTATTTTACCTGTCCTTATATATCCGGGATTCTCCAATACAAGTTTCTTAGGTTTTTTCACATCCATAATTATTTTATTATATACCCTGAAATAGAAATCACAAATATTTCCGGACCATTCCCCTGAACTGGATTGCAGACGATCTGTCCATCGAATAGCAGGATCAAGCATTTCACGATAATCCAGAAAGTATTCCGGAAAATGTCTTACAATGTTATATTCCTCTCCAAACATCAGCATCCCAGCCGCCGTAGGATGAAGTTGTCTGTCCTCTCTTGATATAGCTGCCGCGCCAATACTTCTCAAGTATTCACTATCGTTTAATCTTTCAAAAGGATGCCCCGGTTTCAATGTTCTGTGACGGTTTCTATATCCCTGTATCGTCTCATAGTTCAAATCCTCCATCGGGACCTCGTCCAGTACCTCCATATCCATAGTATTTTCAGCCTGATCACGAAGCATTGTTTTTACCTGTAGACGTGTACAACGATAATCGCCTTCATGATTTCTTCTAAATGTAGCGCCAAACAGATCATTATCAACATATACCGGCTTTTCTTCCCGTTTCGCCATTGGGACATGAATAACAATAATTAAATCCCCGTTTACATCATATATTTCTACATCATCGTCTTTTAAAATATTAGCACTTACTTTTTTTGCGATTATTAATTGTATCCCAGAATTGCTTTATAAGTTTCTCTTTATCCGCCGCTTTAAGTCCTGTAGTATGCCAGGAACCATCCTTATTTTCTACAACACCAAGAATGATTACTCCACCATAGCAATGGCAAATGCAGAATACGAGTCCCATAAGGACACTGGTAACCCTCCATTTGCCTTCTTAACTTCCCGACGATTATCTTCTTTGTATGAGTCAAATTTTGATATATCAAACAGATCCTTCAAACAATATATCCCCCTTTATTCATTTCCAGTCTTCTTTTCCTATATATAGCCACACAAATATTAACTGGTCATTTTTATTGTACTCATATCTTTGCCACAACGCAATGGTTCCCCAAAAATCTATTTTTATATTCCATTGTATTTCTTTAACTGCAACGCTTCCGTTGATTCTATGGTTGTATGCTTGCTACTTATATATCTACAAAAATATCCGTCAGTTCTTCACGGGATATCGCCGGTTCAAAATAATAGAGCTGTGTGTAAATTCCCGTATAAATAGTACTATCCTCAGGATCTGTGCCAAATGACATTCCACCGGTATCTACGATCCATTTCACTTTGTCATTTTCCCATACAAAATATAGGTTTCTGTCTCCACTGGTTAAATAATGCTCCCAGTAAAGAATATGTCCATCCAGATCATAATACTGAATTCCACCATCCGTATAATAATCTACATTATCTCTATAACTTATCTTTATGTAATCCTCATAGGATTCCCTTTGAAAAATATAATCCTCGGAGTCTCTTGCAGGGAAATTTCCAATAAAATCCAATTGCAATCCATCATATTTTTCCAGACCATCCATGTTTATTAAAATACATGTATTTTTTATATCCGTGCTGTCTGGGACCGGTTCTTGAAATACAAAAACAGTATTTTCAGCAGAGGTCTTATAGGAGAACATTTTTATCCCTGCTATGTCTAATAATTCCTCTTTTGTTTCCATGTCCGCATTATATGTTTCCAGAAAATTCCTTACAAAGCCATTTTCACTCTGTCTGTCTGTTTTCATTTTGGATGTTAATACATCGTTTCCTTCATTGTCCCAGTAATATACCTGAACATCCTGCTTTCCGCAGCCGGAAAACATTAACATGAATCCTATTAACAATATGCTGATTTTTTCTTTCATTTTTCTCCTGACTTTCTATTTTTCCAGCATAAACCAGCCTTCTTCAATACGCATGATCATCTGGTTCTTATTCACCGGCACACAGACAATGTCCTCTCCATCCTGACATTTTATATTGCACACAAGAATCTCATCATCATAAATGCTCAGGCCATCGTGGATATCCATTTCCTGTTCAAAATCTTCCCGCCCCGTCTTTCTGACTTCTATTCCAACTGTCTGGCGGGCGGTCTCCAATATTCTGACTTCATCTTCCGAGACGATAACACTTTTTCCCAGCCAGTCTTCCGCCTTAAAATTCGTGCCCTGCAATATTCTTCCCGGCGCCTCCTTTTCTATTTCCTCAAAACCGCCTTCGTATGAGTTTTCATAGCTGTCCAGATATGCAATTTTCCATGTTCCGTTCAAATCTTTTTCACTCACCTTAGGGTCACAGTATTGAAACGGTTCTAGCAAATAATCCCCGCCGCAAAACCCATAGACTATATGTGTTTTATCTAAAATAACAATGTAATCCACGCAGTAGTCAGATTCATCATACATTTCATCAATATATCTAAGGAACCGGACCTGTTCTATATCCGCATAATCTTCTATCATCCAGAGAGAATCGATATCTAGCCATTCATCCTGAGTAGAATAAGAAACTATATCCGAATCATCAAATTGTATTTTTTCCCATTCCAGGTAATCCGGCCATGCCACAATGCTCTTTTCTACGGAATTTTCGCCAAGAATAACTGTCCTTCCCAAATAGTGCTGTCGAAAAAAATAACTGTATGCTCTATAGTACGTCGTGAGATGACGTGTAACCTTCCATTTTCCATTGTATGCCGCAGCAGTATTTTGGCCTTTGAAAACAACCACGCCTGCAAATACCAACAGCAACATGACTATTATTCTTCGAAATATTTTTCTTTTCACCCCTAAGTGCACCTCATTCTATGTATATATTTTTAACTGGTATATTAAGTTCTCTGATTATATTTTCTCCAAAAGGTAAAAAACACAATCCATCGTAAGAATAACAAACTGCTTATCACTGGAAATCATTATGTTCACTGCCGGAGATTTTCCCTTTATTCCATCTCTTGTGCCTCTTATTTCCAAATCCTGAAATTCATCATAATTTAGAATCCAGTCATATAATTCCGGATCTTCTTTTACGGCTTCACTTATATTATAGATCCAATTACGATCTATTATAGGAGATACCTCATAAGAAGGTTCTAAAACCTCACATTGATAACGTTCATATTTTTCAAGTCCTTCACTGGAAAATACATCTTCATTTATCACAATATGATTGCCTATGATGTCATGTCCCTCCGGATAATTCGTATAATCGTTCTGTATTTTTGTAAAGCCAAGCAATTTCGTAACTTCCCACTCGCCAAAAAACAATTCTTCAATTTCATCCATGGAAAATTCCTCTATCTTGTCATCTGCTTTTTCCGAATTTTGCTCTATCATTTCTTCCTCATTAACATTCTCCGTCTCATATAACGGTGCTAATAATCTTTCATATTTATCACCACTAAAAAAATCCGGAATCATCTTAATATCCTCTATATACCAGCCATCTTCACAATAAGATGCTTCTGTGCATTTTACTGTATTTTGACTTTTATCATTATCCTGGAATGAAATAAAACGAACCATTACCTTTCCATCTTTTTCAAACAATGTAGCACCGAGATAGACTTCATCATCAAATGTATCCGGCTGTTCTAAATCAATATCAGGATTATGAATAAAATTGTATGAATACTCCATCCAGCCTGTATTCTCCAAATGCAGAATAGAGATATTAACAGTACCGGAATCGGTTCCTCGTGTTGCTCTTTTCAACAGTACATCTGCTTTCCCATTTCCTGTTAAGTCACCGGTAGTAACTGTCGATTCGCAATATCCTCTATAATCTTTTATTGCCACATCTATGCCATTTACATTTGCTATGATTATTGTCAATCCAACATCACGTCTGTCAATCACACGCACCCTGTCTTCTTTTCCGTCTCCGTTTAAATCTGTTCTCGATTCAACTCCAAAATCGATGGGAATAGCGCTCTTCTGATAAATTGCTCCACTTTCATCAGTATCATGTGCACACCCCACTAAAAAAATTCCAATCATCATTAACAATACTATTTTTCTGACTACAAATTTTGTAACTGATAATGTTTTCATGCACCTTCCCTGCCTCATCCTATGTATTTATTTTCAGCTGATATCCTGAGTTTCATTATTAAAATAACATGCCGTTACATCATAGTTGCATCATTTTCCTGATAAAATAAAAAAGAACCGGCGGGCATTTTATTGCCTGTCGATTCTTTCTATGATTTTCATTTTCTAATTTTCCCTATTTTCTACCAGTGTTCCATACCCTTCATTTTTGCCAAGCTTATTAACCCATTCATCAATGCATAACTTATTTTCTTCCAGATAATCAGGACAGCCCGCCAAATTTTCAGCTTTAATTTTATCTAAATTTTTCCACCATTTGGGTAATCGATACAAAGTATGCGCAAAATGGCGGCATGAGCTACACCACGCCCACATACCTCCTTTTTCATCTCCCTCTACATTTTTGCAGAAATACAGATGTCCCTCTTTTCCTCCACAAATAGGGCAAACTACGGGAAAGTCCTGCCTGTTTAAAGTCTCTATGTTCTCTAAAATGTCCATGATTTTATCATCATTGTCTTTCCACATTTATTTTTCCTCATTAATGTAGCAGCCCTGCCATATGCGTAGGAATACATACAATCCATCTTTAAATACGCATATTTTATTTTGATTATGCGCAAGTTTAAGAACACTCTATTTCATTATTATACGCATTATACGCATATTTAGCCATTTTTCAAAAGCATTATAAGCTGTCTACAAACTTTTAGACACACAAAAAAAGTGGAAACCTTGTATTTTCAAGGTTTCCACACTTTTCAAAAGAGCTGCTGACGGGAATCGGACCCGTGACCTCCGCACTACCAATGCGACGCTCTACCGACTGAGCCACAGCAGCATCACGTGACTGCTAACGCAATCACCGTGTTACATTTTATCAAAGGTATCTCACTTTGTCAATAGAATTATTTTAAATTATATATTTTTTTTGCACAATTCATTCATTATGCTTTCGGTGACCAGTCTGCGCATCTCTTCTGGGGGCATATCATCACCGATATGGTGGCACTGGTACATCAGATAGGAAATCATTCGAGCCAACAGCGCGTTGGTAATATAAGACAGCGGAATGTCCTCCCGCAGTTCTCCTTTCGCCCGTGCACTGTCTATGATCTGGCAGACCAAAAGATCCACCGGCCCGTTTTCCTTCTGTTCCGCTATCCGTTGCCGCAGAAGATTTCCCTCCTTGGAATGATCTGTCAGCAGATGCAGAAACGCCATGATGGCATCCACACACTGGGAATGTTCTTCCACCAGCAAAAGCATTCTGTGGATCTGGGTCTCCAGATCCGGACAGGTCTGAATCTGACGGGAGGCCTGTTCCGTTACTGTACGGATTTCATACAACAGGGCACAGACAATGATCTCTTCCTTGGAATCAAAATATTCATAAGCAGTTCCCTTGCCAATGCCCGCCAGCCCGGTGATCATGGACACGCTCATTTCCGAGATATCCTTGTCCTCCCGCAAAAGTGTGCTGACTGCCCGGTACATGGCGGTCACCTTGGGAGGCACCTGGTTCGGTGCCTCCAATCCGGTTATTTTACTCATTTTCCGCATCCCCCGTTTTTCCAGATCTTTGAGATTTTGCCAGCTTCTTAGCCGCTCTTCTCTCCTGTCTGCTCCGCTTATCGAAGATCAGATAGAAGGTCGGGATCAGGATCAGGGTCAGGATCGTGGAAGCCGTCAGACCGCCGATGATAACCAGTGCCATTCCCTGCATTATGACACCGTTATCGCCCAGTCCCAGTCCCATGGGGATCATGGACAGGATCGTTGTCAATGTCGTCATCAGGATAGGACGCAGACGGGTACTTCCGGAAGCCACCAGCGCATCCTCAGTGGACATTCCCTCTTCCCTCAGCATATTTGCGGAATCCACGAACAGAATACCGTTATTTACCACAATACCCATCAACATCAGAAATCCCATCAGGGATACCATACTAATGGTACTTTGCGTAATGAACAACAGCAGGAAGGATCCGATCAGTGCAAAAGGAATACACATCATGACCATGAAGGAGAATCTGGGGGATTCAAACTGTATTGCCATCACCAGGAATACCAGGAATGTAGCTACCAGAATTGCCTGCAACAATGCCTGGAACTCATCGTTCATCATTCCAGTCATCATACTGTCTGCCGGGGTTACAGAATCCGGGAATACCGTGTGATCCACCAGATCGTTGATAGCATTCTGGGCATCAAATATCTTCTCGGAGGTCATGGTAGAAGTCACACTGACCTGATACAGACCATCCTGCTTCATGATGGTCTCCTGGCTCTGTGCATAATTGATCTCCGCAATATCTCTTAACGGTACCACGGTGCCAAAAGAGGTATCCAGTCCCAGATCCATCAGCAGGTTCAGATCATCATAGCTTCCTTCCGGATATTCCAGCCATACCGCATACTCCGAACCATCATTGGTGATCGTCAACGGATTCATACCGCTTAATACGTTATGTATGGTCATGCCGACCTGAATGGGTGTCAGCCCGTACTGCATTGCCTTCAGAGGATCTACCACTACCTTGGCCAACGTCGTAGAGTTGGCCAGAGAGTTTTCTGTCTTTACGACACCGTCAATCTTCTCGATCTCTGCCTGCAGGTCTTCTGCGGCCTGTGCCAGTTCTGCCCTGTCACTGCCCTGTAAATCGATCTCATAGCTGCTGGTGCTCATCATGGAGCTCATACTGCTGCCGGAAGATGTTACCGTAACATCCATATCCGTCATACCGGCTGCAGTCTCATTCCATTTATCTACTACCTGTGCTGTAGTCAGGGTTCTCTTCTTGATGAGATCTGCAGTAAGGGTTGCACTGGAGCCGCTGATGGATACGGAATAGAATTCCACATCCGGTTCCTCTTCAGCGATCTGTTCCCACAGCTTCAGTGCTTCATCCTCTTTTTCCAGTGTGGTACCGGAACGGAAATTCACCGTAACCGCCACGACTCCTTCATCCGCTGCAGGAATCAGCTCCATGTCCAGCGTTCCTGCCAGCAGAACCGTGCCGATCATCAGAGCCACAGCCACACCAACGACGGTCCTTCTGCGCTTCATCAGCTTCCGCAGGATCTTCTGATACCATGTGGTAAATTTCTTCAACAGCTTATCGATGGGCAGATTTTCTTTTTCCTTCGGTTTAAATACTGTGTAGAACAACGGTACCAGCATCATAGCTGCGATCAGGGATGCCAGCATGGCAAATACAATGGTGAATCCCAGCTGCTCAAACATCTGTCCGGACAGGCCCTTCATAGTGGCCAGCGGCAGATATACCACGATGGTGGTAATTGTGGAAGCGATAATAGAAGCCGTCACTTCCTTCGTTCCCTCTAAGGCTGCCTGTTTCAGATCCGGCGTACTCTTCTGTCTTCTGAAACAACTCTCGATCACGACGATGGAAGAGTCTACCATCATACCGATGGCAATGACCAGAGAGCCCAGTGTTACGATGTTCATGGAGAATCCCATCATACTCATAAGGATCAGGGTCAGGAACAGGGAAATGGGCATGGAGGCTCCGACGATCAGGCTGGCTTTGAAATCACCGAAGAACAGGAACAGCACCGCCATGGTCAATACGACACCCAATAACAGGGTCTCGGCTACACTGGTCAGGGAGCTGATAATGGAGGAACTGGCATCATAAGTAACTTCAAATTCGATGGCCGGGTTCTCCGCCTGGATCTGTTGTAATTTTTCCTTCACATCCTTGCAGGCATTTACCGTACCGGCACTACTTTTGTTCTTAATGCCGATGCTGACATTGTCCTGTCCGTTGTAACGGCTGATACTGGAAGCATCCTTGGATGCTGTGGTAACATTTGCAATATCCTGTAAGGTAATGACCTGTCCTTTGGTAGTCATCAGGGGTACTTCCCGCAGCTTCTGTACCGTATTGTACTCCATGGACGTCGCCACGCTGATGTCCTGACTGCCCTGGGTCACGCTGCCTGCAGGATAAGTAAAGTCTACGGTTCCCAGCATCTGTGCCACACTGGACATGGTCAGACCGTACTGCTTCATCAGGGTCTCATTGAGTTCTACTTTGATATAATCCTCGGAACCACCGGTGACGGATACCTGTGCCACGCTGGACAGAGATTCCAGTTCCGGTACCACGGATTCATTGACTACTTTTAACATATCCACATCGCCGACTTCCACTGCGGAGATCGTCATGACATCCATACTGTTCATGTTCATCTCAATGATGGTAGGCTGATCCACGTCATCCGGCAGACTTAACTTCGCCGTCTCCATGGCCGCACGGAGATCGTTGTGACATTCATCAATATCCACACCGTATTCATAGGTGAACAAGACCATACAATAATTTTCAAAGGAATAGGAATTCACGGAATCCACACCGCTCAGGGTGGAACCGGAATCTTCGATAACGGATGCCACGAGTTCATCCACGCTCTCCGGGTCTGCACCGGGATAAGTAGCCATGACGATGAGCATAGGCATCTCAATGTCGGGAGTCAGTTCCATCTTGAATCCGAAAATGGAGCTGATGCCGAATACTGCCAGTGCCAGGATCACCAGAAAACAGGATACCGGTCTTTTCAGAGCAAGCTTTGTCAAATTCATTCTGCTGCCTCCCCTACTCTTCTGCCTTCACCGGTGCGGTGACTTCCACACCGTTCATCAGCTTGGGAGACCAGCTGGTGATCACGGTATCTCCGGGCTGTATTCCCTCAGTAACAGAAATCTGTGTATCATCAAACAGATCTGTGGTCACATAGGTCTTCACGGCCTTGCCGTCCACACTTAAGTATACATAAGAACCGGTATTATCATAGTACACTGCATCATAAGGGATCAGCACCGCACTGTCGTTCGTATGATAGGTATCGGTCGTCAGTTTCACGGATACACCGCTGGGCAGATCGCTGCCATTGGCATTTACCGCTGCCTTGATCTGGAACAGGCCGGTCTGCTGGTTCACTGCCACTCCAATCTCGGTAATGTTACCGGTATAGCTGGCATTTCCTCGCTCCACAGTCACTTCCTGCCCCATGGTCAGTGTATTTTTCACAGCTTCGCTGACCTGAAAAGTCACGGTCATCATATTTTCATTGGCAATGGTGTACGCAGGATTGCTGCTTCCAGCAATGCCGTTGACTTCCACTCCCTTGCTCTGGATTGTACCGGAGATGGGAGCCTTGACAGTGTAGTAGGATAATGCCAGTTCCGCACTTTCCACGCCCACATTTGCCAGCTGTTCACTGGTGGACAGCTGCTTCTTCGTATCCTCCAGTGCCTGTCCCTGGGACAATGCCTGGGAACGATCCACAATATTCATGCTGCTCTTTGCTGCATTGTAAGCGGATTCCGCCTGCTGTAATCCGGCCACCAGAGAATTTCTGCTGGACTCCAGCTGTTTCTTCGTTCCTTTCAGTGTCTCGATCTGCGTCTTCATCTGCACAACACTTGACGCATTTCCGCCGCTCACACTGGATGACGCTGCTTTTATGGCATTCTCCAGCTGTGTAATATTTGCATTGCATGCGTCGATCTGATCTGAAAGATCATCATAGTTCTGGTCATAGGCATTTTTCGCCTGGACATACGCGATCTGTGCCTGATCATACCCGGACTGTGCCTGCACTCTGCTGCTATCCATCTGGATATTGGCGGATTCCTGCTGAGTGGTCAGGGCACTGTCTGCCTGCTGCCTTACATTGGCCGCACTGAGCTGTGCCTGTTCTAACTGCAGTTTTGCTGCAGAGTCATCGATTTTGAACAAAACATCCCCGGCATTGACCTGATCTCCCACCTCAAAATAAGTATCCGTCACTGTACCGGAAGCAAAGGGAATGACATAGACCATCTCCTGGGGAGAAACCGTTCCCACAAAGCTGTTCTGCAAGGTCAGTTTTCCGGTCTGGGCCTGCTTCATATCCACGACTACCGCAGAAGTCTCCACAGCATCCTGTGCCCCATTGCTGCCGCAGCCTCCGAGCAACAGACTGCCTCCCATCAACAACGCCATTCCGACGCTGCAATTTCTTTTCCATGTATTGTGCATGATCTTTTCGCCTTTCTGAATAGTTATGAATATGTATTTGCTTTATTAACCGACCGGCTGGTCGGTCAGCATTTGCAGTATACTCCTATGCCGGGTTTTAAGTCAATATTCCAACTCTGCAGATTCTATTAAAAAACTATAAAAAGAATCATGCTCGCAAGATTCTCCACCTGCGGCGGGTCGCTTTTGCGGCATATTACCGTTCCGCTGCAGTGCGGTCCCTGCGGAACGTTTATTATTGCATAGGAGCAATTTCCTATGCAATAATAAACACATTCCTGAAATTTTTTTTCAAGAATGTGTTCTCTTCTCTCATTATTTTGCATCACACCAGTTTCCGGATTTTGCTCTTCAGACGCTGTAAGGCATTGTCCGTAGACTTTTCGTCTCTTCCCAGCACCTTGGCGATCTGGGTATAGCTCATTCCCGTCAGGTACAAATCCAGCACCTGTTTTTCAAAGCTGCTGAGTTCTGTCTCAATAGCTCTCTCCAGATCTTCCACCCGCTCCTTGTCCAGGAACAGTTCCTCCGGACTCATCTGGGTTCTGGCCGCCAGAGCCTCAATAAGATTTTTCTCCTCATTGTCCGTGCCCTCGCTGCTTCGCTCATACAGAGATACATAGCTGTTGAGCGGTGAGTGCTTCAGGCGCTTGGAAGCCTGCACTGCCGTGTACATCTGTCTGCTGATACACAGATCTGCAAAGGTATAAAAGCTGGCATCTCTGCCGCAGTCATAATCCCGCACTGCCTTGAACAGCCCGATCATCCCTTCCTGGATCAGATCTTCGCTGTCTCCGCCCAGAATATACATGGATTTTGCCTTGCTTCGCACCAGATTTTTATACTTGTCGCAGATGTAATCCATCACCTGTCTGTCACCTTCCCGCAGCTGGTCGATGAGTTCTTCATCCGTCATCTCTTCATATTTGAAATGCTCTGCCATGCTTTCCCCTTTTTTTCCACTCCTATATTACGCCTGTAATCTCTGACGCACGATCTCATAAGCCAGTACTCCTGTTGCCACGGAAGCATTGAGGGAATCGATATCCCCCTTCATGGGAATGGATGCCACCATATCGCATTTTTCCTTCACCAGACGTCCTACGCCCTCGCCCTCGTTACCGATGACCAGACCAATGGGGCCTTTGAGATTCAGATCATACATGGTGGTACCGCCCATATCGGCGCACACGAACCACAGTCCTTCCTTTTTCAGTTCTTCAATGGTCTTGGCCAGATTCGTCACCTTTGCTACCGGCGTATAGTTCAGCGCTCCCGCGGAGGTTCTGGCTACCGTCGCGGTCAGTCCTGCTGCGCGGTTCTTCGGAATGATGACACCGTGGGCTCCGGCCAGATTGGCGGTACGGATGATGGCTCCCAGATTGTGGGGATCCTCAATGTTATCCAACAGGAAAATAAAAGGCGGTTCCCCTTTTTTTCTTGCGCCTTCCAGAATATCATCCACCTCCGCGTACTCATAAGCTGCCGCATAGGCAATGACTCCCTGATGCTTTCCGGTCTCGGATAACTGGTCCAGACGCTCCTTGGTCACATATTTTACTAATGTGTCATGCTTTTTTGCTTCTCTTTTAATGGTCATCATGGGGCCATCCTGACAGCCATCCAGAATGAATAACTTGTCAATGGGTTTGCCCGCACGATAGGCCTCGATCACGGCATTTCTGCCTTCTATGGTAAATTCCTGATATCCCATGTTTGTCCTTTCTATTGTGAATTTTTATTACAGTTCCATGCCTGCCAGACGGATGCCGTCTTTGATCAACTGCAACATCCGGTCGATCTGTCCCGTCAGGTACAGATAGCCCATCAATGCTTCAAAACCGGTAGCTCTGCGGTAATCTGCCACGGAAGCGTTTTTCGCGGTGGTGTATGATTTGGCGTTGCGTCCTCTGCGGTACACCGCTTCCTCTTCCTCCGTCAGTTCCGGAAGCAGTGCCTCGATCATGGCAGACTGCGCCGGTGCCTTTACATAACGTGTCGTCTTTTTATGCAGATCATTGGCGGAACGGTTAGCTCTCTCCACCACCACGCTACGGATCACCAGCTCATAAATCCCGTCTCCGATATAGGCCAGTGTCAGCGGAGAATACGCCCGGACATCCTGTCCTTCGCAGGCAAAAGCTTCTTTTATTTTCGTAAGAAGGGTTATGCTCTCTTCCATTTTACACCCTCTCTGGTATCTTCCAGCACAATGCCTTTGGCTAACAGCTCATCACGGATCTCGTCGGCTCTTGCGAAATTCTTCGCCTTTCTGGCTGCCTGACGCTCTTCAATCAGTGCCTCGATATCGCTGTCCAACATTTCCGCTTTCTTGTCTACGATCAGTCCACAGATATCGGACAGAGTCACGATTTCCTGTTTCAGAGCCTCCAGAAATGCCTTGCTGCTATCTGCTTTCGCATTGGAGTTGACGAATTTTACCAGCTCGAAGATAGCTGCCAGCGCATCCGCAGTGTTGAAATCATCGTCCATAGCTTCATCGAATTTGGTCTCAAAGCCCTGTGCCTCGGTAACTAACTGCTTCTCTTCTTCGGACATTTCGACATCTGCTGCCTTTTCCAGCAGGAACTTCAGGTTATCCACGCTGGTAACGATTCTCTCGTAGCCGTTCTTTGCTGCTTCCATCAGATCGGCACTGAAATTCAGCGGGCTTCTGTAATGTGCGGACAGCATGAAGAAACGAAGTACCTGCAGATCATATTTTTCGGAGATCTCACGAACAGTAAAGAAGTTGCCCAGAGACTTGGACATCTTGCGGTTGTCAATGTTCAGGAAGGCATTGTGCATCCAGTATCTTGCAAAAGGCTTGTCATTGGCTGCCTCGGACTGTGCGATCTCATTCTCGTGATGAGGGAAGATCAGATCTTCGCCACCGGCATGAATATCTATCTCCTCACCCAGATAACGCTTACTCATAACAGAGCACTCGATGTGCCAGCCGGGACGGCCCTGACACCAGCAGGAATCCCAGTAAGGCTCGCCTTCTTTCTTCGGCTTCCACAATACGAAATCCAGGGGATCTTCCTTCTGATCTTCACCGGAGACTAACAGGGAACGGTTACCGCCCTGCAGATCGTCCAGGTTCTTGTGAGACAACTTGCCGTAGTCCTTGAAGCTTCTGGTCCGGAAATATACCGTACCATCCGCTGCGGGATACGCATGCCCCTTGTCGATCAGAGTCTGGATCATATCCAGCATGCCGCCGATCTCCTCGGTAGCCTTAGGGTTCTTGGTAGCGGGCTTGATATTCATTCCCTCCATGTCTTTTTTGCACTCTGCGATATAGCGCTCGGAGATCACGCTGGGCTCCACACCCTCTTCATTGGCCTTCTTGATGATCTTGTCATCCACGTCTGTGAAGTTGGATACATAGTTTACTTCGTAACCCTTGTATTCCATGTAACGGCGCACCGTATCAAATACGATCATGGGGCGGGCATTGCCGATGTGGATCAGGTTGTATACGGTAGGCCCGCAGACATACATTTTTACCTTTCCCGGCTCCAGGGGCTTAAATTCTTCTTTTCTCTTGCTTAAAGTGTTGTAGATTTGAATACTCATGATTTATCCTTTCCTGTCTTAACTATATTATCAGTTTTCGCTTCTTCGCTCATTACCACCAGCCTGCGCAGCTGTTTCAGTTCATCTTCCATCTCCAGCACGCGGTTGGTCAGTTCGGAGTTCTCACGCTGCAATACCGTGATATCTTCCCGCACCGGATCGGGGAGATCTGTCTGGTTCATGGTCTCCTGGGGGAGGCTTGCGTTGTTACGCTTTACTACGCGTCCCGGTACACCCACGACCGTGGATCCGGAGGGCACTTCACTTAAGACCACGCTTCCGGCACCGATCTTCGAATTATCTCCGATGGTAAAGGAACCCAGTACTTTCGCACCCGCACTGATCATGACGTTGTTGCCGATGGTCGGATGACGCTTGCCGTGCTCCTTGCCAGTTCCTCCCAGTGTCACTCCCTGATACAGGGTCACATTATCGCCGATAATGGTAGTCTCACCAATGATGACACCGTTGCCGTGATCAATGAAAAATCCCTTGCCGATCTGCGCGCCGGGATGGATCTCAATGCCCGTCTTACGTACACCACGCTGGGAAATATATCTGGCCCAGAAATAATGCCCGCTCACATATAGCTTGTGAGCCAGTCGGTAATGGATCATGACCTTGAAACTGGGATACAAAAGTACCTCCATGGAAGAATGGATCGCCGGGTCACGCTCCCTGATAATACGGACTTCTTCTTTTAAATTTTTGATGATGCCCATGTTCTCACCTCGAAATATACTTCGACTATTCAGACATCTTTTGCAAATTGATATTTGAATCGTCTCAAAAAAATACCGCAGACAAACTCTTCTCTTAGAGACGAATTTATCCGCGGTTCCACTCTACTTAAGGGACGATGCCCTTCACTCT
>ERZ1026870.746-NODE-746-length-17353-cov-188.447046_pt1 | contig 17353 bp, 10 predicted proteins | sample MGYA00380165_ERZ1026870 | MGnify/ENA primary metagenome ERZ1026870 (study PRJEB33269, sample SAMEA4719801) | human gut metagenome | biome: human-associated habitat; feature: organic feature; material: feces | place: Cameroon | collected 2013-10 ...
TACTAACTATTTTCCATTCCACCAAATTTTTCGAGAAGAAAGTTGCATTTTTCTTTCAAATTTAACACTCATAAACACTTTTCGCGCTTTAAATCCGTTTTTCTCCTAATTATATATATACGCGCGAAAGAACGTTTGTGTTCGAGCACACGTAAAAGAAGATGCATTCAGGGCTTTTCTACCAAATGTATAGAGAACTACTTTCAAAAATACTCTTCACTCTTCACAAAACAGGCTGGAACCCCGATAAACACTGGGGGTGTGGGAGGTGAAGAGTGGTGGTGCACTCTTCACCACTCTTCACCACTCTTCACAACTCTTCACCCAAACCATTTTAGGGAAAAAGAATATCAGGCAGGCAAAGGTTCCGTCACCTATGATGACTAAGCCCTGGCATAAATGATGACCAAGTCTTAGCATAAATGATGACCAGACCTTAGCATAAAGATGACCAGACCTTGGAATAAAAAATAGCAGAGCCTTACGATAAGTGAAGAGTGGTGAAGAGTTGTGAAGAGTGGCGGTGCACTCTTCACCTCCCACACCCCTAGTGTTTATCGGGGGTTCAGCCTGTTTGGTGAAGAGTGAAGAGTAAAAGCGAGAGTAGTATTTTTACGAGCAGAACGCCCCCTGATTACAGGCCGAGAGGGGTGGTCGAATCGAAATGACAGTCCTGGGGAATCCTTTCTCCCGACGTATCGTTTCTTGCCTGGCAATGGCACAAAGTTGCCCTGGCAAGGGGCAATATCTTGCCATAACCAGGCAATAAGAGGAATAAGGCTCCGTAAAATTACGGAATAAATGTTAATAATGAGCAGATATAATGGCAGATTCAAGAAATGGCATTATCTTTGCACCCGTTATATTGTGGCATAATCTGCTTTGCCATCAAGAAACAACAAAAGATCAACTAAATTAGAAATTAGAATTATGACAGAAAAAGAAATGTACAATCTGATAAATAGTCAGAACGGACAGTCAAGCAACGGCTTCGCTGTCAACGAGAAAGAGCGTGGATTAAGCGGTGTATTCTCCGCACTGATGCGCAAGGTTTATACCTGGATGACATTGGCACTCGTCATTACCGGTGTTACTGCTTACGGCGTTGCCAGCAGTCCTACCCTGTTGATGACTCTGATGACAAGCCGCGGTTTACTCTTCGGTCTTATCATTGCAGAACTCGCTTTGGTATTCATCATCACCGGAGCCTTGAACCGCCTGTCGCTGAGTACCGCCACTCTGCTCTTCATCATCTACTCGGTACTGAATGGAGCGATGCTATCTTCGGTATTTGCAGTATATACAATGACCAGCATTGCCAAGGTCTTCTTCATTACCGCCGGCACATTCGGAGCGATGGCCTTCTACGGATACACCACCAAGAAGGATCTCACCTCTCTCGGCAAGATTCTCTTTATGGCGCTGATTGGTCTGATTATTGCCACCGTAGTTAATATGTTCCTGAAGAGTTCTGGATTTGAATACATCTTGAGCTATGCGGGTGTAGCCATCTTCGTGGGTCTGACAGCCTGGGATAGCCAGAAGATCAAGATGATGCTCCAGACACAGTACGATATGAGCGAGGGTGCTCAGAAGTTGGCTCTCATCGGAGCCTTGACTTTGTATCTCGACTTCATCAACCTCTTCCTCTACCTGCTGCGTATCTTCGGAAGCAACAAGGAATAAGAAAAACATCACTTAAAACGCAAAAAAGCGAGTTTTAAGTTCATCATAAACAAAAGAAAGGTTGGCTTGCCCTCTTCGGGTTAGCCAACCTTTTTTGATTTGTGTCCATCAAAAGCAAATGATAAGTAAACCTAATCTAGAAAATTCTGCTACAAAGATACAACTTTTCCCGAAACCTCGGGTGTCATTGGGTAAAAAACATAGGTTCAAAAGAACAAAATCTTCCCTCACACCCCGACTCTCCAAAGAGTCATTGCGTAAAATCCGGAGAGTCATAGCATCAATTCTCCTGATTAGCTTATACTTACATTTGCGCACGATATTCATTAGGCGAACATTCGTGTGCAGCGACAAAAGCCCTGCGAAAAGTGGAAACAGAATTGAATCCAGACTTCTCAGCCACTTCCAATATCGTATAGGAGGATGTACGAAGCAGCTGGGTAGCATGCTCCACCCGATAATTATTCACAAAATCATAGAAAGTCTGCCCATTCTCCTCATTGAAGAAGCGACTCAGATAAGTACGATTCGTACCTACCATACGCGCCACATCCGACAGCTTGATCTTAGGATTGAGATAGATCTTCTCCTCTTCGAAAAGCTGCCGCACTGTCGCCGCCAGTCCTTGAGCCACATTTCCATCGTCCAGACCATCACCAATAGGTCCGGTATCAGAATCTGTCAATTCATCAATAACCGACTCATGCTTATAGACAAAATAGCATATAAACATCCATATAGCCAAAGACAACACCATGTAGAGATCATCAAAATCTACATTGATGACAAAGCAGCTCATCGTCCAGATAATCAATATCAGGAAACAACTGCTCAGGATAGCCAGAAGCCAGTTGAGATTGATGTTCTCCTGATAAGAAAACCGCTCCTTCAGCTGGCGATGGTAGCGCCTGATGAGGAAGAACATCACGATGAAAGTGGTGAGACCATAAACAGCTCCCCACACCGCAAGAATGTAGAAATAGATATTGTTGCCCGTCACGCAATAAATGACAGGAAGCACCACAAACGGCAATTCCAGCATCACCGCCTTACGCCAGGTAGTCCATCCCGGCTTCACCAATTCCATCAGCACAAAGCTGTAGAATGGTATGATAAACATATCGGCTGCCGATATGAGGAACCAGTTTTCCTCATTGTCGAAGCCAGTGAAATAGAAGGATAGAATATCCTTCAGGCACTGTGCATCTACTATCAGCATCAAGATCATGATGAGGCGAAAGAGCCTGTCACTGCCCTTGCGCCAGAACATCCATGCCATCATGGAAAAAAACATCATGCTCATGCCATAAACGAATCCAGTTATTGCATCCATAAGTTACTTATCATTTATCATTTCAGTATTATAGGTCCGGCAGAATGGGTTATTTCATCTGGAAATGCAATTCTCCACCACTCAATATCTGCTGATGAGAGAGGCGATAATCAGCCAAAGGCTTCCCATTGAGGGTTAGCGACTGAATGAGATAATCATCCTTGTGCTGGCGATCAGCAGAAAGAATAAACTTCCTGCCGTTTTCCAGATTCAGAGTGACCTTGTCAAAGCTTGGTGTACCTATATAATAATAAGGTGTACCCGGACATACAGGATAGAATCCGATAGACGAGAACACATACCACGCCGACATCTGTCCTGCATCATCATTTCCCGACAATCCGCCCGGCGTATCATTATATTCGGTCTGGAGAATATGATGCACCCGCTCCTGCGTTTTTTCAGGAGCTCCAGCAGCATCGTAAAGATAGGCTACCTGATGACAGGGTTCATTACCATGCCAATACCATCCGTTATCAAACATCTTGTCGAGTCGGGCAATCACCTTCTCGTTGCGAACAGGAGTTTCGCCCTTCTTCTCCATCTTCCTTTCCGACTTTTCTATCTGCTTTTCCCGCTTATCCATCGGTTTGCTGTTTCTGATTACCTCAAACAGACCTTCCGGATTCTGCGGAACATACCAGGTATAATGACAGGTAGCACCCTCGGTGATGTAACTCTTGCGGTGCACCAGGTCTTCATTATTCTCCCACTTGCCGTTCTCGTATCTGCCATCTGCCCATCCTGTAGCAGGATTGATGACATTGCGCCAGTTCTCGGAACGGCGCATCAGATCGTTGTAATCCTCCAGATACTTCTGGCGCAAAGTGGCATCCTGACAGGAATCATGCAGCGCCTTCGCCATCTGTGCCACGGCATAATCATCATAGGCATACTCCAGGGTACGGGAAGTCTGCTCGTTGGTATGAAAGGCTTCCTCCACCATATCCTCCAACGGAATATAGCCATTATCCATATACGAATTGATGGCACGCCGGCCCTTTCCATCCCGATAATCCTTCGCCAGATAAGGAGTGGAGAAAGCATTGAGACGCATTCCCTCGTAAGCCTTGGCTGCATCAAAATTGCGGATGCCCTTGACATACGCATCGGCAAGAGCCGCACCCGCATGATCGCCAATCATCGCCGCCGTATAACTGTTCCAGCATGGGAAGATAGGCATCCAGCCACCCTCCTTGTACATCTGAACCAGAGACTGCATCATCTCGCCCGACATCTTCGGAGTGATGAGACTATAGAGCGGCAACTCTGCACGATAGATGTCCCACATGGAGAAATCGCCATACTTGCGGAGATAAGAATAGGCAGGAACAGCATAGCCCTTGGAACTCAGGGTAGCATTGCCCATCTTCACGGTACCGGTAGAAAACTCCGGATAATCGCCATTCACATCACTCATCTCATGAGGGAGGAAGGATGCACGGTAGAGAGCACCATAGAACTGGTTGACCTTGCCAGCATCCTTGCTTTCCACATCAATGGTATGAAGTCGGTCGCACCAGATTCCGGCAGCATACTCCATCATGCTGTTGAAATCCAATCCGCCATACATATAGTTTTCTGCATTGAGATTCTCCACCGCATTGTCGCGGGAAGTAAAGGATGTACCCGACATCCACTCCATCGCCTTACCCGATCTGCCACGGAAGGTGAGCCAGGCGCCAATGCGTGGTTTGCCCTGCACCTTCAAACCTCTTACCATCTTCCTGTCGCCCTCGAAAACACCGTAATCCACCAAGTCCTTCTCATCGTAAGCCAAGACGAAATGTCCGGAGAAACCAGCCGGTTTTCCCCATCCCTGATAGATGCGATGCACCGGATTATAACCATATACGATATGATTGATGGTATCAATCTCGATGTATCCCTGTCCTTCATCGCTGTTCGGATTGATGACAAGATGAACCAGCTCATCCTGCTCCGGAGTAACACGGAGAAAGGAGGTATGACTCAAGGCTGTCATCTCTGCCTTCAGATGTTCATCCTTCAGGCGGACAGCATAGTAGTGAGGATGGGAGACTTCATCTTCATGGCTGAATGCCGTAGCTCTCTGTTCTGGCTGAAGGCGGAGCTTTCCACCAAGCGCAGCCACCGTGAAAGAGCCATAATCCTGCGTACATCCGCCCACCAGCCAGTGGCTGCAGCGGAAGCCCTGCAGATGGGTATCCTTATAATAATAAGGTGCGATACATTTCTGTTCTGTATCCTGCGTCTGAGGAGTCCAGAAGTTCTGACCATTCGGAACGAGAACGGCAGGGATGGTTTGTCCATGTTCCTCACTACCCTTTCCGAACATGCCCGCAGTCTGGGTATTAGCCTGTGCCGTACCCACCATCGTATTGATGGCATTGAGCTGGCGGATATGTTCCAGGCGATGGATCCGCTCATGCATTTCCTGCTTCCAGGCATTCCAGGAATAGTAATGCGTACCATAGATCACCTGTCCTACGGGAGAAAGCATGATATCCCGCTCATTGAGCATGAACTTCACCAGCACGCTATCCTTCGCATTCTTATAGAACACCATCTGGAGATTGGCAGCCATCGGAACCACGCAATCCATCTTTTCCATTTCATCTCCCAAAACCACCAGACTTGCCTCTTCACGTGCTCCTGCCGGAGGAACATTTACATCGAAGAGAAGAGACAAGAGACGGTAAAGGGCTGTATCATGGCCAAAGCGAAGCGTAGCCGATGACTTGACAGAACGCAAAGCCCGATCTGCCTCCGCCTCGATATTCTGCCATAAGGAGATAGCACTACGGGCAGGAATATCCTCATTCGTCGCCACGGTACCATTGTTGATGGCCATCCGAAGGTTATTGGCTTCATAGATGGCACGGAACTCATCATCGGTGAAAAGTGCATTCAAGCCATCTTCTATATCCTGTGGATAAGAAGAGAAATTCAAGCCTACATCCTGAATGGAAGAAGCCACCGTATGCATCTCGGTCATCAGCTTCAGGGGTTCATCCACCTTAGAGACATCCTTAAACAACTGAAGAAGGAAACGGCGAGGTGAAACCTGAGCCTGCACATGGGTACGATTCTCCAAAGCCTTCACTTCGGGAGAGACATACGCTATCCAAGCCATATCGGCAGAATCGGTCTTGACATCCAGATTCAAGCCTGGCTGAAGGCTATGCAATTCCGAAGTAAAAGCCTGCATACTCTTGGCGCATCGATCCACCACACTGGAACGAGCCTTTACCGCATTGCCCGCAGCAAAGATCTGCGGATAACGCTCAAACATACGATGAGCGATGCCCTGATGCTGAAGAGCCCCCAGCTTGCTCAGTCTGCCACCGTTACCTCTGGCATTTTCCCATACCCGCAGCAGCATTCCCTTCACCTGCAAACCCAGTGGAGTAAGATTACTCTCATCTTCAAAATGCTTGCAGATCCAGACATACCGGTCATCCTTCGGCATCCAACGGGAACCATGGCGACCGTAATGGCTGATATAAAAGGGTGCATATCCCTGAGGAACATTCAGAGAATCAGACAGCACATAGGTAGCCGTACCAAAAGTTCCTGTCTTGGCAGAAGGACCTTCCGGATAAGCATAATAGACGCCACCCATCTGCTGGCGGGTCTGAGCTTGCACAGATAGCACGCAAGCCAAAGAGATATATAATAATGTTACTTTTCTATTCATATAATATATGAAACGGAGAATACTCCCATTTATTGTTTTTCCAACCTCCAATCAATACCTAAAGGATTTCCATCCATACGCAGCACCCAAGGGAGACCGAGGTTCACTGCAATCTGCATCACAGTTCCATCCTGTTCAGCCTTGACGGTGATTCTCTTTTCATCTGCTGATATTTTCCGCCATAAAATCCCATTATAGACAAAGGATCCGTTTGCCTGAAGCTGGCGCAGTGCCTTTCGGGAGATAAACAGGAAGGTGCCGTCACGCATACCCTTGTTGGGTCCCATATCGCACACATAGAGATTCCTGCCTTTCTGCGGACTATCCCAACAGAAGCCATCAGCCTCATCCACCACCTTGCGAGGAATCAGATAGAGAGATTGATTACATTTCAGAATAAGCGTATCAGCCATACTCGTAGAATCTACTCCTACCTCCCAGTTACGATACTGTCGGTTGACTATGAAACGAGCCACATACTGTGCCGGAATAGTTTTCAAATACTTATCCACAGGTTGTGCAAAAACTGTGGATTTCTCTTTTCCTTTCATTATCAGCAGTTTCTGCGTTTTATCAACACCCTTTTCCTCTGTTTTAAAATCAGGAAGAACAAGTTTTCCACCATTTATCAACACATCGTGAGTTATGAACATCTGCTTCCATAGCTCTCCTTCTCTCACCACCTTCAAGTCCTGTCCATTGGATAGATGGATGGTGTATTCTGGAATCATCGGCGAACCTACGATATAGAGATTCTGACCGGCTATCGGATAGAATCCCAGCATATTGAAAACGAGCCAGGACGACATTGCTCCTCCATCATCATTACCCGGCAAACCGCCAGGAGAATCATCATAGTTATCATTCACGATCTGCTGGATTCGCAGAATGCTCAAGTCCGGGCGTTCTACCCAATGATACAGGTAAGGAGTCATGAAGCTCGGTTCATTCGCCACATTGAAATGACCATTGGCGAAGAAGGTATCCAACCGTCGGATGAAAGCATCCTTTCCTCCACAAGCCTCAATCAGTCCCGGAACATCATGCGGAATATTGAGACTATATTCTGCCGACAAAGCCTCGTAGAAGAAGGTTGACCACCATGGAAGATACCAGGGTGCCACCTTGGTATCCGGACGATAAGGAATCACAGGATGATAGACCTTCGACTTGCCCCAAGGCACAGAATCGAGCCATCTGCCATCCGCATCTCTCGGCATGATAAATCCCTTCATCCCCTGCCATTCATAATCAGAACGCCAGAGGTTGCGCCAGTTATGCGAACGTTTCATATACTTATCGTAAAGTTCCGGAAAGCCCAGTCCTTTTGCCACCTGGGCAATACACCAGTCATCATAGCTATACTCCACGGTACGATTGCCGGCACGGTCTATTCCATACGGAATATAGCCCAGCGTATTATACTCCATCAATCCACCTCTACCATGCTTTTCCTCAGGCACACTGCCCACAAAGCCATCATCATCCGTTGGTGGCACTTCGGCATCCTTGATCATCGCCTTCAGCGCCAGCTGATAATCGATACCTTTCATTCCTTTGGCAAAGGCATCGGCTATGACTATATCCGCATTGCTGCCACCCTGCGTCCTGCCGTTCCAGTTGCCACTTCTAGCATCAGGCATATAACCGTCATGCTTGTAGATATTGAGCAGGGAATTGACCATATCACGCTGCTGCGGTTCCTCTATCAGCGTAAGCAAAGGCATGGAAGTACGATAAGTATCCCAGATGGCATAGTAATCATCATAATAAGGCGTAGCGGAGAAATGAGGGTTTTCACCCGACTTATCCACAGGCATCAGCATCGTATGATAAAGGGCTGTATAAAACATCCGCTTCTGCTTTTCGGTGCCTGAGATTTCTATCTTTCCCAACTTTCCGTTCCAAGTTTTCCGCACATTCTTCAACTGGGTATCGAAACCACAAGACGGGATATTCCGCCTTGCCTGGGCAATACTGATATGCGAAATACCAATCTTCAGATTGGCGGTACTTTTCGAGAAGGAAACATCCAATCTTGTTTTTGATTCCTTCACCTTATTATATAGAGGCGCATCGCTATTAGATAAAGGGACATCACAATTAGATAAAGGCACATCACTCTGCAAATAGAAATATACGGTATAAGGACCGCCATTGTTCCAGCCACCCCGAACCGTACTCCATCCAGAGACGGCATATTTCCCATCACAGGCTACATACGAATCCACATACTGCTGAGTTTCGCGCTTATCTGGAATCGTATCTATACCCAGGAAAGTAGCCACATCTATCAGGAGTTTTCCTTTCTGCTTTCTGCCATAATCCAATCGATAGAAGGCACAACGTTCTGAAGCGGTAATCTCCGTCCGGATTCCATTCTCAAAAGTACAGGCATAATATCCCAAGACAATCTTCTCATCCACCCGTTTCTGGATGATGTCCCCTGCATCCAAGAAAGGCTGGATAAGAATATTGCCATACTTCTGTCCACCCCCGGTTCCGCTGACGTGCATCTGCGAGAATCCCTTGACAGGCTCAGGCATCGGCGCCCATCCCGCATTCGGCATAGACACGGCATCCGGTCCCGGCTTCGCCATACCGTATGGCATACAAGGTCCGGGGAAAGTTCTACCCAATCCCTCACTGCCGATATGTGGATCTACGTATCGGGAATAATCTTGCGCCATTGTCATCAAGAAGCCAAAGGCAAAAAATATAACTAAGAATACGCTTCTCTTCATACGTTCTAATTAATAATTGCGCCAAAACATGAAAGATTTAACGATTTTGGCGCTGCTATAACGCCATTTGAATGCGATTCATCAAGACCTCCACATATCCATGACTCATCACCAATGCCTTGCAGGAAGTTTTCTTGGTTCCATCTTTCTTCGCAAAAGGGAAACAAACATTCAGCGACCATGTTTCGTTCACAGTATATGGGGGATGCTTGTCGAAATCCTCATCCAGCATGGCACTCCAAATACCATCATCAACTTTCGTCACCTCATAATTTGGAACGACAATCGTCAGTTTGACCTGTTCATCTTTGATGTCGCAACGCACAAGAGGGCGAATATTGACACAATAAGAGGAATAACCACCCGAGTGATAAGCAATGCCAGGCAAATAACCCTTTGCCATGATAACCCCCAATTCCTTGTCTGCCATCTCTATCGATGAATTAGCATTGCTAAAGGTTTTCAGAAACCAATAATTCAAATCGACAAAGAGTTCATTTTTACTCTTGCCTCGCACCGAGATTGTTTTCTCAAACGTCAAAGCATTGTCCTTGTCCAACGTATCTTTTTCGCCAAGATAAAGCGCAATGTCTTTCCATCTTTTTCCATATTGATTAATCACGTAGGTCTCGACCTCTTTACGGCTCAATGTTTGAGCATCTACAGCTAGCAAGCCTGCCAACCACAGTAATAACAACAATAGATTTCTTCTCATAATCAAACAGTTTTATCAAAATGAAACAAACTTCATCTAACAATTAGAAAAAAGGGAGTGGCAGAATCCACCACTCCCCCTTTATCATCATTCAATCGATTAATATCCAGGATTCTGCTCCCAACCATTCAAATTGATTGTATTTTGTGGCACAGGGAAGATGCGATGACGCTTGTCGAAGTTTGCATCTGGGAAGTCCTTATAATGAGGGAAGAACTCATCCTCATAATGACCGAAACGAATCATATCGTTACGACGCCAGTTCTCATCAAAGAATTCACGACCACGCTCATCATAGATTTCCTGCAAGGTAGGTTCGTTAGCTATCGTTGGAGCACCTGCATATGAACGAATCTGATTGAAGAGAGCTTTTGCGCCACTACTACCCTGACGAGTAAGAGCCTCAGCCTTCATAAGAAGAATGTCGGCATAACGGAAGATTGGCAGGTCATTAGACTGGTTACGACCATTATTATAGTCAGCGGGAGTCGTAAACCACTTGATGGAGTGACAACCCTGCTGATAAGCATTAGCGTCATTGCCAACTTCGATGGTGTTATCTTTCTTTGCAAGAGTGATGTCTTCCGTAAAATGTACCTGGTTGCCTTTATACATAAAAGGTTCAGTTGTAGGACGTAAAGTCTTTGGGTCACGAACATAGACATCACCACGAAGAATGCAGAGATTACGAATATCCCCATCCAGAGAGAACAATTTGGCAAACTCAGGAGTGACTACCATATTACCACCAAACGACTGAGTAAACTTATCTGCTGAACCATAGACATTTGGCAACAAATTTTTCATATCCTTGAATGTACGAGGACGAGCATACTGCATACCCTGACGGTTGATAGCATCATATGGTATTGCATATATGAAGTCTTCCACCTTCCAGCCATTGTCGTATGAGAACTTATGAAGATAGTCAACAGAACCCAAATTGAACTTACCACTATTGATAATTTCATCGCAAGCAGCAATACAAGCATCCAACTTTGGATTTGCAGCAGTTGCAGCATCATATTGGTCAACCGACTCCGCCGTATAAACAGGCCAGTTGATATATAGCTTGGCAAGAAGAGCCTCTGCCATCCATTTAGTAGGCTTGCCGTATGAATTTTCAGTAACATCATCCGTCAATACAGGAATAATGTCATTAAGCTCACTCTCAATCCACTCCGCAACTTCCTTACGTGAAGAACGAGGTACCACAGAACCTTCAGCCTGAACTTTATCCAAAATAGGCGTATCACCATAATTATCCATCAAAATCCAGGTATAATAAGCACGTATGGCACGAGCTGGCGCTTTCATCTGGGCAGAAGCTCCGCTACCCAATTCCTCCAAGATGGTATTCGCCTTTGTAATACCAGCCGTCACATCATCATACCAACCGATAGATGCATCATTAGGAGAACTACAATGAAGTGCTTGGTGAGCATAGGTACCACTGTCATAATAACCGCCAGCAAAAGCGAGTGAAGTAAACTCATCGGAAGCCAAGCATTGTGCCTCCATATAACGGCGACCCAATGTTCCTGCAAGATGGTAATATACATCTGCCATCTTTGCCTCCACAACAATCATAGGATCAACTCCTGAGTTTTGACTAGGATCTTCAGTATATTGCGAGTTTGGACTCATGTCCAAGTCCGTACAGCCGGTAAGTGCCATGGCAAACAATCCAGCTGAAATAAACAATCTATTTAGTTTCATATTCTGTAATCTGATTAAATATTATTACTTTAGGTCGATATACTGTGGCGCAGCCTATTTCTTCTTGCTTCCACCGAAATTAATCTTCACACCTACCATGAAGGTACGTGTATGTGGATAACGGCTCCAACGGTAATCGATACCAGGATCAATGCCACCCATGTTTACCTCTGGGTCAAGTCCCTTGTAACTAGTAATCGTAAAGAGATTGTTGGCAGTTCCGTAAAGAGTCAAGTCCTGAATCCAGTCATTAAAGCAATTACGGAATGTGTAACTCAAAGAGAGCGTCTGAAGACGAACGTAAGATCCTTTCTCTATATAACGGTCCGAAGGAAGTGAGCTTGAAGCATCACCAACAGGATTAGAAAGGAATTCTTTCAATACGTTCTTACCATCTGAGAACATTTGAGCAGCCGTATAGTGAGCGCGAGGACCATTATAAACGTCATTACCGAACACACCTGTGATAAATGCGTTCAGACTCCAGTTCTTATAAGTAAGCGTATTGTTCCAACCTGCATTGAGCTTAGGTTGCGCACAACCAGTTATAGAACGGTCTTTCAAACTTGGATTGTTGGTAGTTTCGCCTGTACGATTACCATTTTCGTCAAGAACGTAGTACTCTGAGCGACCATTTACAGTTCCAGCATACTGATATGTATAGAATGTACCAATAGGTTCGCCCTCCATAATTCTCTGTGTCCAACCATCAGCAGAAACACCAGCTACCATTGGGTCACCTTGGGTGAGATTAGTAGTATGGAATGTCTCATTCTGCATCTTATCGACAGTATTCTTGTTATGAGAGAGATTAAGGGTAGTACTCCACATGAAATTCTTGGTACGAACAGGAACCGCATTCAATGTGAACTCAATACCCTTATTGGTCATCTCACCCACATTGGCATCCATCCAACCATATATGTACTGAGTCGTTGAAACAGGATAGCTCCAAATCAAGTCCTTGGTCTTCTTATGATAAACTTCTACAGTACCATTCAGACGTCCCTTCAAGAATGCGAAGTCGAGACCAATGTTCAACATACCTGTTGACTCCCACTTCAAATCAGGGTTTGCATTCTTGGTTGCACCATATGTGCGATAAGTCTTACCATCATATACGAATGTACCAGAAGCACCATACGTATTATAAGAAGAATACACATCGAAGCCCATGGCATTACCTGAAATACCATATCCCGCACGAAGCTTCAAGTTATCGAAGATATGCTGGTTCTGCATAAACTTCTCCTCTGTGATATTCCAAGCAGCAGATACAGAAGGGAAAGTTCCCCAACGATTGTTCTTGCCGAATACCGAAGAACCGTCACGACGAATGGTTGCCTGAAGCATATAACGACTGTCAAAAGAGTAGTTCACACGACCGTAGAAAGAGATGTTACGTACTTTCTCCAAATAGCCGCTCTGAACGGAGTTCTGAACACCCAAGATGGTTTGTGCGTATGACATATTATACCATCCAAGATCATCATTATAGTAACCTTCTACGCTCAGTCCGAAACCATCATTGTTCTTCTTTTCTTCCCAAGAATAACCAGCCATCAGGTCAAACTTGTTCTTACCAGCCTTGAAGTTGTAGTTGAGATAAGTCTCAAAAGTCTGTTCACGACCAAAATAAGTATTACGGGTAGCCTGACCATTCTTGTTACCAATACCCTCTAACTGAGAGTTACGGGTATTATAGGCACTATAAGTACTTTGATAATTACTCCAGGAATAGTTGACACTCCAAACCAATCCCTTCCAGAGTTCGAGGGCAGTCTTACCCACAAACTGGTTACGTTTCCATACTGTTTCAGACTTATTTTCCTCCATCAATGCAAGAGGATTATAGTTCTTGGAGCCAGAACCTACAGTCCATGTTCCATCCGCATTCTTCACTGCATTAGTAGGAGAATAATAGTTCATGGCATCAAGCACAGATGCACCCTCATTGCCAGATGGTACGCCAAAGTGTTTGCCATACATCATATTCGCACCAATAGAAACCGTAAGGTGGTCTTTCAATGTCTTGGTTGACACAAGAGAACGGACATTGAAACGGTCAAAGCCTGTCATCTTGATGACACCCTCACGCTTTCTGAGATCGCCACTAATCATATAATTAGTAGAACCATTGCCACCACTAATGTTTACATTATGATTATGACTGATACCTGTACGAAGCACCTCGTCTTGCCAATCCATATTGGCACCACCATCCTTGAGAGTTATATTGTTGTCCTTTGCATACTGACGCAAGTCATCAGCAGAACACACATCGTATTTCTTCAGAATATTGTCAAAGGCTACATAACCGTTATAGGTTACATTGGTTCTTTCCTTAGAACCCTTCTTGGTGGTAATGATGATTACACCATTGGCAGCCTTAGAACCATAGATAGCTGTAGCTGTAGCATCACGAAGCACGTCAATAGACTCGATATCTTCCGGAGACACAATAGATATATCAACTCCAGGGATTCCATCCACTACATAGTAAGGAGACATGGCACCCGTACGGAGGGTAGAAGCACCACGAAGAGTAATGGTAGGAGAACCGTTAGGATCGGCAGTAGAAGAAACCACCAAACCCGGAACCTTGCCCTGAAGCATCTGACCTGGGTCTGTGAACACACCTTGGTTCAAATCTTCTGCCTTCACGGTAGTAATAGAAGAGGTGACATCCTTACGGCGCATCGTACCATAACCTACAACCACGACCTCATTCAAAGCCGTATTATCTTCCTGCAAAACAATCTGGTTGTTAGAGCCTGCCTTTACAGTCTGCGGTGTAAATCCAATGTAAGAGAGCTTCAACTTTGCTCCCGGCTTTACATTCAAGGTATAGTTACCATTTATATCGGTAACCGCACCATTGTTAGTACCCACCTCCATGACGCTTACGCCGACGAGAGGTTCACCATTGGCATCTTTTACGGTGCCGCTGACCTTACTTTGTGCAAATGTGAGTGTACTCACCAGCAGAAGGGCGGAAGAAAGCAATACTCTTTTCATGCTTCTTCCATTTGTCTTTTGTACTATTTGCATAACTACTAGATTTTGTTATAAATATTCGGATGCAAAGGTAGTACTACCTTATTACACCTGTTTAAGATTTTAGTTTCAATTCTATGAAAAGATTGGTTTTCTAGTCGTCTATTCCGAAAGTCTTTCCTCCATAGTTTACTTTCGGTCCAACCTGTACTCTCAGATTATCAATCTCTACATCCCTGGCATTCTCTACATAGACTCCATATACCTTATTATATATAAAGCCCTCGCCACGACATGGGCGCTTGTCATACACGCCACCATCATAGCCAGTCAGTTTCTTCAAGTTGAGATGTACATTGTTGAGATAGATATTGTTTACTTTATCCGGGGTATCTCCGCCGATAAAGCATCCGTTTTCTGAAGTGGCATAAATATGATTGAAGTAGATATGGCTCACCTCGCCACATCTGCCTACAGTCTGACCTTTAGGGAATCGCCAGTTGGCATCCTTGTGATTTCCATTGGCACGAGGGTAAGAAGTAACATAAATAGGTTCTGCCTTGCCCCACCATACATCGCTCCACAGCTGGCAATCCAGAATGATGTTAGAGAAAACCACATTGCTCACGGTTCCCTCATCACGGTTCTGAATACCGAGACCACGGTTGCTACCCTTGATTACGCAATTGTCGATAACCACATTATAGATGGAATCCATATTCTCGCTGCCAATCTTCACGGTACAGCTGCGGCTCTCCATCACACAATTCGTGACCACTATGTCGTGACAAGATCCATATTCTTCAAACTCACGGCGGTTTTTCAGGCAGATGGCATCATCGCCACTGGTGATATGACAGTTGGCAATGCGCACATTCTTGCTATGATCGATATCAATGCCATCACCATTACGGATCTTGAGATTGTTGAGCAGATTGATGCCATCAATCACAGCCCCATCGCAACCGATGAGATGCACCGTCCAGTAAGCACCTTCCCGTATCGTAATATCACGGATATTGAGATTCCTGACTCCCATCAGGGTAAGCACATGCGGACGGGGATCGAAAGTGGTAACCGGTTTGAGCTCGTAACTGTCAAAAAGTTCAGCACCCATAAACCTGATACCATTGCCATGAATCGTACCATGACCAGAGAACGAAAGATTCTCCACATCCTTCGCCCATATCCACATCATACCCTCACCCTCGTTCTTACCGAAGGCGCTGAGATGGTAGATACTTTCATCGGGATTGGCTTTCCAGACGGAATTGGTTTCCAAAACGATGTTCACATTCGACTTCAACTGTACGGGTCCTGAAAGGAAAGTATGATTGGCGGAAAAGACCACATCTCCCCCTCCGGCATTCGTACAAGCATCTACAGCTTTCTGAATGGCGATTGCGTCATCACTGATTCCGTTACCTCGAGCACCGAAATCCATCACATTGAAGTTACGACCATAGAGGATACAGGGTATGGTTAGTAAAATCAATAAGTTTAGCGTTAATTTATTCATCGGCTTAAAGATTAGTTGCTGCAAAAATAAACAAAAAAAATAATAAATGCAAGTTTTTAAGTAAAAAAGATGCAAGAATCAACAAAAAATCCTTCTTTTATTCCTGCAACCCACTTTTATAATGATTTCAAACGTATATATAAAGCCTAAGGAAATACCAGGAAACAAGCCAAAGCTATTCGATACAGTAGCCCAGACACGCCATATGCATATTTATACTGCATATTTCTTGTATATTTCTGTCATTCTACAACAAATTATCGTAAATATGCAAATTTTATACGTATTTTCTTGGCGTTTTCATATATTTATTGTAATTTTGCAATCACAAACGAATAAAAATACAGCGTATGAAAGTAAAGAACAACAGATTGGAAGCATTAAAGATGCTTATCTCTAGCCAAGAGCTAAGTTCGCAGGAACAACTCTTGCAAGCTTTGCACAAAGAAGGATTTGAGATAACGCAAGCCACATTGAGCCGCGACCTCAAGCTGCTCAAGGTAGCCAAGGCTGCTTCATCCAGCGGAAAATACGCATACGTCTTACCAAATGATGCGCTCTACAAACGTGTCACTCACCCTATGTCCATCAGCAAGATGGGACTGAGTACAGGATTTCAATCCATCAATTTCTCAGGCAATATGGTAGTTATCAAGACACGACCGGGATATGCGAGCAGTATCGCCTACAACATCGACAACAGCGATATTCCTCAAATCCTTGGAACCATCGCAGGAGATGACACCATCTTCCTGGTCAAGAAGAAGGGTACTACAGAAGAGGAAATCATTGACATCTTGTCGGAAGTGATTCCGGAGCTCAATCATAGATATTAATTGATGGTTGACAGGTATTAAAACAACAGATTACAAAATAAGAACATTCAAAATATAAAGAGAAAATGGAAGAAGTTAAAGTAATGGTGGCTGACGAAAGTCACATCAAGTACATCGACACCATT
>ERZ1026870.749-NODE-749-length-17335-cov-5.809722_pt1 | contig 17335 bp, 11 predicted proteins | sample MGYA00380165_ERZ1026870 | MGnify/ENA primary metagenome ERZ1026870 (study PRJEB33269, sample SAMEA4719801) | human gut metagenome | biome: human-associated habitat; feature: organic feature; material: feces | place: Cameroon | collected 2013-10 ...
TCGCGGATCTGCGCGACGGCTTCGGCAACGTAGTCGCCCATGACCCAGTCGGCGGAGCACTTGCAGATGTCGAGCACGAAGCGGTTGAGCATTTCGCGGCCCTTGAGGGTGTGCGTCACTTCCGGATGGAACTGAACGGCATAGAAGCCCTTTTCCTCATTGCACATGCCGGCGATCGGGCAGGAGGGCGTGGAGCACATGACCTTGAAGCCGGGGGGAAGCTCGGCAACCTTGTCGCCGTGGCTCATCCAGACCTTGAGCATGCCGTGGCCTTCCTCGGTGCGGAAGTCTTCGATGCCTTCGAGAAGCTTCGTGTGGCCGTGGGCGCGGACCTCGGCGTAGCCGAATTCACGCTTCGTGCCGCTTTCGACGCGGCCGCCGAGCTGCTGGGCCATCGTCTGCATGCCGTAGCAGATGCCGAGAACGGGAACGCCGGCCTCGAACACGGCCTGGCTGGCCTGGTCGTTGCTTTCTTCATAGGCGCTCATGTGAGAGCCGGAAAGAATGATGCCCTTCGGGTTGTATTCGCGGATGAATTCCGCGGACACGTCGTTGGGGTGAACTTCACAGTAGACGTGGGCTTCGCGCACGCGGCGGGCGATGAGCTGGGTCACCTGGCTGCCGAAGTCGAGAATGAGGATGCGGTCGTGAGACATGTATCTGTTGTCCGTGTGGAAAAAGAAATTTGCGATTGCATTCTATAAGAAATGCGAAAGGCGCGACGGGAAAAACCGCCGCGCCTTGACTTCAAAGCTTTTCAGCCGTCGGAATTAGTGTTCCTGACGGTAGTTCGGAGCTTCCTTCGTGATCTTCACGTCATGGACGTGGGATTCACGCCAGCCGGCGGCCGTGATTTCAACGAACTGGGCGCGGGTGCGCATTTCGTCGATCGTGCGGCAGCCGCAGTAGCCCATGGAGGAGCGCAGGCCGCCGATCATCTGATAAATGATCTGGGCGAGCGGGCCCTTGTAGGGGACCATGCCTTCGATGCCTTCCGGAACGAACTTGTCGATGTTGCCCTGGTTGTTGTCCTGGAAGTAGCGGTCGGCGGAACCCTTGCCCATGGCGCCGAGGGAGCCCATGCCGCGGTAGGACTTGTAGGAGCGGCCCTGATAGAGGATGACTTCGCCGGGGGCTTCTTCCGTGCCGGCGAACATGCCGCCCATCATGACGGCGTTGGCGCCGGCGGCGATGGCCTTGGAGATGTCGCCGGAGAAGCGGATGCCGCCGTCGGCGATGCAGGGAACGCCCGTGTCGCGGAGCGCTTCGGCGACGTTGGAGATGGCGGAGATCTGCGGAACGCCGACGCCGGCGACGATGCGGGTCGTACAGATGGAGCCCGGACCGATGCCGACCTTGACGCAGTCTGCGCCGGCATCAACGAGGGCCAGGGCGGCAGCCGCCGTGGCGATGTTGCCGCCGATGACCTGCAGGTTGGGATAGTGTTCCTTGACCCACTTGACGCGGTTGAGAACGCCCTGGGAGTGGCCGTGGGCCGTGTCGACGACGATGACGTCGACGCCGGCGTCAACAAGCTTCTCGACGCGCTCTTCCGTGCCGCCGCCGACCGAGACGCCGGCGCCGACGAGCAGCTTGCCGGAGGCGTCCTTGGCGGCGAACGGGTGGTCCGTGGCCTTGGTGATGTCCTTGACGGTCATGAGGCCGGCGAGGTTGAAGTCGTCGTCAACGACGAGAACGCGTTCGAGGCGGTGAGCGTGCATCAGGGCCTTGGCTTCCTCGAGGGAGGCGCCTTCCTTGACCGTGACGAGACGTTCGCGCGGGGTCATGACTTCGGAGACCGGGACGGACATGCGGGTTTCAAAGCGGAGGTCGCGGTTGGTGACCATGCCGAGAACCTTCTTGCCGGCAACGACCGGAAGACCGGAGATGTGCTTTTCGCGGGCGAGGGCGATGACGTCGCCGACGAGCATGTCGGGGCCGATCGTGATCGGTTCGGCAACGACGCCGGCTTCATGACGCTTGACCTTCAGAACTTCGGCGGCCTGCTGATCGGCGGACATGTTCTTGTGAATGAAGCCGATGCCGCCTTCCTGAGCGATGGCGATGGCAAGACGGGCTTCCGTCACCGTGTCCATCACGGCGGAGACCATCGGAATGTTGATACGGAGATTACGCGTCAGCTGCGTGGAGAGCTGGGTATCGCGGGGGAGGACTTCGGAATAGGCGGGGACGAGAAGAACGTCGTCGAAGGTGAGAGCCTTCTGAAGGATTCGCATAACAACCTCTAAGCACAAAAAAAAATATACGTGCGATCATCGACGTGTATGCGAAAGTCGAAGAAGCGCGCGTAAATAGGAAATTGAACGCCCGCAGTACAGGAGGGATATGGCATCCGCTGACCTGCTCTTCTGCAGAAGCGGGAGGAGACTCGACCGGATCTGCAATTGGGAGATTGATTTGCGGCAGTAGTGTAGCGCGTTTTAATTGATTTAGGGGAAATTGGCCGAAAATTTTTCTTGCGCCCTTGAAGTCGTTGGGCCGCAAGGAAGAGAGGGGGCATCCCTTTCGGATGCCCCCTCTGAAGGAAGGTTGGAGAGGCGTCTCAACGGGAGGCGTAGAGCCTTTCGATGAGCTTGGCGTTGGCCGTCATGATCTGCGGGCGGCGCAGCTTCATGGTCGGCGTAAGCAGCCCGTTGTCGACCGTCCAGGGTTCGCGCGTGATGGCGACGGCCCTGGGAACGCCGTACTGCGGGAAGGCCCGGCAGGCGTGTCGCACGCGGCGCAGGCACTGGCGCTGGACGTCGCGGGAGAGCAGCGTGGCGGGATCCTCGGGGTCGAGCTTGAGCTCGGCGCACAAGTCGGCCCAGAGCTTGGAATTGACGACCACGAGGCAGGTGACGTAGGGAAGGTTGTCGCCGATGACGAGCACCTGCTCGAAAAGGCGGTCTTCCTGAATGGCGAATTCGACGTCGACGGGCGGGATCTTCTCGCCGGTGCTCGTGACGATGATTTCCTTGATGCGGCCCTTGATGCGCACGCGGCCGCCGTCGGAAAGGTCGGCTTGGTCGCCCGTGCGGAACCATCCGTCCTCGAAGACCGCGGCCGTCTCAAGCGGACGGTTCCAGTAGCCCTTCATCACCTGGGGACCGCGAACGAGCAGCTCGTCGTTTCGGCCAAGCTTGACTTCGCAGCCGGGGACCGGGTGGCCCACGCAGTCCGGATGGTTGTCCTTCATGCGGGTGAAGGAGACGATGGGCGAGGTTTCCGTGAGGCCGTAGAGCTGCAGGATGTTGATGCCGAGTGCGCAGAAAAAGCGGGCGACGGCGTAGTTGAGGCTCGCGCCGCCGGCGAAGGTGGCGCGCAGGCGCCCGCCGAAGATTTCGCGGACTTCGGAGGCGATTTCAACGTCGAGCCGGGGCCAGGCGGTCTCGTCGAGCTGGGCGCGGGGAGAGAGCTCGATCGGAAGGTGGTTGGCTTCGGCGAAGCGCCGCCAGCCGGTCTCGAGCGCCCAGGCGGTCTGGTGGCGCTTTTCTTCGGAGCTTTCGGAGAGCTCGTGCAGCAGCCGTTGGTGGATCTTTTCGTAGATGCGCGGCACGGAGCACATGAGCGTGGGCTTGACTTCGCGCAGATCGTTCTCGATTTGCGCGGCGCTGCGGGCGAAGGCCATGGCGCTGCCGTGCGCGAGCGAATTGTAATGCGCGACGGTGCGCTCGAATGTGTGCGAGAAGGGCAGGAACGAAAGGAACACGTCCTCCTCGCTGAAGTCGAAGCAGCGGTTGATCTGCTGGACGTTCGAGACGATGTTGCGGTGCGTGATCATCACGCCTTTGGGTCGTCCGGTGGTGCCCGAGGTGTAGATGAAGCCGGCGAGGTCGTCTTCGCCGGGCTCCGGCGGGAGTTCGCCATCGGAGACGCCTTCTCCCGTGGCGAGCCATTCCTCAAGGCCGGAGAGCGCAACGTCGCGTCCGCCTACGCTGGTGACGGCGCCCGGATCAACCTGTTCGTTCGTGAAGACGACGAGCTCCATGTCGGGCAGTCCTTCGCCGCCCGCCGCTTCTGCAATGGCGTTCCAACGGGCGCGAGACGTGGTGACGAGGAAGCGTGCGTTGGAGTCCTTGAGAATGTAGGCGGAGGAACCGGCGGTGTCGATCGCGTGCAGCGGCGTCGGCACCAGACCTGCGCAGAGCGCCGCTTCGTCGAACGTGACGGCGTCGATGCAGTTGGTGAGCAGCATCGCGACGCGGTCGCCCTTGACGAGCCCCATGCGCGCGAAGGCGCGGCGCCAGCGCATCACCTGCTCGTGAAACGTCGTCCATGTGATGGAGAACCAGCGGCGCTGCGCATAGTCGTACTGGCGAAACGCTTCGCGTTCGGGCCAGGCAGCGACCGTGTGGCGGAGCATGTCCGGAATGGTGCGGAAGTCGTCGACAAATGTTCGGGTGTTCGTCACGTGAGTCTCTCAGGCGAAAAATGTCTTTTGCCGCTGCGGCGCAGGGCAGGTGCGGGTCGGCGGTTCAATTGTCTTCAAAAAATGCCCCGCTGAAGCGTATTGTGAAATAGGGGTATACCCTAGGCGCGCTCGATGGATTTCCGCTTTCCCGGCCGAAGGAAAAACCGCCCGACGTCGGGACGTGCGGGCGGCATCGGCATGAGTCGGATCAGTGCTTGACGAGCGTGTCGTAAAGCGCATTGATTTCAGACGCGTAGCGCTGGCGGATGAGGTTGCGCTTCATCTTGAGCGTCGGCGTGAGCAGGCCGTTTTCGATCGTCCAGGCGTCAAGCGTGCAGTGCACCTGACGCGGCACGCCGTAGTTCGGGAAGCCGGCCGCGGCGGTCTTGATGCGCTTGAGGGCGAGTTTCCTGAAGGCGGGATCCGCGAGGGAGTCGGGATTGGCAGGATCGAGTCCGAGCTCGGCGCAGACCGTCTTGAATTCCTCTGGATTGAGGACGGCGACGGCGGCGATGAAGGGGCGGTCGTCGCCCACGACCATGCACTGCGAGAAGAGGCGGTCGGAGGTGATGGCGGACTCAAGATCGGCGGGCGGCACCTTTTCGCCGGTGCTCGTGACGATGATCTCCTTGATGCGGCCCGTGATGCGGATGTTGCCGTCGGGGTAGATCGTGCAGACGTCGCCCGTGCGCAGCCAGCCGTCTTCGGTGAAGATGGCCTTGGTGGCCTCCTCGCGGTTCCAGTAGCCCTTCATGACGGAGGGGCCGCGCACCTGCAGCTCGTCGCCTTCGCCGAGGCGGACCTCGATGTTGGGCAGAGCCGGGCCGACCGTGTTCGGGTGATTGTGGCCGACCTTGTTCACCGAAATGATCGGAGAGGTTTCGGTCATGCCGTAGCCCTGGTAGATGGGCACGCCGAGCGCGAAGAAGGTGCGCGCAACGGCCGGACTCAGGGCGGCACCCCCCGAGATGTAGAGGTGGATGCGGTCGCCGAAGACGGCGCGAAGCTGCTTGCCGACCTTCTTGTCGAGGAAGCCGGCGACGAAGGGATCGAGCCAGGCGCGTGCGGACGATTCGACGGGCAGGCCGTTCTCGCGGCAGAAGCGGCGCCAGCCCACCTCGACCGCCCAGTTGAAGAGGTAGCGGACGAAGCCGGACTTCTTGGCCAGGCCGTCCTGAAGCTTGGCGTAGATCATCTCATAGACGCGGGGCACGCTCATGAGGACCGTCGGGCGGATTTCTCGGAAGTCGGCCTGCAGGTTCGCAATGGAGCGGTTGAAGGCGGTGGTGTAGCCGAGTCCGAGGGCAAGGTAGTAGGAGGTCGTGCGTTCGAAGGTGTGCGAGAGCGGCAGGAATGAGAGGAAGGTCTCGTGGCCGCTCGGCTGAAGATTCTTGAGCACGCCCTGAATGTTGGAGATGACGTTGCGGTGCGTGAGCATCACGCCCTTGGGGTTGCCCGTCGTGCCCGAGGTGTAGACGAGCGCGGCGAGATCGGTGGCCTTCGGAGCGTCCTTGGGCAGCTGGCTCGTTTCGCCGAGCTTGAGGAAGGTCGCCATGGACATGACCGGAATCGGCGCCTCAAGGTCGTCGCAGTCCTTGTCGTCGGTGATGACGACAAGACGGATCTCGGGCGTTTCGGCCGCTTCTCGGATCTGCTTCCACTTGAGAAGCTTGTTCGTCACGAGCACCTTGGCGCCGGAGTCGTTCAGGATGAACGCGGAGGACTTGGGCGTGTCGATCGCGTGAAGCGGCACGGGCACGAGCGTGTTGGAGAGCGCCGAGAGGTCGAAGAAGACCGCTTCGGGGCAGTTGGGCAGAAGCATCGCGACGCGGTCGCCGCGAACGAGCTCGGAACGGGCGGCGAAGGCATGGCGCCAAGCATGAACCTGATCGTAGACGTTCTTGAAGGTGAGATCCTTCCAGGACTTGGACGCATTGTCGTAGACCTTGTAGGCCACATCGTCGGGTCTGACGGTCAGGTGGTGCGTCAAGAGTTCGGGAAGCGTTGTGAGGACGTCGAGCGCCTTGATGCGTTCAAGGCCGTCGTCCGCTGGGTTCTGGGGATTGGAGCTCACTGTTGATAATCCTGTTCGAATCGTGTGGCCGACTTCCATGGGGTTCGCGCCAGGCGCGTGCCGGAAGCGTTCTTTCGGCGCAATCGACTAATGATAAGACAAGCCCTCTGCGTTTGCGATCAGGGTCATCCGTGCGGATGACCCTCCGAGGTGCGAAGGGCGGATATAAGTTTTTATATAAACTAAGTATTTATACGTAAAAAATTGAGTGTTTGCGCGAAGGAGGTGACCGTCGTGCGAAGGCAAAAAAGCGCTCGAAAGCGAGTGAAAAGCCCCTAAAAACGGCTGTGGTGGCCGTTTTGCGTGCATTTGCAACATGACGTAAAAGCGAGTAACTTTATCTCCGTAGCAAGAAAACAAAAGTTCATTGCTCCTCCTCAAACGCAGATTTAATGATGTGGTTGGTCCTGCCTCGTTAATACTCCGCGTTCCTCTGCTGGGGGGCTGATTGGAATTGAAAGGGAGTTCCGATCAGCCCCTTTAGTTTATCCCCGGCCGGCATCGCTTTTCCTTCCTCTGTTCTTCCTCTTTTTCACCTTCCTCTTTTCATTGCCGCCCTGCGTCGCCTTCGGATCGCTCCTCCATTTCCTTCCCCGCTGCGCAGTCAATTCGTCACGTCGGCATCGCCCGCTAAAGGGCGATGCGGCTCGCGACGCCCCGGTCAATCCTCTTCCCACGTTCGAGCTGCCCCGGCGGCGTTCGTGCAAATCGTCCGGAGGCCCTCTCTTTCCCCGAACCGGCGCTCGAGCCGTGTGCAGGCCTGGAGCTCTTCGGTTGTTCGCGCCGCAGGGCGGCCCCGCGGGCTTTTCCTGCGTTTGCCGACGGCCTGCGCGGGTCATGGGAAGGGAAGAGACGGTACGCCGGGAGTAGGCAGGGCGTTCGGTTGGGGAGGAAGGAGTGCGCGAAACGAGGCGGCAGATGCCGGGAGGGGGCGGGAAAACGGACTACATCCGGATGCGGCGGCTCGGAGAAGTGCGTCGAATAAGTGTAAACGTGCGTTTAAATTTTGACTATCATCATGATTTATCACCTTTTTTAAGCTCATTTTTTCCTGACGGCGTGCGTTTTTTTCGGTTTTGCCGGGTTTGTTCAGGGTTTCGGCATAGGTTGGATGTCGTACGTAAAGATACGCAGATTTCAGGCAGCGTCGACATGAGTCGAATCCGGCAAATTGACTAGCTGCGGCGACTCGTCAAACAACCGGGAGGCCGGAGAAGCGCCAAAAAAAACCCGCAACAAAAGTGTTGCGGGTAAAAAATACTGTCAAGGCATACTTGCTTGCATCGGAAAAACGCTGGTCTTGCCGATGCAGCCCCTCGGACGCCGAAGACAGGAGCCCGACGGAATCTGCGGATGCTCTCTACGCACAAACAAGAGATCCATAAGAGCAGGTCCGTCCGACTAGGGCCTATTGTACTCAGACGGTCAAGGTTCTGTACTAGGTAAATTACCTAGGGGTGCCGGGCGGCCGGTTTTCACGGATGCCGGCTTGCGTGCGCAAACCCTAGGAGGCAGGCATTTCTGTCGATGCGGAGGCGCCGCGGATACGCCCGGATCCCCCAAAAGGAGGGATGCACCCGCAAACTCTCTTTGCTATAGTCATTAGACCCGTTCCGCGCGGCACCACTACAGCTCGTGGTTCGGAGGGGTGAGACATACTATATATAGTGTTTGATGCTGTTTCCGCCCCAAGCGAAAATTTGGAATGGAGAGGCAAATGGAGATTTGTGAACGGTTCGCCGGCAAGCACATCGTCAAGCGCAACGGGAGCGTGAAACCCTTTGACGTCACGAAGATCGTGAGCGCCGTCACGCGTGCGGGCAAGGCAACGGGCGAGTTCGGCGAGCCCAAGGCTCTGGACCTCGTGTACGCATACGTGTTGCCGCGCCTTGACGAAAAGTCGACGCTCTGCATCGAGCTCGTGCAGGACGCCGTCGAGCATGCGCTCTTCGAGGCGGGGTGCTTCAAGACGCTGCGCGCCTACATCGTCTATCGCGAGACCCGCACCAAGGCGCGCGACGCCAAGCAGAGCTGGGTCAATGTCGAAAGCTCCATCAACGAGTATCTCGATCAGATCGATTGGCGCGTCAACGCGAACGCCAATCAGGGATACTCGCTCGGCGGCCTCATTCTCAACGTCTCCGGAAAGGTGATGGCCAACTACTGGCTCAACTTCATCTATCCGCCTGAAGTGGGTCGCGCGCATCGGGAGGCCGACCTTCACATTCACGACCTCGACATGCTTTCGGGCTACTGTGCGGGGTGGTCGCTCAGAACGCTTCTCAACGAAGGCCTCAACGGCGTGGCCGGCAAGGTCGAGGCGGCGGCGCCCAAGCATCTTTCGTCGGCCACGGGGCAGATCGTCAACTTCCTCGGCACGATGCAGAACGAGTGGGCCGGCGCCCAGGCGTTCTCCAGTTTCGACACCTACCTCGCGCCCTTCATCCGCAAGGACAATCTGCCCTACAGGGAAGTGCTCCAGTGCATGCAGGAACTCATCTACAACCTCAACGTGCCGAGCCGTTGGGGCACGCAGACGCCCTTTACGAATCTGACGTTCGACTGGACGTGTCCGGAGGATCTGCGGGACGAGCATCCCGTGATCGGCGGCGAGACCATGCCCTTCACCTACGGCGAGCTGCAGGCCGAGATGGACATGATCAATCGGGCCTATATCGAGGTGATGCTCAAGGGCGATGCGAAGGGGCGCGTCTTCACGTTCCCGATTCCAACCTACAACATCACGCCGGATTTCGATTGGGAGAGCCCCAATGCGATGAGGCTCTTCGACATGACGGCCCGCTACGGCCTGCCGTACTTCCAGAACTTCATCAATTCAGAGCTCAAGCCCAACATGATCCGTTCGATGTGCTGCCGTCTCCAGCTTGACCTGCGCGAGCTGCTCAAGCGCGGCAACGGGCTCTTCGGCTCGGCCGAGCAGACGGGGTCGCTCGGCGTGGTGACGATCAACTGCGCCCGTCTCGGCTTTCTCTTCAAGGATGACGAGGAAGGGCTTCTGCGCCGGCTCAACTATCTGCTCGAGCTCGCGAAGACGAGTCTCGAGATCAAGCGCAAGGTCATCCAGCGTCACATCGATCAGGGGCTCTTCCCGTACACCAAGCGCTATCTCGGCACGCTTCGCAATCACTTTTCAACGATTGGCGTCAACGGCATCAATGAGTTGATCCGCAATTACACGAACGATCGCGAGGACATCACGACGGACTGGGGACATGCCTTCGCGCTGCGTCTTCTTGATCACGTCCGCGCCCGCCTGGTGGAATTCCAGGAGGAGACGGATCACATGTACAACCTCGAGGCGACGCCTGCGGAAGGCACGACCTACCGCTTCGCCAAGGAGGACCGCAAGCGCTTTCCCGGCATCCTTCAGGCCGGCACGCCGTCGAATCCGTACTATACGAACTCGTCGCAGCTGCCCGTCAACTTCACGGACGATCCGTTTGAGGCACTTGAGCGTCAGGACGACCTTCAGCGCAAGTACACGGGCGGCACGGTGCTTCATCTTTATATGAATGAAGCGGTTTCTTCGCCCGAGGCCTGCCGAGACCTCGTTCGCCGCACGCTCACGCGCTTTCGCCTGCCCTACATCACGGTGACGCCGACGTTCTCGATCTGTCCGAAGCACGGATATCTGTCGGGGCGCCACGACTTCTGTCCGAAGTGCGATGCGGAGCTTCTTGCTCAAAAACGCGCGGCGGCGGCCAAGGATGCCGCGTAGAGCAGGCGCATTCCTGCCCAAGACCTGTTTTTTAGGAGTCACGCAAATGACGAACGAAATCAAGAAGGATGTCGAACTCACGAACGAAGAACGCCAGCCCTGCGAAGTCTGGACCCGCGTCATGGGCTACCACCGTCCGGTGCAGTCCTTCAACACGGGCAAGAAGGGCGAGTTCGCCGAGCGCGTCTGCTTTACTGAAAAGCGCGCTCAGGAACACGACTGCAGGTGCTCCGCTGCTCCAAAGACCGAATAAGGCCGCGGCATGAACGGTCATGACCGGTCCGATCCCGAGGCTTGCGAAATCAAGCTCGCGGGCCTGACGCCCTTTACGACGATTGATTTTCCGGGCAAGCTATCGGCTGTGGCGTTCGTGCAGGGGTGTCCCTGGAAGTGCGTCTACTGCCAGAACAGCTGGATGCAGTCCAGAAGCTTTGATCCGGATTTGGCGCACTCGTCCTGGGAGGCGCTGGAGTCGCTTTTGAAGCGCCGGCACGGGCTTCTTGATGCGGTTGTCTTCTCGGGGGGAGAGCCTTGCCTTGATCCGGCGCTGCCCGCCGCCGTTCGAGAGGTTCGCCGGATGGGATATCTGGTCGGCCTTCATACGGGCGGGAGCTACCCGGCAAGACTCGCCGAGGTGCTTCCAGAGCTGGCTTGGGTTGGCCTGGACGTGAAGGCCGTTCCCGGAGACGGTGCCCACTGGGCGCGGGTGACGGGCGTGGAGGCTTCCAATGCCAAGTGGGCCGAGAGCCTTGCGCTCATTCTTGAATCGGGCGTGCCCTTTGAGTGCCGCACGACGGCGCATCCCGACTACTTCAGCGAGACGCAGCTCCTCGAGACGGCCGCCTACCTCAAGGAGCGCGGCGTTCGGGACTATGCGCTTCAAATCTGCCGCAAGCCGCCCGGACTGCTCGCACGGTTCGGCCCCGTGGAGCCCTCATGGCCTTCGGAATCCGTTCTCGAGGCGCTTCGCGCAAGCTTTGTGCGGTTCACGCTCAGACGAGACTGAGTGCACACGCAATAAAAAGGGCCCCGGCGCTTTGGCGCGGGGCCCTTTGGCAAAGGCGGCATTGAGTCCTGAGGCGCAGAGGGGTCAGGACGCAGTTCCGTTTTTACTTTTCAGCCGCCTTCTGTTCGACATCGAAATCGTTGACGATTTCCTTGAAGTACGTGCCGGCGATGAACTTCGGCTTGCGAACGGACGGAATGCGGATGGCTTCGCCCGTGGAGGGGTTGCGGCCCGTGCGCGGGGCGCTTTCGACGGCGCGGAAGGTGCCGAAGCCGATCAGCGTGACGGAATCGCCCGTCGTAACGGCGGACATGATTTCTTCGAAAACGCTCACGATGATGCGGTCGGCTTCAGCCTTGGAAATGCCGTTGCGGACGGCGATGCGGTCAACGAGCTCGAGACGATTCATTTGAACACTCCTGATGGATCAACCCGTCTCCAATTTAAGAAAGGGATGCGGCGGCGGGGACTGTGAGATGATGAGGGTCGGCGGAAGGAGCCCGTGTGGCCCGGGCCAGCGGCAAAGGCAGAGGGTGCGGCAAGGACGCAACTCTACAAAATACCGCTCCTGCAGGCGAATGAAGCCGGCGGGGATTCCGCATGTCAAGCATTGTAGCGACGCGGGCCGCAAAGGTAAACCCGAGCAAAAACCCTGCCCTGCAGAGAAAACGGGGAAGTTGCCGCATGCAAGCCTCGCGACGTAATTCTAGTTGCTTGTCAAACTGTTGTGATGTAAGAAGTTTTTGTTACGCCAGCCGGCAACCCTTCTGCCGCAGGGAAGTCGGAGGGGGCCGCGCAGGCAGTTCGGGGTAGGTGAAAACACTTGGTGAACGACCCGGCGTTCACAAAGGTGGTCGCGAACGTCGCTTAAAAGATATGTAAGGGTAATTCCTATAACACTTACGAGGTATCGAATTGTGTTAAGACGGCCTCCAAACTTGATCTCGTTCGTTTTTGACTTGGCGAAACGTCTTAGTGGCACTAAAACTGTCGTTGTTGCGACGATTGGGCGGTGGCAGAATGAAAAACGTCAGCTGATGCTGACGGCGTAATGCGGAGTGAAGTCCGCATTTTTGTCCTTTGGTTGTTGAGGTCAGATCCCTGTTGGACGGGGATTCTGACCTTTTTTTTGGAGAAGGTCGAAGCCTCATCGGCTCTGACGCGGGATGAGCGTTTCGACGAGGGCTCTGGGCGTTTTCGTACTCATCACGAGACGCGTGGCCCGCGCCTTTTCGCTTCGCGTGAGCATGCGCTCGAGCGCAGCGAGCGTGGCTGCGGCACCTGCGTCATGACGGCGCGCAGCGCACTTGAGCAGCGTATAGGCGTTGAACCGGTTCATGTCGAGGCCGGACCCCGTCAGATAGAAGTCGGCCAACGTCGTCAGAGCCTGCGTGCTGCCGTTTTCTGCGGCTCGGCAGGTCCAGCGGACGGCTTCCCGCAGGTCGACTCGACCGCCGCGTCCCGCCCAGTAGTAGACCCCGAGTCGGTACTGAGCCTCGACGATGCCCGAGAGTGCGGCTTCATTGAGCCAGCGTTGAGCCTCGGCCGGATCGGCTTTTGCCCACTCGCGCCGCTGGTAGAGGCGTGCGAGTTCGTACTGCGCCTGAGGATCGCGGTTCTGGGCGGCGGCGCGAAGCCACTTGGCAGCTTCGTTGATGTCGGCGGGCGCGCCCCGGCCGTCCTTGAGCATGAGGCCCGCCTCGCGTTGAGAGACTGCGTGCCCCTTGGCGCCGGCGATGCGCAGCCAGTAGAGGGCGTCGCGGTCGGAGGCGGGGCGTCCGAAGCCCATGCGGCAGAGTTTGGCCAGGTCCGCCGCGGCGCCGGCGATGCCCTGATAGGCGGCCTCCTCGAGAAGCCTGGCTCCGGCTTCGGGATCTGCGGCGAGTCCCTGGCCCCGCAGCATGACGATGCCGAGCAGGTAGAGAGCTTCGGGGTGTTGGCGTGCGGCCGCCTTGCGCAGGAGCGCAAGCGCGCGCCGGTTCCGGCGGTTGTCGGGTGCGTCCGTGAGCAGGTGACGGGCGAATTCGGTTTGTGCGGCGGGATTGCCGCGTCGCGCGTCCTCTTCCATGCGATTGAGCTGAGCCAAGGCCTCCTCGCCCGTCAGCGGGCAACGCCGAACGATGCCGCCGAGAAGGTCGAGCACGTAGTTCTCGGCTTTCTCCGGGCCGGGGATGGGAAAGCGCGGATCTGGACGCTTGGGCATGCGCGCTCGAAAAGGCTGTTATTCGACCTTCTTTGTTTCGGCCGGGATCGGTTCGACCACGACCTTGTCGGAGCCTTCGGGCACGCGGAGGACGACGCCTTGGCTTTCGGCGTTGCCGGCGCCGGGCAGCATCTTGTCAAGGCCCGTGAGCTGGATGGCCATCGCGATCGAGATCGAGACCATGGAGTAGATTACCCAGCAGCCGCCCGCGAAGATCGTGACCCGGCCGAGGCGCTCCCGGGGGTAGTCGTTGCCGAAGCGTTCGCGCACGTAGCCGATCTGCTTCCAGCCGGTCGTGACCATCCAGCAGGCCCAGGTGACGACCAGGAAGTAGAGGCCGCCGAACTGCATGACGGGTTCATTCTGAAAGACCGCTTGCATGATCACGAAGACGAAGAGGAGCCAAAGCGTGGTGCGCACCCACATGCGCGAAGCGCGTGCGAAGCCGTGTTCGCCGAGCGCATCCCAGTTGCGGGCCTGAAGCAGGGCGCCGAAGATCGGGGTGAAGAGGAGCGCGAGCACGCAGGCGGCGGTCGGATTGTAGAGGGCGGGACGGCTGACGGTCTTGGACTGGGGTTTGGACATGGTCTGCGGGCTTGAGATTCGGACGTGGATTCCGGTATGTCCGGAAAGATTGAGAATTGTACGCGCAATCGTGTTCGGGGAGCGTGAGCGGGTGTAACCTATGGCATTGTCAGTCAACAATGGCATATTCAATATTGAGGAGGCGCTTCCGACTCTGTCTGCCGTAAAGAGAGAGGTGGGCGCCGGATTTTCATGAATGCACGACTATTGAAGAGCTGCGCCGCAATCGGCGCCGTCTGCGCGGCAGCGGGCTGCACGGGCACGCCCGAGGCCCTTCCGGAGGAGTCCTCCTATCACAGCCCCTATCAACCTTATCAGTCGCTCTGCATCGTGCCGGCCGAGGAACATTCCGCGGCGCTCGATCTGACGCTGTCGCGCATGCTTCGGGACCGCGGCTTCGCGCCCGAGCTGCTCGAGTCGGGCGACCTGCCTTCGGTGCGGCGCTGCCGGGGCATCGTGACCTTTTCGACGGGCAGGGCGCTTCGCCCCTTCGAGGCGCCGGCCTCGATGTCGCTCACATTTCTCGACGCCTATACGGGCGAGACCTACCATGTGGCGGTCTCGCGAGCCAAGGGCGGCGAAGCGCGCGCACTCTTTGCCGGAGCGCCGTTTTCCGATCCCGGGCAGATGATTCGCGAGCTCGTCGAGAGGCTTTTCCCAGAACGCACGGATCCCGAATAGCTTCCCGAAAAGCTTCCCGGGAGCCGTCCGCCGGCGACGGGCGGGCGTGCGCCGCATCCGAACGGCGGCACGGACCAGACATACCTCTGAAGGGGTATGGTGTTAGCCCTAGGGATATCCCTAAACAAGATGTAAACCCGTGAGATTGCCTGATTATCGTCAAAAGAGCATGGGAATGAGAGGGGGAGTCCGGCCTAAAGGAGTAGAAATTTTGAAGAAAATTACTACAATATGCGTGCAGTTGAACGGAACCAAACGTTCGACGCAGGCGAATGAAGCCGAATCAGGCGGCTTCAGGCGCGGCGGCATCGGCGCCTACATCGGGGGATGTGCAAAGGAGCGCCACGACCAGATGCCGCGATTGATGGCAGTCCGTGACTGCCCGGCGGCCCGCAACCGGCATGACTCTCCGGCTGCAGCGGTTGCCCGTGAAGGGATGGAGGATCGGCCGGACGACCAACCGGCGCGACCCTCCGGAGCGCCCGAGAGGGCATGCCCCCTTTCACTTTCACGGATCTTCCGGGAGCGTTCGACCAGACGCTCCCTTTCTTTTGCGCGTCGCCCTCGCAGGGGCGGCATGCTTCAGAATCGTGGCGGCGAGGCGTATCATTGATGAGTCCGCCGCAATCCCCTCCGACGGCAGGACGACGACAACAACAAAAGCCTACGACGGAGATCCGACGTGCCTGATACGCAAGCGATCCAAACCCACTGGAAGACGACGCTCGTCATCCTGACTCTGAGCGCAGTTTTGATGTCGCTCAGCTACACGATGCTCATACCGTTCCTGCCGATGTACCTCATTGAGGAGCTCGGCGTTGATCAGTCGCGCGCAAACTTCTGGAGCGGCCTTGTCTTTTCGGTTTCCTTTCTGATTTCCGGCGTCATGGCGCCGATTTGGGGCGCCATGGCCGACAAGCGCTCGCGCAAGCTCATGGCGCTTCGTGCGGCGATTCTTCTCGCCGTCTCCTACGCGCTCGGCGGCATCGTGCAAAACGAGTGGCAGCTTCTGGCCATGCGCTGTTTCCAAGGGTTCGCCTCCGGCCTCTGGCCCGCCTGCCTCGCCATCATGGCAAGCACCGTGCCCCGCGAGCGCGTGGGGCTCGCCATGGGCGTCATGCAGGGCGGAATGACCGCGGGCGGCGTGCTCGGCCCCTTCTTCGGCGGTGCGCTCGCCGAGCTCTTCTCAATGCGGATGACCTTCTTCATCGGCGGTGCGGCGCTCGCCGTCATCACGCTTCTGATTCTCTTCTTCATTCATGAGCCGCCCCGCAGGGAGCAGAAGAAGGCTGCCGCCTCGCGCGAGAAGACCAATCTGCTCAAGATTCCCGTCGTGCAGCGCATGCTGCTCTGCGCGGGCGTCGTGCAGCTCACGATCCTGCTGCAGCAGCCCATCATGCCGATGTACATCGGCGAGCTTCAGGGCAGCATGGACCGCATCGTCTTTGTGACGGGCATCGTCTTCTCGGTGGTCGGCGTCTCGGGCGTCATCGCGTCACCCGTCTGGGGGATTCTGGGCCAGAAGTGGGGTTATCGTCCGGCGCTCTACACGGCGCTCGCAGGAACTGCGGTCTTCGGCATGATTCAGGCCATCCCCGACACCCTCATGCCGTTCGGCATCTGGCGCTTCATTGGCGGCCTTACCTTCGCAGGGATCTTTCCCGCCATCAACGCCGTGCTCACGATGAGCACGCCGCCCGAGGACCGCGGCCGCATCTTCGGCCTCTCGTACGCGGCCCAGCAGGTCGGCAGCGTGATCGGCCCGCTCGTGGGCGGCGGCATGGCCATGTACCTGCCGCTCAAGTCCGTCATTTTCTTGGGCGGCTTCATTCTGCTGCCGCTGGCGGGCTACCTTTGGTACATGCGTCCCAAAAACGAAGAAAGCTCACGCGGCAGTCCCGCCGACCTGCGCTAGCGGGGCGGGATTCGCACGAACGGCTCGCTCCCGGGAGCCGCGACCCGCGGGCATGCCCTGCGGCATGAGATTTTGACCGTTTCAAAACGACGGGTCCCCCAATGGGCCTTGAGGTTCGATACAATCAAACCATTAAAACTGATTGCAAATTGTCAGGAACTGTCACGCCCCTCGGCAGCATCTCCCGGTGCGCCGTCGTCGGCCGGGCAGTTTGGGGCAAATACAACTCGAATGGATACATTCATACTTGCTGCGCTGGCGCTTTTGGGCGCGCTTGCCGTTATTGACCTTTTTGTCGGCGTCTCAAATGACGCCGTGAACTTTCTCAATTCCGCTGTCGGTTCACGCACAGCGCCCTTCTGGGTGATCATGACGGTTGCCAGCCTCGGCGTTTTGCTCGGCGCCACCTTCTCATCGGGCATGATGGAGGTTGCGCGCACGGGCGTTCTCGTTCCCGAACACTTCACCTTCAAGGAGGTGATCATCGTCTTTACGGCCGTCATGGTCTGCGACGTCCTCCTTCTCAACACCTTCAATTCTCTGGGGCTGCCCACGTCCACGACCGTTTCGATTGTTTTCGAGCTTCTCGGCGGCGCCACGGCGCTTGCCTGCTACAAGGTCTGGTCGAGCGGCGCGCCGATTTCGGATCTCGGGCTCTATCTCAATTCCGCCAAGGCGCTCGCCATGATCATGGCGATTCTCGTATCCGTCGTCGTGGCCT
>ERZ1026870.750-NODE-750-length-17318-cov-16.274518_pt1 | contig 17318 bp, 17 predicted proteins | sample MGYA00380165_ERZ1026870 | MGnify/ENA primary metagenome ERZ1026870 (study PRJEB33269, sample SAMEA4719801) | human gut metagenome | biome: human-associated habitat; feature: organic feature; material: feces | place: Cameroon | collected 2013-10 ...
GGTATTCATCACCTTGCCGGTGATATTCTGCGCCATCATCGGAGTCATAGCCGAAAGGCACAACGCTGTTATAATAAGTTTCTTGTTCATAATCCCTTTACTAATGTTTTTCTGAGCGCAAAAGTAAGGGAAATGACAAAAAAGACTTTGACACAAAAGTGTATTTCTGAGATGTATAGCTGAAAAATTACACTTTTGTGTATGTAGAAGTATAATATAAATCTCCGTTCCGTGTCACGGAATGGCCATTCGGTGTCGCGGAACGTACATTCCGTGTCACGGAACGGCCGTTCGGTGACACGGAATATAAACTTTAAATATATTGTCTTTAACTTTATAAAGATATAGAACATAAAAAAGTAATGCCAAAACTTAGACTTGTGTGAAGTCTAACAAACAAAACAGCACTACTTAGATATTCTCTATATCCTGCTTAACGTTGTTGCGAATCTTAGTAAGATAAGCCTTCATACGCTTGGCGTCCTTATTGTCGATGATGTCTATAAGCTCGCCAAGCTCGTTGCGAATCTGAGCCACCTGTGCACTGGTGTATGGGTTGAACAGAATCTCCTGAAGCAGATAGTCGTCCTCGTTGAGCACTCCTTTTGCTATACGCAGATGTCGCTTAAAGGTAGTACCAGGCGCATCCTGATGCTTCATAACAGCAGAGAAGACAAATGTGCTTACGAAAGGCGTACTGAGCGAATAGGCCACCGTTTTGTCGTGCTCCTCGAATGTGTACTCGTAGATGTTGAGACCGAGTCGGGAGTAGAGGTCCTTAAAGAATATGCGGCCCATATAGTCGCCCTCGGTTATTATGATTGCATTCTCCTCAGACAGTTGTCCGAGGTTGGCAAACGTAGGTCCAAACATAGGGTGTGTAGACACATAAGGATGTCCCGACTGCTCGTAAAACTCCTTCAGGTTGGTCTTTACCGATGATATGTCGCTTATGATGCAGTCTTGCGGTAGCACAGGCATCACTTCCTTAAAGGCAGATATAGTGTATTTTAGTGTAACGGCATTGATGACGAGCTGCGGTTCAAACTCCTTAATCTCATCGAGCGTGGTAAAACGCTGACAGTTATAGGTGAATCGCATTCGCTTAGGGTCTTTCTCGTATACCGCAGTCTCGTGGTCGAAACTGAGAACATCGAGAAAGAAGCTGCCCATCTTGCCGGCACCAAGGATTAGGATTTTCATTTTGAGTTTTGAGTTTTGAGTTTTGAATTGTGCGCTTTGCGCATTTTGAATTGTGAGTTCTGAGTTTTGAATTTCTCACCAATGACGACTTCTGAATTGAGAATTCATAACTCATAAATTCAAAATCGCAGGCGAAGCCGAGAATAATTCAAAATTCAAAACTCACAATTCAAAATTCGCGAAGCGTATTACTTCTGATTAATAATCTCCATCTGCTGTCTTACCGACTCCTCGTGTATATGCTCGAATATCTCTTTAACAAAATCGGAGTCCATACCGCAGAGCGAGCCTTGCGCACCACGCTTGTCGAGAATCTCGTTGTATCGACCAGTCTGGAGGATAGTCATATTATGCTCCTTCTTATACTGTCCAATCTCGCGACACACACGCATACGCTTGGCAAGAAGGTCCATAAGATTGTTGTCAAGCTCGTCAATCTGCTTGCGCAATTCGTGTATTCCCTCAGTTGTAACAGTCTCGTCGCGTACAACAAGCAGGCCTAAGATGTAGTCGAGTACATCTGGCGTTACCTGTTGTTTGGCATCGCTCCATGCATTGTCTGGCGAGCAATGGCTCTCCACCATCAATCCATCAAAGCCCAGGTCCATTGCCTGTTGGCAAAGAGGAGCTACAAGTTCGCGACGTCCACCTATATGACTTGGGTCGCAGATTATAGGCAACTCTGGGATGCGTCGGCGCAGCTCGATAGGAATCTGCCACATAGGAAGGTTGCGGTATATTTTCTTGTCGAAGCTTGAGAAGCCTCGATGTATGGCAGCCATACGTTTGATACCCGCCTGGTTGATACGTTCCATGGCACCAATCCACAATTCAAGGTCGGGGTTTACAGGGTTCTTTACAAATACAGGTACGTCTACACCCTTAAGGCTGTCAGCAAGAGCCTGCATGGCAAACGGATTGGCAGAAGTACGAGCACCAATCCAAAGTATATCGATGCCATACTTCAAGGCGAGTTCTACATGCTCAGGTGTAGCCACCTCAGTAGCTGTGAGCATACCCGTCTCTTCCTTAACCAGTTTCATCCAAGGCAAAGCAGCCTCGCCATTTCCTTCAAAACCACCCGGCTTGGTACGCGGTTTCCAAATACCAGCACGAAACATATGGCATCCAAGTTTCTTAAGTTGCTTGGCTGTTGTAATAACTTGCTCTTCAGTTTCAGCCGAACATGGTCCGGCAATTACGAATGGGCGTGGATTGTCACTCGGTAGGTTTAAAGGCTGTAATTCTAAATCCATAGTCGTATAATTATTTACTTATTGTCATTCATTAATTTCACTCTCTCCAATGCCTCCTGTATCTTCTCGTCCTTTGCGCAAAGACTGATACGGATGTAGCGTTGTCCGTTGCTACCGAAAATAAAGCCAGGTGTGATAAACACCCTTGCCTCATGCAGCACACGCTCTGTAAGCTCCTCGCAATCCTTATACTTATCAGGTATCTTGCCCCATAGGAACATGCCCACCTGATTAGGGTCGAACGTGCAATCGAGTTCTGTCATTATCTGCTCGGCTATATCGCGGCGGCGACGATATGTGGTAATGTTAGCCTCGCGGTGCCATTCGGGAGTGTTGGTATTATATGCCTCGGCAGCTGCAAGCTGTATGCCACGGAATGTACCCGAGTCGATATTGCTCTTTATCTTCAATATCCATGATATGAATGTTGGATTGGACACGCACATACCTACACGCCAACCCGGCATATTATGACTCTTCGACATTGAGTTGAACTCTATACAACAGTCCTTAGCGCCCGGAACCTGAAGCAGCGACATTGGCTTGTCGTTAAGGATGAACGAATAGGGATTGTCGTTAACCACCACAATGTTGTGCTTCTTGGCAAAAGCCACAAGTCGCTCGTATGTCTCACGGCGGGCATTGCCTCCGGTTGGCATGTTGGGATAATTGGTCCACATAAGACGCACACGCGACAGATCCATGTTCTCAAGCTCGTCAAAGTCGGGTTGCCATCCGTTGTCCTCACGCAAGTTGTAGTTCACTATCTCGGCTCCAAGTATCTTGCTCAAGGATGTGTATGTGGGATAACCAGGATTAGGCACAAGCACCTGTTCGCCAGGATTGACAAAGGCAAGTGTAACATGCAATATACCCTCCTTAGAGCCAATAAGCGGCTGCACTTCTGTCTTGGGGTCTACATCTACATTGTACCAACGCTTGTAGAAACCAGCCATAGCCTCACGCAATTCGGGTGTACCCATAGTGGGCTGATAGCCATGAGTTTCAGGCTTTGAAGCCACCTCACATAGCTTGTCTATTGTCTGCTGCGATGGCGGCATATCTGGCGAACCGATGGCAAGGGATATGATATCCTTACCCTCAGCGTTCAACTTTGCAACCTCCTTGAGTTTGCGTGAGAAGTAATATTCTTGAACCAACGATAGTCGGTCGGCGGGTTGTATTTTCATAAGTTTTGAGTTTTGAATTGTGAGTTTTGAGTTTTGAGTTTTGAGCGTGCTTAGCGCGCTTCATATTCTCCAAGTATCTTAAGCGAGCGAGTAAGCGGTATTATCGCGTCAATGCTCTGTCGGTATCTTGTCAAGTTGTCGAACGTCAGGTCTACATAGAACAGGTATTCCCACTCGCATCCTATTACTGGCAACGACTGTATCTTTGTGAGGTTGATGCCATAGAACGAGAGAATAGTGAGTACCTTTGACAGCGATCCTTCCTCATGGGCAACATGAAAGACGATGCTTGCCTTATTAGCCTTCTCCAATGGACGAAGGAAGTCGGCCTTGTTAGGATTTGACACTACGAGAAAACGCGTAAAGTTGTGCTTGTTGTCCTGTATCTGGTCTTGCAGAATCTTAAGTCCATACATCTTTGCAGCAGAAGCGTTGCATATGGCAGCCCATCCCTTGCAATTGTACTTGGCAATGTATTCTGCCGAACCAGCTGTATCCTCAGCCTCAACAGCCTTGATGTCGGGATGATTGGATAGGAAGGCATTACACTGTGCAAGAGCCACTGGATGTGAATGAACCTCGGTTACAGTAGACCAATCGTCGTCTGGCAAGCAACAGATGCAATGCTCAATATGTAGTTTGTGCTCACCCACTACTGTTGCACCCGACTCACGCAGAAGCTCGTAGTTGTGAAGAAGACTACCAGCTATGGTATTCTCTATTGCCGTCATACCAATAACGGTTGGGTCGCGTCGCATATTCTCGTACACTTGCTCGAAGGTGGCGCAGCATATCAGCTGTATCTGTTCGCCACTGAAGTATTGGTGAGCGGCAATATCGTGGAATGAGCCTTTAAAACCCTGTATAGCTATTCTTTTCATATTTATCAGTTGACCGGTAGACTAAGCTACTTGTAAAACAAAAAGCCCCGCTTTCACTATTCTGTGAAGCGGGGCTCGTATATTTTTTATACACTCTCTAACCTTAAGTTGAATATCATGCACAACTCACCGCTTCACAATTCCTTGTAAAGTAAAAGTAAAATCGGTAAATATATGCGTATGACTTATTCATAACTTTGTTGATTATTTATTCTATTTGTTTATATTGTTATTTGATGTGTGCAAATGTATAACATTTTTTTGTTACGTGCAAATAATTTACGATAAAATGTCAATAAAAGTTGAAGTTTAGCTTATCAATCGTTATTAAACACCTTATACGGGTCGGCTTGTTGCATCTTTTCTTTAATCTTCTGCTCAATGCCTTCGTCGTCTTGTGGTACCGATGCCCTCATCTCTTCGGCAGTAGCCTCGTCGTCCTTAGCTCCATCCTCATTGCCTTGTTGGCGACGTACTATAGCACGTTCGGCAAATGCCTCTATGCAGAAAGGATTGGCCTCTAAAACCTTATTGTACATATTCTCGGCATTGGCAGCATCGCCCTTAGCCTTAAACACACGTGCCTTAAGCAAGCATACATCTTCGTTGCCCTCTATGCGTGCAAGCAATATGTCGGCATCCTCGTCAGCCTCATCAGTATCGCCATTCTCGAGCAATACCTCTCCACGCAACAAGCGGGCTGTGTCAAAGTCATCCTTAAGCTTTAATGCCTTGGTCAACATTGCAATGGCATTGGTAAGGTCGCCCAGTCCACGGCAAGCCTTGGCATAATAGTAGTAAATCTGCACATTATTGTCGTCGACAAGCAAAGCCTTCTCTGCAACATCTGCCATAGCTGTGTAATTCTCCATCATATAGGCAACGTCGGCCAAGCGCAACAATACGGCTACATTATCAGGACGTGCATCGGCTATGAGCTGCAACTGCTCGTATGCCTGAGACAAGTCGCCTAAAGCGATATAAGCCTGAGACAGATAGTCGCGACATTCCAGATCGTCGCTTTTCAGCTGCAATGCGTGGACAAAGCATTGCACAGCATAATCGAACTGATGCTGCTTGAGAGCTCGAACACCATCATATTTCAACACGTCGAAGTTCTTCTCCTCCTCATGTTTCTCTTCAACAACTGTCTTTCGACCTCCAAATAGTTTCTTAAAGAAATTCATATACAATTTGAGCGTTTAGGTTAAAATAATCTTATGCAAAGATACAACTTATTTGTCGCAATCCACACGCCACAATGCAAATTTTTGTTGCAAATCAACGGCAACACATAAAAGAAAAAAAAATTCTTGCACACAAGAAAAGAAATATATAACTTTGGAACATAATAAAAGTGAAACTTTTAATATATGACATTTATTAGAAAACTGATTTTTATGGCACTCATGGCTTTTGCCATACCTGCTGCCGCACAGGACGACAACAGCAGGGGTATTGGCAAGCCACATTTCGACGAGTCGGCCCTTCAGCGCATAATGCCTACACGTTTTGGCGGACGCTCACGCAAATGGCGCGAGGAAGCAGTTGCCGAGCAAACTAAAGCCGAACAGAAAGAAATAGAAGAGAATGTGGAGATGCAAGATTCTCTGCATTTGCCAAAGATGAACATGTATGGGCAGCCAGAGACTATTGCACACTATCCGCTAAACTTCGGAGGATGGTATGACTGGGGACTGCACAAGGGACTCAACGTGCAAATAGGAGCTTCTGTGTTCGCACAGTTTGGCAAAGGCGCACACAGTGGAGCTGGTTTTCAGCAGAATATAGCCATGATGTATGCCACTCCAATCAACGACAAACTGTCTGTTGCCGTGGGCGGATATATGAACAACATCAACTATGCTGGCGACAACTGGCGCGACGCAGGACTGTCGGCTGTAATTGGCTATCGATTTAACGAGCATTGGGAAGCCTACGTTTACGGACAAAAATCCATAACCAACAACATTGGCAACCGACTGCGCTACAGCATGTACGACGGATATTACGGTGGATATTACGGACCGGGCATGGGAGGATTTGGCGGTTTCAGCCGCAACTTCTTCGGTATGCCCGCCTACTCCGCCTACGACCTCATGAACGTGGGCGACCGCATAGGAGCTACCGTACGCTATAACTTCAATAACAATTTGAGTATACAAGTGTCGGTGGAGAATGTTAAGTACTAAATGCTTTCATCAGCTCACGAATATATTTTAGTGGCTGATGAAAGCTTTTTTTATTCTAATAGAATATGGTTAATATGTGGAATTTGGAGCGATTCAATTATGAACCTATATAAAGTTCAAAGTCCCAATACACCAGAAATCGAAAATGACTAATGACTAATGACTAATGACTGAAAATGACTAAAAGATTCTACCACTCCTACAGCCCTACTTGACATTTTGCACATTCTGAATCTTAACGTATTTCTTGTCTGGCGTTTCGGTTATAAGTCGTTGGCGACGCCAGTTTTTGAGCATCTGCTGCACAGCGTTTCGGGTTATATGTGCTCCCTTCACGGCAATGCTACACTGTAGAGCCTGCTCGAAACTAAAGGAGTTGTCAAGGCGTGAAAAGATAGTGTCGTTCTTTCCTTTTCGTGTGCGCTCTACAGCGTTGCTTGGTGCATATTCTTTCGACGAGAAGGCTGCCTCAATGCGGTCGCGGAAGAAATACATGGCATTGTCGATTTGATAGTCTGCCAATGCATCGAAGGCTGACAGGAAGGAAGGCTGCTGCAGCTTTACTATCATCTCTTTCCAAAGATTGGGCTGAGTTTTGAGCAGTCTCTCGGCTCCCGACAGTCCGTGCTTGTCGATAAGTTGCGAAGCCACTCGGCAGAGCATCAGACAGGTCATCATCCTCATCGTCGTAGGGCAGATACGGAAACGCTGGCGTGCCTTCACCTTGTCGTCATTCTTTATCGTTTCCAGGCGCACCTGTTCGAGCCATTCCCTACCCTTTGCTTCAAGCTTTGGCAGCACCACCTCGCCTTGCATCAATGGCAGCAAGTGGGCAATCTGGCAGATGCGGTCGCGCTGTTTATCAGTCAGCACATGCAGATTCTCGGTAAGCGGCGTAAAGGTGTTGTCTGGAGTGCGAGCCAAGGCTATTCGGCTTTGAAAACCATCGGTATAGTTAGTGACTACTCGATAAAGAGCATCGGGAGTTCCACACATCACCACATTCCATAATAGTCTGTCTATGTGCACATTCACGGCATCTGCACTCCTTGCCTCTCGCTCGTAGCTTGTACCATCGTAGGCTTGACGAAGCATCACAGAAAAATCGCTCATTGCCGACCGCCATTTCTGCGCCACCGTGTCGGCTTCTGGAGTAAACGAAAAAGCATGTTTGCCCTCCGTGTTAGCCAGTCGCTCGGCAAGGTTGGCAACGGTATTATTTAGCGTCAGGCAGCGCACAGGCAGTTTCGGTTCTTCTGGCTGATCCTTCTTGTTCTTGGCAGCTCGCTTCTTTGCTCGCCATTCGTCCTCCTGCTGCTGATACATCTTGTCCATCGCTTTCACTTCGCTTGTCCATGCATCAATCACAGGGTCTATACTTCCTTTACCAGAGGCGAAATCGCCTGCTATGTACGATACGAGGTTTAGCGAGTTCATCTTGCCGTGCACATCCACCTTCACACCTGTTGCCAACATGCCGATGACAGGACAAATGGCTGTAATCACAGGCAGCGCCAAGGCAGGGCCTACAGCGTCGATAGAGTCCTTAACACCCATTGGCATCTTGGGCAAAGCGTTGAAATAAAACAAATCATCCTTTGCCAACGCTTCATCAATACCGTCGGTCTGTGTCTGATTGCCATCAGAATCCATCAATCGCTCCTGCCGAATGGCAAGCAAAACGTCTTTCAACCGCTTAGGCATCTGGGTGCGTTTCTCGCTAAGGGCGGAGTCGATGCAAGCAAGCTTCTCCGCCTCTGGAAATCCATCGTAGCATGGAATTATGCTGTCGAGCAGCTGGCGGTCGAAACCGCAGATGTGGCGAAGGTTCACGGCAAGCTCAAAAGTCAGCGTGTTGCGATTGTTCTTCACAGGGTTGCATCCATCATTATACATTGCCCACCACTTGCTGATGATTTCAGAGTAGGGAATGCCGAGATAGTTAAGTGAAGAACGAAGAGCGAAGAGTGAAGAATCCGAGGGAAGTGAAGAGTGAAAAGTGAAAAGTGAAGAATCCGATTGTTCTGCAGAATCAGAATCCTTATTTCCATTACTTGAATCGGTATTCGTTTTATCGACCTCCATTTTATCGACCTCCATTTTATCGGCCTCCATTTTATCAACCTCCATTTTATCGACCTCCAAATTTTCGAACAGCTCCTTATCGACAAACAGCAGCCTGTCCGTAGGCGGCGTGAAGAACACTCTGGTAATGTCCTTTGCGCCCTTGTCGTACTGCACTCCGAGCAGCTGCGAAGCCCATTTCAGGTTCTCCTCCTGGCTAAGCTCTGGCTTACGTCTGAAGGCGATGTGGAAGCCCTTGTTGGCCGACCGTTCCAACATCAACAGTCCCAGCTCTTCCTTCTTGTTCATCACCATTTCGGGCACGCTCGCCATCCTCTCTTCATAGTCGGCAGCCTTAGTGTCGAAGTCGATGTCCATGCCTACCGATTTACTTATTCGAGTAGAGCCCTTCAACGTCCCGTCGTCGTTAGGCAAGCACGAGTAGTTCATCTGCACCATGTGGTGTTTGTCGGCATGCTTATTACGCTCCGAATCTCTCAACTGCCGATATTCTTTTTCGTCAGCGACGGGGCGCATAAGCTTTGCCCCGTCCTTATAATAAATTATGTGTACGCTCATATTTGAATTTTGAGTTTATTGTCACGATTTATCATGAATTGACCATGAATCTAAGCTACAGAATTCGTGAGTAATTCGTGGACATTCATGACATTTTTTTTTACCGCTTTAGTTGATATTCTATTAGTGCGTTAGCTCCCTCTGCAGCCTCTGCCGCGATAGTCTCTGCAATGTTGATATTCTCGTCGCTCATCACCTTCAGCGTCAGCTGGATAGCCTTATCCTTAGTGAGGCTCACCCGTCCATGCGCCAGTTTCCTGATAAGCTGCGACTGTGACCTGACTCTGGGCTGCGCCACGAAGTCGAACGTGCCGTCGGTCATTTGCTGCGCCACGCCGTGCATCCTCCGCATACGCCGCACCACATCAGGCACAGGCTCGTCGGGAGAAAACATGAAATACTTGCTCTCGTCGTAGAAAGCCATACCGCCAAGCTGCACATGCTGGCAAGCATTAAACTGATTGTTGTTCGTTGTATTATTTACCATATTTCATTGTTTTTTATTTCAATTTTGATATATCCGTTACTAAGATGTCCTGATAGTGCGCCCCATTATACTCACGTGTAGAGAATCTCAGCGTCACCGCCACAAGTTCGCCCGGACTGAACTGGCATCCTGCCATATTGCCGAACATAGCCGCCACATACTGGTTCTCGTACTTGCCTCCAAGCTCCTGAAGTATGATGTTGCACTTCATAGTCTGGCCACTCTCTGTCTTTTGGCTCTGTACAGCGAAAGCCTCGCCCTGCTGCACCACTCGCATAATTTTTGCGTTCATTGTTTCTTAGTTCTTTTTGTTATTTACACTACTGTTAACACTCACGCTGAAAGAAAACTTCCAGACTGAAAAACTGAAATAAATACACATTGTTTACCTTGTTACTTATTTAATAAATTTTCTCAGAAAATACTCTTGACCTTTGCCCGTCACCTTAGTTGTTACTCTCTCTTCCGATCCATGATGCGTTTTAATCATCGTGACAGAGGTTGCGAACAGTCCTTCCTCCACCCACCGCTGTATAGGTTCCGTAGAGCGTTTGAAGATGTAGCCGTTCTCGCGCATCCAGCGGAAGAGTCGTGTGCGGCCTGTCACGTAGCCGTTGCGAGTGAGCAACTTCGCCATTTCGCTGATGAGGATGCAACCGTCGCCCGTAGTCACCGCATCGGCAAACTCCACCTTAGGTCGCTGCGCCTCTATCAACTCGTCCTTCTGCTCCAGCGTCCTGTTGGCAATCCTCAACGCCTTAGCCAGTATCGTCTTCTCGTCGTCCTCGGCATTGAGGGGGATGTAGCCGCCAGTCTTGCGGATTTGCGGCAGCACCTCAGAAGTGACCCATTTGCGGAAAGCCCTTGCCGAAGGCTTGCGGCTGTCGAGGATAACATCATACAGCCCGTCCTCGTTAACGAAGTTCGCCATCTGTGTTCCGCCTCTTGTTGAAAGGGGTTGGGTTGAAACCAACCCCTTTGCCAACCGTTGACATACATCTCCCTGCTTCAGTCCAAGTACCTTGCACACATCCCTCAGGCAGAACCACGGTTCGCCCTTCTCGTCCTTCACCGTCCGAATCTGTCCGAACTCCGGGCTTTCGAAAATCCTAATCTCGTTCGTCATATCAAAAATGATTTAGTAAATTCAATAAAAAAACTCGCAACCCACACAGACAACCGAAGCGTGCCGTGAGGATTACGAGTGCAAAGATAAGGGCAAAAAAAGAGGGCAACCGTAATGATACGTTGTCAATCACGTTGTCATTACGGTTGCCCTATTGAAAGTATAGTAAACCTTAATTCCGCAACACTATTATAAATTAAACTTTTGTCATGTCGAAGAATTCACTTATCTTAGTGTTGCAAAACAAACAAGAGAATTCAACGATAGACATGGCAAAGATAGTGCAAACCGAAAGCAGAGCACAAGTTTACTTGAATGCTCTGCAGAGGTGCAGCCTATCTTATGCAAAAATACATATTAAATCTGAGAAACTCACTCCTTTTGGAGAAATATTTTCGGGTCGTGGAGCAATTTGACTCCACATAGTCTTCTGTAGTCGACTCAACCCTCGGTCTAAGGTGTAGATTAATCACTTCTTCGATTTACTGATTTCTGCCTCTAACAGTTTGATACGTTCCACCAAGGCTTCCTTGGTAGGCAACAAACGCTTTAAGTCTTCTTCATTTACATTGCTATACGATGCAACACCAATGGGAGTGGTTAGGCCCTCAAACGACCATTGCACCTCTGTTTCATTCATATTGCTGCAAATCAGCAAGCCGATGGTGGGGTTGTCGTTCTCGGTTTTCTTTAACTTATCGATAGCATTAACATAGAAATTGAGCTTACCCACGAACTCTGGCTCGAAGGGTACAGCCTTCAGTTCCAGGCAGACGTACGCTCTTAATTGGATATGATAGAAGAGGAGATCTATTCTACGACTCTTACCTGCTACCACGAGTTCCACCTGACGACCAACGAAAGCAAAGCCTGTGCCCAGTTCCAAGAGAAAGCGTGAGATGTTTTGTGCCAAAGCATCTTCTAGTTCATTCTCCTTATACTCCTTGGGCAAGGTGATAAAGCCAAAGTCGTAGTTGTCCTTGGTGATTTCTTGTGCCAATTGAGCCTGTTGTTCGGGCAATTGCTCTGTAAAGTTACTGACGGCATTGCCATGATTGTGATAGCGGTCGGCCTTTAAGCAATTCATCAATGTTTGACGGCTCCAACCTTCGTCTATGACTTGGTGAATGTAATAAAGCGCTTCTTCTACCGTCTTGCAACTCTTCAGTATTTCTACATGATGGCGCCAAGGTACATAAGCAAAAATTTCAGGAAAAGGCATACCTTCATCTACCTTCTCGTGAATTTCGGCACCAACTTGGTGCAATTTTATACTTGGCTGATTTTCAACTGAGAGTAATTTGGAACCAGGCTGGTTCCAAATTGTAGAGTAGAATTCATACCACTGTCTCATTGAGCGTAGATTGCGACTGCTGAATCCTTTTTCGTTAGGAAATGCAGCCTGCAAGTCGAGGCTCAGTTGCTCCACAACGCCTGTGCCCCATTGCTCTTCGGCTTTACGCAATACTAGGTCTCTGCCGAGTTGCCAGTTCCATAGTAGTTTCTCGGCATTCACCTTAATCGCAGCCTTCACTTGCGCCTTCTGGTAGTTATCCTTGAGGGCATGCAGCCAGTTGGCATAGTTGCTATCTATCGTTACATCGTGCGACGATGTGATGTATGTATCTTTTGTTGCCATAATATGATTTAACGAAGTGAATCCTTTATCTCCTCCTTTTTATCCATGTTAACGTTATATCCCATTCCGCTTGAATAAGAGTTCTGCAGTCCTTTTACACCCCACAGCTCCTCAAACGGCTCGTATCCAGGTTGCGGAATGTTCAGCCGCTCTATCATCACATTGGCAAACACCGCCTTGGCAGCCTTTGTAGACAGGCGGTTGGTGGGTTGGCGTTCAGCGTCCACCCATCCTGCATCCATAGCTTTCTTCCATAGCTGCTGCGCCTCGGGCGTGTTTATAGGCGCGAGGACATCTTTATCGCCGTCATAAGCTTTCCTCGGTCGGGGCTGCTGTGCGCCATGATTTATCTCTCCAGCATTTGCAATCTGCATCCCCATATCCTTGTCAAAGTGGGCCTCAATCCTGTCCACATGCGCAATCTGCTGTCCTACTGGCGCATTGAAGTTGAACGTCTGCGTCACTTGGGGTCTTGCTTGCACGGCCGCCTTCAACAGTTCTGCTATTTCTTCTGATGTCATAATTATTGCGATTTTGTATATTATTTTTTTTCCACAACGTCAGCGTGAGCCACCACCTGACTAACTCGGTCGTTGAAGTTAAAAGTTGACGATCCGTTGCCCGTTATCTCCAGGTCAAGAACAGCCCTTGTGCGTTTAAGAATCTCATACAACTCATCCACCTCTTTTTGGTATTTATGCCCATTGCAGTCGTTGAACCTGCTCAGCACCATAAGCAGTTGCGTCGTAGCGTTAGAGCCGATGTTTTGGGCTATGTCTACAAAGCTACGTACTGTTTCTCTCACAGCCTCCTTGCCATCGTCTGCAGCCAGCTCCAGCTCATACCTCAGCAAGTCATTGCGCTTGTTCTCTGCAAAGCGCTCCTCCTCCTTGCGTGCAGCACCCGATAGCATCGGCCAAAAGAGCGGATGATCGTTCCACCGCATCAGGATAGCCATCATCACATCGTCGTATCCAGACACAGCGTGAGCCTTGGCAAAAGCCTTGATAATGGCACACGCCACAATGCTTATAATCATTGCGTCGTTCTTGCCGTCGGCATCGTCCTCAAGGTCGTCAATCTCATCCTCAAGACCCTCCGTCGCTTCATTCATCGACACCAAAATTCGGGCAAAATTCCTTGCAGAAAGAAAAACCTCCACAGCCGACAGCTGCGTCTTGTCCTCTTTGTGCAACTCCTTCAAAATGTCGTGGAACAGGACAAATACTATGTCGCTATTGTCTGCCAGCAGCTTACGCCTCTGAAGGCGTGTCTGCTCCTTGTCCAAATGCACTATCATGCCACGTCCTCCGCTTCTTCAACATCCTCCGAGACATGCTTCATGCCACCCAGCATCTCTACAATCATGGCTTCTGCCTTGTCTATGTCCTCGGATTCAGCCTTCTGGCCGTCGGGACGCTTGCCCTTGAAGAGCATCTCAAGCAAGCGGTCGTCAAACTTATGATGCACAATCTTGTCCGTGTCGCCTCCGTCCGACTCCACAAAGCAGCGGAACGTGCCTCCTCCCTTTGTCACTATCTCTACGGGCTCGTTCGTAGCACGTGCCAGCGTCAGGAGATTCCTCATAAAGACCGTTGTCTTGTCAACGTACAGAGCCGTCTTCTTGTCATCAGGCATAACAGTATACTTGCCCCTGTATTTTGCCTTCTTGGCTTCGGTAGCCATAGTCAGAATCGAGGGTATAAGGCAGTCGTCGAAAAACTCCTTGCCTTGCATCTTCAATTCCTCCACCTTGCGCATGATTTCACCGTCAGACATTTCGTAGGAAGAAGGAAAGCGCAGCGCATTCGCATTTTTCTGCTGCTCCTCCCACGCCTTGAATAGGTCCTCGGGATAGTATTCGGGCAGAATCGTCAGCGAATAGCAATACCGGCTGAAAAGCACCTGATTGATTTCCCCAGCCAGAATGTCAGCCACACGCTTTGGTGCGCTGAACGCCTTGCGACGGTTCTGTATGGCTATAGTGCGCAGCCCCTTGCGATTGTCGATGATGACGAAGAGCGACGGTTCGTTCTTCTCCACCTTATGCTCAAATTTCTTCTCCATAGGCACATCTATCGAGTTGGCTATCTGCATAAGGATAATGTCGGGGTTGCATTTAAGGTGGTAGATGCGATGCTCAAACACCCTCCTGTATGGTATTCCTTGAGCCCGCTGCTCCTCCGTAGGCTCGCCCTCGCCGAAGACAATGTTGCTGTCCTCGGCAAAGAGCGCCGCCAGATGTTTCTGTCTGTCCTCCCATTCGAAAGGAGCAAACTCATGATTGTATTTGAAATAATAAGTAGCGAATTTTGCCATCGTTTGATAATATATTTAGGATATTTTCCCGTATTAGGTTTTTCTCAAATTAATTTCTGACAAAGGTACAAAAAAATAAACACATAGTCTTCACGTATACATTTTTTTATATCCTTAATTCCGCAACACTATTATAAATTAAATTTTTTAAGTACCTGAGCCGCTCGGCACAGGACTTTGTCATGTCGAAGAATTCACTTATCTTATTGTCGCAAAAACAAACAAGAGAATTCAACGATAGACATGGCAAAAATAGTGCAAACCGAAAGCAGAGCACAAGTTTACTTGAATGCTCTGCAGAGGTGCAGCCTATCTTATGTAAAAATACATATTAAATCTGAGAAAATCACTCCTTTCGGAGGAATTTATTACGCTAACAAGGCTTTTTATGCGCTTTCACTTGACAAAGTCAGCAACTGCACTCTTGGTGTTCGCAGTTATAGAATTAAGAAGTTTGTATTCCACTTTACAACCGTATGCGCCAAATGTGTTAATGCTTAAATACAAAGAAAAGGTGTGTCAAAAGTCAAGCAAAGCGCGCTGTTTAAACTTTTGACACACTCCCTATATAAAAATATTGTCTCACAAGGATGCTTGCCACCCATTATCGAACAGCAACTTTCTTCACGCTACCATCGCTATACTTCACGATATTCAATCCCTTGGTTGGAGCAGACAATCGCTGACCATTTACTGAATAGCGAGCTACCTCCTCAACATCGGTAGAGGTTGTAGTCTTGTCGATGCCTGTTGCATCGAATTCTACTATGTTCTCAAAGTAGTCGCCAAAGACAGAGAGCCAGTAATCATCATAAGTTCCCATTGGTACATAAAGTGTGCATTTCTTGGCATCAATTCCTTCGAATACATTACCACCTATTTTTGGTACTTTCTCTGCATATACATAAATAGAAGTTAATCCGCTACAGCCATAGAATGCGTAGCTGCCTATCTCGGTGATACCAGCAGGAAGGTTTAAACTCGTTAATCCGCTACAGCCACGGAATGCGGCATCGCCTATTGAGGTAATACCAGCAGGAAGGTTTAAACTCGTTAATCCGCTACAGCCTACGAATGCGTATTTGCCTATCTCGGTAATACCAGCAGGAAGGTTTAAACTCGTTAATCCGCTACAGCCCCAGAATGCGTAATAGTCTATTGAGGTGATACCAGCAGGAAGGTTTAAACTCGTTAATCCGCTACAGCCCCAGAATGTGCAATAGCCTATTGAGGTAATACCAGTAGGAAGGGTTAAACTCGTTAATCCGCTACAACCACGGAATGCGTACCAGCCTATTGAGGTAATACCAGCAGGAAGGGTTAAACTCGTTAATCTGCTACAGTCTTGGAATGCGCGATCGCCTATTGAGGTAATACCAGCAGGAAGGGTTAAACTCGTTAATCCGCTACAACTATAGAATGCGTAGCTGCCTATTACATCATTAGAAGTATAATAATGATTATCTTTATTATCTTTATAATAGTAATCCCCACCTTCTACAATCTTTGCCTCAGACAAATCTAATACAGAAAGCTTTCCGTCAGTAGAATCACCTCTATAATCACTTCCAGCCATCTCACGAATCATCCACAAATCCGAACCATTTATCTCACCAATAATCTTCAAATTAGTAATCTTATACTTTCTACTACTTCCAATTCTATCAGGCATAGTACCAGCCTTTTCCAACTTAATGGTGATTTGCTTTGTAATCAAGTCGTTATCTGCAGCATAAAGCGACAAACAACCAAGCAACAGAAACATCAAGGTAAAAAAACTACCTCTTTTAATAATTTGTTTCATAACTATTGTTTTTTAATTAGACATTAAATATCATGGTAGTTACTTGCTTTGGCAAGCGGCAGAGCCGAGCGGCACAGGACTTTACCATGTCGAGAATTCACTTATCTTAGTGTCGCAAAAACAAGCAAGAGAATCCAACGATAGACATGGCAAAAAAACATATTAAATCTGAGAAAATCACTCCTTTTGGAGAAATTTATTACGCAAGCAAGGCTTTTTATGCGCTTTTACTTGACAAAGTCATCATCAAAAATCGCTCTAAATCGACACTTTTATGCATAATTCCTTGTTGGCGGAGCGATGATGGAGAAGGGAAAGTGAGTTCATCCCAAGCAGCTCGTATCTCTTGGTCGTTGAAGAACCCCATGAATCCAAGATACAGAATTCGTGAATAATTCGTGGACATTCATGACCATTTTATTGTCACGAATTATCATGAATTGACCATGAATTTATACTGCGACATTATATGCTACAGAATTCGTGAATAATTCGTGAACATTCATGACCATTTTATTGTCACGAATTATCATGAATTGACCATGAATTTATACTGCGACATTATATGCTACAGAATT
>ERZ1026870.752-NODE-752-length-17296-cov-5.901862_pt1 | contig 17296 bp, 11 predicted proteins | sample MGYA00380165_ERZ1026870 | MGnify/ENA primary metagenome ERZ1026870 (study PRJEB33269, sample SAMEA4719801) | human gut metagenome | biome: human-associated habitat; feature: organic feature; material: feces | place: Cameroon | collected 2013-10 ...
AGGATTTGAACCTCCGACCTTCGGGTTATGAGCCCGACGAGCTACCGGGCTGCTCCACCCCGCGGTAATTCTGTCGCAACGGCTTGTTCCGTTGAGGATTTGAATATTACAGACCTTTTTCCCGTTTGTCAAGACTTTGTCAAAAATATTTTTGTCTGGGCTATGATGACCACCTAATCATCCATCACCCGCATACGTCCATGACCACAGATTCCGCTCCGGACGACATTCCCGTCATCGACGGCGACGCCGTCGGCGTCGACATGAGGCCCGCCGTTCCCGACGACGAAGAGCGCTTTACCTTTTCCACCGTCTGCCGCAGCCGCGGCCTCTCCACGCGTCTCGTCCTCTCCGGCTACGCCCAAGGCTCATTTCCATGGCCAAACTCGGAAGACGCAGGCACGGGGCTCTATCCCTGGGGGCGCCTATTTCCCTGCACCGTTCTCAAAACGGGCCGCGTCAAGCTCACGCACTCCATGAAAAAGCGCGTTCGCGACGCCGTCCGCCACCGCTACGCCGGCCGTTCTCTCGAAATTCTTCTTGACGAGGACTTTGACGACGTGATTGATGCAATCGCCGCTTATCATCACGAACGCTCGGGCGACACCTGGATGACTCGGGCCATGGTCGACCAATGGAAAGCCCTTCATTGGCAACGGCACGCGCACTGCGTCTCCGTCCTCATCGACGGCGAGCTTGCGGGCGGCCTCTACTTCACGTCCATCGGACGAATGCTCTACGGCGAAAGCATGTACGCCATGCGTCCCGACGCCTCAAAGCTTGCGCTCACCGCGCTCGCCGCCTTCGCCGGCATGGCCCGCCTGCCCGTCATCGACTGCCAGATGCCCACCGAGCACGTCATCCGCATGGGCGCGGACGTCGTGGTGGGCGAGACGTTTCTCAAGCTTAACGACTTCCTCACCAAGAAACCTTCCTTTCCTTGGGAGCGCTCCGCCGGCATCAGTCTTCTTCCCTTTCTTGAATCCACCTATCCGGAATACGCCGAACAGCCGCCGGCAGACCAGCCCATTGTTCAGGAGCGGCGCTTCACGCACTGCGGGGGCCTCCTTTTCGAAACTCTCGCCCTTGAGAGCAAATGCAGCTACTATGACGACGGACGAAAGTCCACCATGGAGATCATCCCGCTCAAAGCCTCGGATCCGCGCGTCACCCCCATGTACAACCGTCTCATCGACGAAGGGTTTCGTCGCGACAGCACCTACTTATATAGGCTTGACTGCGGCAAGTGCCGACGCTGCATTCCGACCCGCATCGACGTTGAAGCCTTTGAGCCCGGCGACACCATGCGCCGCACAATGAAGCGCAACGCCTCCCTTGTCATGCGCGAGCTCGCCGTAGGTCCCGCGACCGAAGAGCAGTACGCGCTCTACAAGCGTTATCAGGCTTCGCGTCATGAAGGCGGCCCCATGGGCGCCATGAGTCTTGACGAACTCAACCAAGTGCTCTTTTCAACCTGCACGAACACGCGCATCCTGGAGTTTCGAACCGGCCCGGACGCCCCGCGGCCCAACGAGCTCAAGATGGTTTGTATAATGGATTGTTTAGACAAGGCGCTGAGCGCCGTCTATACGTTCTTCGACCCCGACGTTCCCAAGCTCAGCCTCGGGACTTTCGGCATTCTCTCCGAAATCGAGTACGCCCGGCAAAACGGCCTCAGGTACGTGTACCTGGGATACTGGCTCCCGGACTACCCCGGCATGGACTACAAGAAGCGCTTCCAGCCGTTGGACATATTTTGGGAGAACCGCTGGATGCCGGAAAGGACGTTCGCAGCCGATCCCAAGCTTCTCGACCCACCATCCCTTTAGCCATGCTCTACTCGCTCTGCCGCCGCGCACTCTTTTCGATGCAGCCGGAAACCGCCCACAACGTCACCATGGCCAGCCTCGACTGGGCCACGCACCTCGGGCTTCACAAGCTCCTGACGCACATGCCCGACGAGGATCCGGTCGAGCTGATGGGGCTGCGCTTTCCCAATGCGGTCGGCCTTGCCGCCGGCATGGACAAAGACGGCATACGCGTCAACGCCTTCGGCGCCCTGGGCTTCGGCCACGTTGAAGTCGGCACGATCACGCCGCTCGCACAGCCCGGCAATCCGAAGCCCCGATGCTTTCGCGTCATTCCGGCCAAGGGCATCATCAATCGCATGGGCTTCAACAACGAAGGCTGCGACAAGGTCGTAGAGAACCTCCGCAGCGGCGACGCCTTCCGTCTGCGCGGCGGCATTCTCGGCATCAACATCGGCAAGAACGCCGCCACGCCCATCGAGAACGCACTCTCCGACTATGAGACGTGTCTCGACAAGGTCTACGATCACGCCGACTACATTGCCGTCAACATTTCCTCGCCCAACACGAAGAACCTTCGGGAACTTCAGGACGCGGGCAAGTTCGACGATCTCGTCGCCGGCATCACGGCCCGCCGTGAGCAGCTCAAGGACGCCCGAGGCGGCAAACACGTGCCCATCGCCGTCAAGCTCGCGCCGGATCTTGAGGACGATGAAATCCTGCGCTGTGTCGACACGCTCCTCGAACTCGACATCGACGCCGTGATCGCCACCAACACAACCATCGCGCGCGACCAGATCCAGGGCCTTGCCAACTGCAACGAAGCGGGCGGCCTCTCCGGCGCCCCGCTTCGCGAGCGCTCCACGGCGGTCGTTCGCCTCATCGCCGAACACGTTCAGGGCGCCCTCCCGATCATCGCCTCCGGCGGCGTCATGACGCCTCAGGATGCCGTTGAAAAGATGGAGGCGGGCGCCAAGCTTCTCCAGCTCTACACCGGCTTCATCTATTCCGGTCCGGCCCTCATCGCCGAATGTTCCGAAGCGGTCGCACGCTGGCGTGCCGCACAGAAGGCCTAAGCAACAGGCCTTGCAAACGAACATCAGGGCGCTGCGGTCTCGGACCGCGGCGCCCTTTCTTTTTTTTCTTCACAACTTCGACAGGATTTGCCATGCCCCGTGTTTTTGCCGCACTCATGCTGCCTCACGACGTATGCGACGCTCTTGCCCGCGACGCCAAAGCCTTCGCCCGATTCGACCCGCTGGCCCGCTTTACCCAAAGCACCAATCTCCATCTGACGCTCGCCTTCGTGGGCGATGTTTCAGCGGCCGATGCACGAAGGCTTTCCGCCGCCATCAGGCCGCTCTGCGCTCTGACTCCGCGCGACATCACGATCGGCCGCATCGGCACGTTCGACCGCCAGCGCATTCTCTACGCCGGCCTTTCGCCCGCCGAAAGCCTGGATCCGGTCGTCAACGAAGTCAGAAGCACCATCACCCGCCTGGGCCTGCCGCTTGACGAAAAGCCCTTTCGTGCCCACATCACGCTCGCGCGCGACTGGCGCCGCGGCCATCCGCCGATGACGCTCCCCACCCGAACGGTGCCGCTCTCGGGTCCCGTACTGATGGAGACCGTCAAGGATCCCCGTACCGGCCGGATCCGCTACCGTCAGGTCATTTGACGCTCCGACGGCCCTCAAAGAGGCTTTCCGCAATGCGGAAAGCCTCTTTGCTTTTTAGTACAATGACGCCCTCGTTCAACACTCCCCACGAAGTCTCTCATGACCGACCTTCCCATCCGCCCGGCCTTCTGGAACGTGCCCCTCTGGGGCGAAATCGGCGTCTACGTACTCGGCATTACCGCCGTTGCGCTGCTTGTCGCGGGCATCGTGCTCAACCGCCGCCTTTGGCTTCGCGGCGCCAAGGATCCCCATCCCGTCAAGGACAAGAAGGCTCGCCTTCTCACTGTTCTCGCCGACATCTTCACGCAGAAGAAAATCCGCGAAACCCGCGCTGGCCGCCTTCACGCCGTCCTCGCCTGGGGATTCTTTCTCCTCTTTTGCGGCACCGCACTCGCCACGCTTGACTGGGACGTCGGCCATTACGTCTTCGATGCTCAGTTCCTTCGCGGCAACTTTTACCTCGCCTACAAATTCGTGCTCGACTGCGCCGGCCTCGCCGTCTTGATCGCACTCGCGCTCGGCGCGGCGCGCCGTTGGTCAAAGGGCTCCGGACTGCCCGGCGACGCGCGCTTTGTCTGCGCCTATCTGTCGCTCGTCTTCATCGTGCTCACGGGCTTTCTGGTGGAAGGCATCCGCCTTGCGGCCACCATGCCCGCCTGGTCCGTCTATTCGCCCGTCGGTCATCTCGTCGCGCAGGCGCTCCTCGGCTGCGGCCTGACGGAGAGCGGCCTTCGCTCGCTTCACGTCTGGATCTGGACCATTCACGGCATCTCGTCGCTCGCCTTCATCGCGGCCGTCCCGCTCACCTACTACGCGCACGTCTACCGCACGCCGGCCGGACTCCTCACGCGCGAGGAAAAGCCCGCAGGCCTCCTGCACAAAATCGATGACATTGAGGAGCAGGAAACGTTCGGCGTTTCCGCCTTCGAACAGTTCACGACCCGCGAGCGCACGGCCTTTGACGCCTGTACCGAATGCGGCCGCTGCACGGCCGCGTGTCCGGCCGTGCGCGCCGGCACGCCGCTCGACCCAAGGGCGCTCATCGTTTCACTGCGCGACCGCATGCACATGGAGGCAAAGGCCGAAGATCCCGGAACGCTTCCGACGCTCGACGAAACCGTCCCGCGTGACGCACTTTGGTCCTGCACGACCTGCGGCGCATGCGCTCAAGTCTGCCCGGCCGGCATCAGCCTGCCGGAAATCATCGTCAACATGCGCCGTCACCAGGCGCTTGAAGCGGGCGACTTCCCCGAAGGCGTCGCCAATGCCCTTGAAAACACGGCCTCCGTCGGCAACCCCTGGGGGCTTGATCCCTACGAACGCCTCGACTGGGCCGAAGGTCTTGAAGTTCCCGTTGCACAGACGGGCGTTCATTACGACGTTCTCTACTGGGTCGGCTGCGCCGCGAGTTACGACCGGCGCGCCCGCAAGATCGCACGAAGCATGGTCAAAATCCTCAAGGCTGCGGGCGTCAACTTCGCCGTCATGGCCGAAGAGCGCTGCCATGGCGAATTCGCTCGCCGCCTCGGCGAGGAATATCTCTATCAGACGGCTGCTCAGGAAAACATCGACAACTTCGCCCAATACGACTTCGAGCGCATTCTCACGGCCTGCCCGCACTGCCTGAACACGCTCAAGAACGAGTATCCCGCCTTCGAAGGCTTCCGCTGGCCCGTCGTCAGCCACGCGGTCTTCATCGACGAACTGATGAAGACGGGCCGCCTCCCGAAGATCAAGGCCCAAGAGCTTCGCACGGTCTATCACGACCCCTGCTATCTCGCCCGCATCAACGGCGTCGTCGAGGAGCCCCGCAGCGTCCTCAACGCCGTCTGCGCCGAGCTCAAGTCCCCCGCCGAGTCGCGCGAACGCACGCTCTGCTGCGGCGCGGGCGGCGGACAGATGTGGATCGACCGCCACGGCGCCAACGCCGTCAACGTCATTCGACTGAAGGATCTTCGCGCCGCGGGAAGCGACAACGTGGCCGTCGCCTGTCCGCACTGCCTGACGATGCTCGAAAGCGCCAAAGCCGTTGCAAAGGATGCGGACAACATTCGCATTTCCGACATCGCGGAAATCGTTGCCGCCGCTCTGCCCGATGAGGACGCTTCCAAATGACAGACGCTCCGGAAGCCCGGCACGGCATTCAGGTACTCGATCGTGCCGACCGACTGCTCGCAAGACTCGAAGCCTCGTCCGAACCGCTCGCCCTCACGGCGCTTGCCCGCGAAACGGGGCTTTCGGCCTCAACCGTGCACCGCATTCTGGGCTCCTTGGCGGCCATGGGATTCGTCAAGCAGAATCCGGCCGGACAATGGAGCCTGGGACTTCGTCTTCTGGAGCTCGGCAATCTCGTTTACGAGCGCTTCACGGTTCGCCAGCGCGCGCTTCCCTTCATGCAGCAGCTCCACGGGGCCACCGGCATGACGGTGAATCTCGCCATTCGCGACAACGATCGGCTGGTCTACATCGAACACGTGCTCGCACCCGAATACAAGGCCAATCAGCTTCGCCGCATCGGCTCCTGGGCGCCCCTGCACATCACCTCCGGCGGCAAGCTTTTCCTCGCGAGCATGTTGCCCGACGAAATCCGGGGCTACACGGAAAGAACCGGCCTCAAGGCCGGCACGCAGAATTCCATTCAGACGCTCGACCGTCTGCTGGTGACGCTCGCCCGCGCCCGGGAAACGGGCTGGGCATATGATCGCGAGGAATACGAGACCAACGTGCACTGCGTCGCCGCGCCTATCTTCGGTGCCGGCGGCCGGCTGATCGCCGCCATCTCGCTCGCAACCCACCGCTCCTGCGAATTCACGCCCGAGCAGGTCGCCAAGCTCTGCGGCGTTGCCCAGTCCATCTCCTCGGCCATGGGCGCGAGCATCGGCGAGCGCATCAAGGGAAGGGGCTACGGAGACGCCTGACGTCGACAACGAAAACCCGCCGAACCTGCGAAGAGGGACGGCGGGCGGAATGATCGGCGCCGGACGCGACGATCAGAACACTTCGTAGGGACGCACCGAGTCGAACTGGTCGTTGATGCGGTCTTCGTTTTCCACGAAGGTGCGCATCGTCTGCATGTCGGCCGCGCGCTGCGCGCTGTTGGGGCTGTCGAGCAGCACCATCACGACGCGCCGGTCTGCAAATTCGCTCTGCACGACCATGCAGCGGCCGGCCGCCGTTGTAAAGCCCGTCTTCTGCACGCCGATGTTCCAGTCGGGATTGCCGATCAGGCGATTGGTCGTCACAAGCTTGAGCTGCTGACGACCCGCGCGGATGCTGGAAAACTGCATGGTGGACGAATCGCGAATCATCTCATGCTTGTGCGCCTCCGCAACGAGCTTCGCCAGATCGCGGGCCGTGGCGTGATTGCGGTTGTCGAGCCCGGAAGGATCGGCAAAAACGGAATCCGTCATGCCCAGACGCTCCGCCGTTTCGTTCATCTTCCGAACAAAAGCCTTGCGCCCGCCCGGATAGGTGCGCGCGAGCGCCGTCGCCGCGCGATTGTCGCTCGACATCAAGGCCGCCTTGAGCACGGCTGCGCGGGTCATGCGCATGCCGCTTCTGAGCTTTGAACGGGCGTTGCTCCTCACGTAATCCTCGCGGGTGATGCGAATCCGCTCATCCATCTTCAAGCCGCTTTCCGCAATGACGAGCGCCGTCATGAGCTTCGTGACGGAAGCAATCGGGAGCTCGATGTCCGCGTTTTTGCTGAAAAGCTCCTCGCCCGTATCCTGATCGACGGCGAGCGCCACGCTGCTCCCCAGACTCAGCAGATCCGGCGTTTGGCGAAGGCCCGCAAGCGTCGCCTGAGAGGGCGCCGTCACGCTGCGGCGCGCCTGACGGCGGGGCTTTTTCGACTTCTTGACGGCATGCTTTGCCTTGGCAAGGGACTTGCGGCTGTTCGTGCGCTTGACGGATTTCTTGGCAGAGGCCTTTTTTGCGGACGTCTTCTTTACGCCGGACGCCTTCGCCTTCTGAGTTTTGGCCTGTTGAGTTTTGACCTTCTGAGTCGTTGCCGCCTGCACGGGCGTCACGACAATCGACGGTCCCGCCGCCACAAACACACCAAGACTCAGTGCCACTACGATTTTCTTCAAGCTCAACGTCACGACTGCCGCCCACGCCCCAGAGAGGTCCGTCCGAATCCAAACACGCCGCCGCACCGGCCACGCCGGTGCAGTCAATTCTTTTTATTCTAAAAGTTGCCGTTAGAAATCGACACCGACCACATCAAGAAGTCCGAAAACACGGCACCGTCCGGGAAGGAAAATCGTTACTAGTTGTTGCCAAGGTGCATCCTCGCCTCGTCACAACCTGGAGATGGCCGCCCAGACGCGTTCAAGGCGCTTGACGCTCACGGGCATCGGCGTGCGAAGCTGCTGAGCGAAGAGCGAGACGCGGAGTTCCTGCAGCATCCAGGCGAATTCATCCAGACGCGGATCGGGCTGGCCGCGGCGAGCCGCTCGGGCCCTCATGAGCGGCACGGCCAGGCGCTCGATGTCCGCCCGGCGCGATTCGTCGCGCGCCGGATCGTCGCGATAGCGCTCGAGCCTGTAATGAATCGCCTTCAGATAGCGCGGATAGTGCGCGAGCTGGCTGAGGGGCACCGTCGTCAGGAAGTCCTTGCAGAAGAGTTCGTTGAGCTGAGCTTCGATGTCGTCCGCAAGCTTCCTTTCACCGCTCAGGCGGCGCAGCTTCAGGGGAATGCCGGCCGCTTCGGTCACGATCTCGGTGAGAAGCCTCGATATTTCTCCGGCGACGAGCGTCAGCCGCCCCTTGACGTCCTCGCGGCGCTCCCGGAAGCTCGCCTCGTCGTGCGGCCACGGATCGGCAAGCGCGGTCGCCTCGAGCGCACAGTCCACGACGGACGTCGAGAGCACGTCCGCGCTTTCAAAGAGCCGCGAGAGACCGGGCACCGTCTGCGCCTGCATCTGCACGCGTCCGAGTTCGCGCAGCGTTCGCTCGACGAACTTCACCTGCTCGCGAAGCGCAAGCCTGAACAGGCGCAGCAGCCCCTTTCGATGCTCTCTTCGCGCCTCAAGCGGATCGTCATAGACCTCGATCGCGCAGTCGGAGCCGCGGTCCGTCAGTGCCGGATGGCCGATCAGGGTTTGTCCCCGGCGGGAGATTTCCATGAGTTCGGGCAACTCGCCGAAGGTCCAGTCCGTAATGCCGTCCTCAAGATCCTTGGCGACTGCGGCATCCTCCTGAGCCACATGACGGAAGGTCTCCTGAGCCGCCTCGCCGAACTCGGCGCGAAGCTGCGCCAAGTTTCGGCTCATGCCGATCTGCCGTCCGTGCTCGTCGAGCACCTTGAAGTTCATGATGAGGTGCGCGGGAAGCTGCTCCAGCTTGAAGTCGCCGACCGTGCAGGGGACGCCCGTTTGTGAACGAACGTCATCGGCGAGCGCCTCCAGAAAGGCTGCGGACTGCGGCTCGCCTTCCTTGGTCCGAGTGAAGAACCCGGCGGCAAATTCGGCGATCGGCACGCAGTGGCGGCGAATCTTCTGAGGCAGAGACTTGAGAAGCGTCTGAGCCTTTTCCTTCACCATGCCCGGCACCAGCCACTCGGCGCGAACGGCGTCGAGCTGGTTGAGCGCATAGAGCGGCACGGCGAGCGTCAGGCCGTCCTTGGGGCTGCCCGGCTCGAAATGGTAGTTGAGCGCCATCGAGATGCCCGCCATTTCCATCGTCTTCGGGAAAAAGCGGTTGGTGACGCCTGCGGCATCATGACGCATCAATTCGTCGCGCGACATGAAGAGCGCCTTCGGATCTTCGCGGCCGGCTTCCTTGAGCCACTTCAGCAAAGTCGGGGTCGAGACGACCTCGGCGGGAATCTTTTCATCATAGAACGCGAAGATCATCTCGTCGTCGACAAGCACGTCGGGACGGCGCGTCTTGTGCTCCAAGTCCTGAATCTCCCGCACGAGTCTGGCATTGTGGGCGTAAAAGTCCGCCCGCCCGTCCCACTCGCCCTCGACGAGCGCCTGACGGATGAAGAGCTCGCGCGCGAGCTTCGGATCGTGCGGCGCAAAGCTTACCCTGCGCTGCTGATAGATCGTAAGGCCGTAGAGCGTGCCGCGCTCGAAGGCCACGACCTCTCCGCGGCTCTTCTCCCAATGGGGCTCGGTCCAACTTCTGCGGATCAGATCTCCCGCGGCGGCTTCGATCCACTCGGGCTCAATATCCGCCACGCAGCGCGCGAACATGCGGGACGTCTCAACGATTTCCGCGGCGAGAATCCAGCGGCCCGCCTTCTTGGCGCGCATCGATCCGGGCCAGATCCAGAACTTGATGCCGCGGGCGCCGAGATAGGGCGGCGCACGGAAGTCGCTTTCGACGGCCTTGGAACCTATGTTGCCCAAAAGCCCGGTGAGGAGCGCGCGATGCACTTGCTCAAAGGTGGCGGGCGAGGTGTTTCGCCGCCAGCCGAGCTCGTCGGTGAGCTGCACGAGCTGACGGCGCACGTCGCGCCATTCGCGCAGGCGCCTCACGGACAGGTAGCGCCGGTGGAGCTCCGCCTCGAGCTTTCGGTTGCTCTCCTTCTCGTCGTTGGCCTTTTCGTACCAGTTCCAGAGCTTCACGTAGGAAAGGAAATCGGACTTCTCGTCGGCGAGCTTGCGGTGCGCTTCGTCCGCCGCCTGCTGGGCATCGGCCGGGCGCTCCCTCGGATCCTGAATGGAAAGGCCGGCGCAGATCGTCAGCAGCTCTTCAAGACTGCCGAGTTCCGACCCTGCGAGCAGCATGCGGCCGAGGCGCGGATCAACGGGCAGGCGCGAAAGCTCTCGTCCCACGCGCGTGAGCTTCCCCTCTTCCGTGACGGCATTGAGCTCCTGCAGTATGGCAAAGCCGTCCGCAATGGCCCGGGGCGGTGGCGTCTGCACGAACGGGAATTCGCGCACGTCGCCGAGCTTGAGCGAAATGGCGCGCAGAATGACGGCGGCCAGATTGGAGCGCAGAATTTCCGGATCCGTAAAGGCGGGACGGCGCGCGAAATCCTCCTCGCTGTAGAGGCGAATGCAGATGCCGTCGGCCACGCGCCCGCATCGGCCCGCGCGCTGATTGGCGGAGGCCTGGCTCACGGGTTCTATCTGAAGCTGCTCGACCTTGTTGCGGTAGGAGTAGCGCTTGACGCGTGCGAGGCCCGTGTCGACCACGAACCGAATGCCCGGCACCGTGATGGAGGTTTCCGCCACATTGGTTGAGAGCACGATGCGCCTTGCGCCCGCAGGGCGGAAGACGCGCTCCTGTTCGGCCGCCGTGAGGCGGGCAAAGAGGGGCAGAATTTCGGTTGTCGAGGGACGAGACTTGCGAAGCACGTCGGCCGCCTCGCGGATTTCACGCTCGCCGGGCAGAAACACCAGAATGTCGCCGCGCCCCGAGGCCTCGAGTTCGCTCACCGCATCATCGATGGCGCCGATGAGCGTCTTGTCGTCCGCCTCGTCCATGTCCTCGATCGGACGGTAACGAACCTCGACGGGATAGGTGCGTCCCGAAATCGTCAGAACGGGAGCGGGGCGGCCGTCGATTTCAAAATGCCGGGCAAAGCGCTCGGCGTCGATCGTGGCCGACGTGACGATCACCTTCAGGTCGCGCCGCTTGGCAAGCAGGCGCTTCAGGTAGCCGAGCAGAAAGTCGATGTTGATCGAACGCTCGTGCGCCTCGTCGATGATCACCGTGTCGTAGGCGCGAAGCATCGGATCGTTCTGCGTCTCGGCGAGCAGAATGCCGTCCGTCATCAGCTTGATGGTCGCGCCGGGCGACATCGTGTCGGTGAAGCGGACCTTGTAGCCCACGACCTCGCCGGGCTCGGTCTTGAGCTCCTCGGCGATGCGCTTCGCGATCGAGCTCGCCGCAATGCGGCGCGGCTGCGTGTGCGCGATCATCCCGTGGACGCCTCGCCCGGCCATCATGGCGATCTTGGGAAGCTGCGTCGTCTTGCCCGACCCCGTCTCGCCGCAGACGATCACGACGCGGTTGTCGCGAATGGCCCTAGCCACTTCCTCGCCGCGCTCCGACACGGGAAGGCCGGGCATGAGCGTAAAGGGCGGCACGGGATTGCGGCGCTCCTCGTAGGAGAGGCGCCGCTTGGGTGCCGTGCCGGCATCTGTCTTCGGATGCGTCTCCCGTTCTCGGGTGCGCTCCGAACGCTTGTCGGTCGTCGTTCTGCGGGCCTGTGCGCCCGGCCCGGACGGCCTGCGGCCGCCGCGGGCGGCCTCGCCGTCGGGGCGGCCGTTTTGCGCCGGGCGAGCCGGATCGGACTTGCCCTGTCCTCGCCCGGCGGACTGCCCCGCCTTCGGCGCCGAGACGGGCTGCTGAGCGCGGCCTCTCGCGGGCGAAGCCATTCGAAAGGATGCGCCAGAGGACTTCGCCGCATCGGCGAGCGCCGCACCAAACCCGCCCTTTGCACTGAAGGCGGAGGCACTGATGCTTGCGGTTCCGGCCGCGGCCTTCTTCGCCTCGGCCGCCTTCACGACGCGCGTCTTCTTTTCGGCGCGGGCCTTTTCCTCTTCGGCCCTGGCCTTGGCCTCCTTTTCACGCGTTAGAGAGACGGCATCATCAACCTGGGCCTTCACCTTCTGAAAGGCTGCAAACAGCGCACGATCGGACATAGAGAATATTGAATCAAGGAAGCGCGCCGGCTTAAAGGGCGCGTCAATAGAATTTGAGCGGACTCGCGCTACAATGTACGGATGCTTGGGACGGCCCCGAAGCCGTCCGCCACACATCAATCAAGGAGCAAACAGATGGCCCGCATGGTTAACTGCGTAAAACTCAAGAAGGAAGCCGAAGGGCTCGACTACCCGCCGTTTCCCGGCGCGCTCGGCGCCCGCATCTGGCGTGAAGTGAGCAAGGAAGCATGGGGCGAATGGACCCGCCTTCAGACCATGATGGTCAACGAATACGGGCTCAATCTCGCCGACCTCTCCGCCCGCCAGCATCTGATGCAGCAGTGCGAGCGCTACTTCTTCGGAGATGCCGAGGGCGTTCAGGTGCCGGAAAACTTCGTGCCGCCCAAGCCCTGATTTTCCGGCGAGCCGCGGCTCAGCCGGGCCTCGGCTCCCAACCGTCCGCAAAGCCCGCCTTTCTCCGGAAAGACGGGCTTTTTTTTGAGGGGTCGACTCGGCCCTTGAGTCTCGTTTCGCCGGGCTTCAATCAAGCCCGTTCAAAGGTCTTCACGCCTTCCTGAGTGCCCAAAAGCAACACGTCGGCGCCTCGGGCGGCGAAAAGACCGACCGTCACGACGCCCGGCCAGGCATTGATCTCGGCTTCGAGCGCCTTCGGGTCCTCGATGCGAAGGCCCGATGCGTCAAGAATATGGCAGCCGTTGTCGGTGACGAAGTCGCGAAGCTTCACCTCGGCGCCGAGCGCCTCGAGCTTGGCCTTGACGGCGCGGGCCGCCATCGGAATCACCTCGACGGGGAGCGCAAAGCCGCCGAGCACGGGCACCTTTTTGGAGGCGTCCGCAATGCAGACGAAGCGGCCCGAGATGGACGCGACGATCTTCTCGCGCGTAAGCGCGCCGCCGCCGCCCTTGATCATGGAAAAGCCCGGATCGATTTCGTCCGCGCCGTCGACGTAGACGCCGATCTCGTCGACCTCGTTCATGTCGAGCACCTTGAAGCCGAGGGCTTCAAGACGCTTCGTGGAGCGTTCGCTCGAGGAGACGCAGGCCGGAATCTTTTCGCGGATGCCGGGCAGCTGATCGATGAACTGATCGACGGTGGAGCCGGTTCCGACGCCGAGAATGCGGCCTTCTTCGACATAGGCGAGCGCCGCTCGCGCAACCTCGCGCTTGAGTTCCTGCTGGGTAAGAGCCATGGGGAGAGTTCCGATTGGTGGTAATGCCTCACATTCTATCAATCTTCGGCTTCCCTTCCGCGTTTTCCCGCATCCGTTTCCCCACATCCGTTCGAGCCGCGCGCCCGTCCCTTGAGCCCATCCTCAAGCTCGTCCTTGACGCTCATCGCTGAAGCTCACCCCTGAAGCATTGAAGCCGCCTTCGTGCACTACAATGAGCCCACAACCTCATCCTTGACGAAATCCATGCCCATTGACTTCACCGACGAACAAGTTGCGTCGACCTTCCGAAAGCTGAGCGTCTCGCACGACTCAGGCGGCAACTCCCGCATCGGCATCTACGCCTCGTGGGCCGCGCTCGTGCTGCTTGCCGCCTGTTTTTGCGTCGTCGCGGTCTTCATGATCGACGCCGACCGCCGAGCCGAAAGCGTCCGTCTCCAGCAGTCCACCGACCTCATCGTGCAGGCGCTCGAATCGCGCCTCATGGGCACGACCGAACTTCTGCAGAAGTCGAGCATGCGCCTCATCCACATTCCGGGCACGCCTTCGCGCACGGCCGGCGCCGAGCTCGCCGCCTCGGCCTTCATGCAGGATCGCCGCGAAGTGGTCGACATGGCGCTTGTGAATCGGGACCGCAAAGTGATCCGGCACTGGGCCTCCGCCTCCCAGAGCACGCCGATGCCCGATTCGGCGGAGCTCCCCGTCGAGGCTTCGCCCTCTCATGAGACCGTGCGCGCCGTGCTCACGCGCGAGGCGCCCGTCATCACCACGCCCTATCCCGTCAAGGACGCCCGACAGGTCTTCTTCGACCTGTTCGTGCCCACGCCTGCCGACGATCAGGTGTTAATGGCGCGCATCAACCTCTCGCGCCTCATTGCCGATGCCGCCAACAGCGTGGTCGGCGCGACGCCCTACGTCTTCTATCTTGAGAGGGACGGCAAGCCCGTCATCGACCACCAGCAGTTCAGAACGACGGCGCGCTCGCTCACGTACTCGACGAGCATCCCGCTTCTCAACGATCCGTCCCTCAGGCTCGTGAGCCTGAGCAACGAGCACTCGCTCTTTACGACGGACAACCTCAAGTTCTGGGCCATCATTGCGCTCGCCGGCCTTCTCGCCGTCGCGCTCGGCCTGCTCGTGAGCAACCAGCGCCAGCAGCACAAGGCACATCAGAAGCTCTTTGCCGAGAATTCGCTGCGCGTGGCCATGAGCGACTCGTCCATCGCCGGCATCCGCGTCACGGACCGCGAAGGCCGCATTCTGTTCGTCAACGAAACCTTCCAGAAGCTCGTCGGCTACGATGCGCACGAGCTCGTAGGCGTCATGCCGCCCTATCCGTACTGGGAGGACGACATCTCCGCCACGCTCAAGGACATCCTTGCGCACCCCGAGGACCGTCAGGCCCGCTCGCTCGAATTCCGCGTGCGCCGCATGGACGGCCTGCTCTTTGACGGCCAGCTCAACGTGTCGCCGCTGCTCAATGAAAACCGACGCGTGATCGGCTGGATCGGCGAACTCTACGACATCACGGAACAAAAGCGCGCGAGAGAACGCATGAAGGCCGCGCACGAACGCTTCACGCGCGTCGTGCAGTCGATGAATTCGGCCATCTGCGTGTTGGGGGGCGACCCCGATCATCCGCGCCTTCTCTTTCGCAACACGCCTTATGAGAAGCTTTTCGGCAGCACGCCCGACGGCGCGCTTCGCCTCATGAAGCTCATCGCCGCCAAGCACTCCCCGATCACGCGCGAAGGCGTCTTCGACACCGAAAGCGAACGCTGGTTCGACGCCCGCATGCAGTGGATCACCTGGACGGACGACACGCCCGCGCGCATGATCATCGCCACCGACATCACCAATCAGCGCGAGACCGAGCTTGCGCTCGAAGCCCAGATGAGGCGTGCCGAAACAACGCAGCGCCTCGTCACGATGGGCGAGATGGCCAGCTCGCTCGCGCACGAGCTCAATCAGCCGCTCGCCGCCATTTCCAACTACGCCTCGGGCGCGAGCATGATGCTCCAGGCCGGGAAGCTCACCCGCGAAGACACGATCGGCGCGCTCGAGAAGGTGAACCGCCAGGCGCAGCGCGCAGCGGCCATCATCAAGCGCATCCGCGGCTTTGCGGCGACCAAGAAGACCGACCCCCAGTTCACCTCGCTCACGCCCGAGAGCGTCGTAAACGAAACGATGGAGCTCGCGCTCATTCAGGCCGAAAAGCTCAACGCGCACATCAATACGACCATCGAGCCGGGTCTTCCGCCCATGAACGGCGACTCGGTCATGCTCGAGCAGCTTCTGCTCAATCTGCTCAAGAACGCCATGGAGGCCGTGCAGCCCTGCCCGAATCACACGATCGACCTTGACGTGAAGCTCCACGAGAGCGGCGGCTTCATTCAGTTCACGGTGGCCGACCACGGCACGGGCATTCCGGACGAGGCCAAGGCGATGCTCTTTGACGCCTTCTACTCCACCAAGGACGAGGGCATGGGCATGGGGCTCAACATCTGCCGCTCCATCGTCGAAGTGCACCACGGCCGCATCGTCATCTCGGACACGCCCGGCGGCGGCGCCACCTTCACGTTCACCGTTCCTCTGGCTCGTGAGCAACAAGATCTGATGTAGAATCAGGATACTTTTTCTGAGGAGAGAATTCTTTCATGTTTCCCTATGACTACGGTTCCGAAGCACCCGAAACGTTGGGCACGGTCTACGTCGTCGACGACGACGACGCCGTCCGCGATTCCCTGAAGTGGCTCCTCGAGGCGAGCGACTACCGCGTCGAGCTCTACGACAGCGGCGAGAGCTTCATCGCCAAGTACGATCCGAAGGCCATTGCCGTTCTCGTGCTTGACGTGCGCATGCCGGGCATGAGCGGCTTGGAAGTGCAGGAACACCTCCTGGCCCGAAAGGCCGACCTGCCCATCATCTTCATCACGGGCCACGGCGACGTGTCCATGGCCGTGAACGCCCTCAAGCGCGGCGCCGTCGACTTCATCGAAAAGCCCTTCGAGCAGGCCGCCCTCAAGCAGCTCGTCGAGCGCATGCTCCACGAAGCCCGCGAACGCCATATGGAAAAGGAACGCCGCAGCCTCAACGAAGCGCTTCTCGCCAAGCTCACGCCCCGCGAGCAGCAGGTGCTCGAGCGCATCATCAACGGCCGCCTCAACAAGCAGATCGCCGACGACCTCGGCATCTCCATCAAGACCGTCGAAGCCCACCGCGCCTCCATCATGGACAAGACCAACTCGGGCACGGTCGCCGACCTCATGCGCGTCGTCATGGGCACGAAGATGCTCCGCTGAACATCAATTCCCGATACACTGTGGAATGCCTGCCTGCAGAGGAGAGCCGCAAACGGCTCCCGCGGGCTGCCTTCCCGCCAATCAGGCCTCTCCGCCTCTACGGCGCGGGAGGCCTTTTTTTCTCTTTCACCAGTCAGTTTCAATCTGCCATATTCAATCTGCCATATTCAATCTGTTGTGGCCCGGAGGTTTCTTCATGACAGCCAAGATCATTGACGGCAAGGCGCTTGCCGCCCACATCCAGGACGAACTCAAGACCCGCGTCGAGGCATGCACCGCCCACGGGCACCGTCCGGGACTCGCCGTCGTCCTCGTGGGCGAGGACCCCGCCAGCCAGGTCTATGTCCGCAACAAGGTCCGCGCCTGCGAGCGCACGGGCATCCGCTCGGACGAAATCCGCATGCCCGCCGAAACGACCGAGGCCGAGCTTCTCGCCGTCATCGACAGGCTCAATCAGGACGCCGCCGTCGACGGCATCCTCGTGCAGCTGCCGCTTCCGAAACACCTTTCCTCCGAGCTCGTCATCGCCGCGATCTCTCCCGAAAAGGACGTCGACGGCTTTCACGTCGTCTCCGCAGGCTCGCTTCTGACCGGCCGCACGGGCTTTCGCCCCTGCACGCCCTACGGCGTCATGAAGCTCCTTGAGGAAGCCGGTTGCGATCCCGCCGGCAAGCACGCCGTCGTGATCGGCCGCTCCAACATCGTGGGCA
>ERZ1026870.757-NODE-757-length-17231-cov-3.593794_pt1 | contig 17231 bp, 14 predicted proteins | sample MGYA00380165_ERZ1026870 | MGnify/ENA primary metagenome ERZ1026870 (study PRJEB33269, sample SAMEA4719801) | human gut metagenome | biome: human-associated habitat; feature: organic feature; material: feces | place: Cameroon | collected 2013-10 ...
TTGTAATGCCGGAAATCACACCGGGAATGCTCAGCGGGAAGATGACGCGGCGGAACACCAGATGGGTCGGTGCGCCGAGGTCCTGCGCGGCTTCGATCAGCTTGCGGTCGAGCTTGATGAGCACGGTGTAGATCGGCAGCACCATGAACGGCAGAAAGTTGTACACCATGCCGAGCACGATCGCGCCCTGCGTGTTGATAAGCGGGATATAATCGAGCGAATAGCCGAAATGGCTCTGCAGGAAGGATATTAAGCCGATGGAACGGAAAAACTGGTTGATGAAGCCATTGTTCTCCAGAATGGACATCCATGCGTAGGTGCGGAGCAGAAAGTTGATCCACATCGGCAGCATAATCAGCATCATGCAAAGGCTCTGTTTACTGGCGGACAGGCGGCTCATGAGGTACGCCATCGGGTAGCCGAGCACAAGGCACACCACGGTAGAGAGAAACGCCAGCCAGAATGACCGTCCGAAAATCGGCAGGAAGCCGGGCAGATAGCTGAAATTATGCAGGGTGAAGCCGCCGTCCGCATTGTGGAACGCGTAGACCACGACCATCAGAATCGGTGCAAGGATAAATACGGCGAGCCATACGCCGTAGGGATAGGCAAAGGACTTTTTCACGCTTGCGCCTCCGCACTCTTGTGCATGATGTGGATGTCAAACGGAATGACGGACAGACCGACCGTCTTGCCGACCGACTCCGCCATGGTGGAATGCACCATGAAGGTGAAGAACTGGGTGCGAACCATCATCTCGTAGTGCACGCCCTTGAATACGATAGACTCGACAACGCCCTGCAGCAGACCGTCACCGGCGTAAACGATTTTAAGATCCTCCGGACGGATAACGACATCGACCGGCGCATTCTTCTCGAAGCCCTTGTCCACGCACTCGAAGGTGCGGCCGCAGAACTCGACCTTGCAGTCCTCGAGCATCATGCCGTCAATGATATTGGATTCACCGATGAAATCTGCAACAAAGGCGTTGACCGGCTCGTTGTAGATATCGGTCGGGCTGCCGACCTGTTGGATAACGCCGTGGTTCATGACAACCACGCGGTCGCTCATGGTGAGCGCTTCTTCCTGGTCGTGTGTGACGTAGATAAAGGTGATACCGGTGCGCTGCTGAATGCGCTTCAGCTCGATCTGCATGTCCTTGCGCAGCTTGAGGTCGAGCGCGCCGAGCGGCTCGTCGAGCAGCAGCACGCGCGGCTCGCACACCAGCGCACGCGCAATGGCCACACGCTGCTGCTGACCGCCGGAAAGACTGGTCACATCGCGGTTTTCAAAGCCGCGCAGACCAACCAGCTCGAGCATTTCTGCGGTTTTGCGCTTGATATCTGCGCGGTCCAGCTTTTTGATGTGCAGACCGAATGCAATATTCTCCGCAACATTCAGGTGCGGGAACAGCGCATAGCGCTGGAATACGGTGTTGATCTCGCGCTGATACGGCGGAACATCGTTCAGGCGCTTGCCGTCGAAGAATACATCGCCGGAATCCGGCTGCTCAAAGCCGCCGATGATGCGCAGTGTGGTCGTTTTGCCGCAGCCGGACGGACCGAGCAGGGTCACAAACTCGCGGCGCTTGATGGACAGCGAAATGCCGCGCAGCACAGGCGTTCCGTCAAATTCTTTTTTCAGGTTTTGCAGATCGACCAGATTTTGATTCAATCCTCATCACTCTCCCCAAACAGGTAGCAGCCCCAAACCGAGCGGGTCAGGCTCGGTTTGGGGTCGCGCTATATATTGTAGCAAATAAATTTTTATCATATAATAGTATAGGGAAATGCCATAAAAGTCAAGGTGATACGCAGATTCTGCTCGCAAAAAGCAGGGAAATTCGAGGGGAGGATGCTCGATTTGGAGAATTTGCCAGCTTTGTTATGTAAAGCGTACAATATGAAATGGTTTAATTTGTACACTTCGCAAACAGATGCTGTTAAATATGCACAAAAAGATGGTGCTTCAATTGGTGAAGGTTCATAAATTATGGCTCTTGTAACAGAGGCGGTTATCGTGTATTATAATACCTGTAATCAGGAAATGATCCAAACACAAAAACGTAATTTAGTCATTAACTTTTAAGGAGTTGTATATATCATGATGAAGGATTTCTTTAATGGTCTGGTAAGCGCACGCATGATGGAGCTGGATAGCAGCCGTTCTTTCGCTAAGGCTCGCAAGGCTGAGCGCACTGCTAAGTAAGCGGTAATCAAACCGAATTTATAAAGGCTTCCCGGAACAGATGGCCGGGAGGCCTTTTTTCTTTGTGTGACAGGATTGTGTTGGCTTTTACCGATAGAATGTGGTACACTTAAAAACATACGGTATTCAGGGGGAAAGGGGATAGGACGTTGCAGTTTATCAAACGGTTTCGGGTAGGTCAGCGCGCCATCAAGACTGCGATATCGGTCGGTCTGGCGCTTGCACTGGCGATGGTGCTGGGTTCCAGCCTGCCTATTTTTGCAGCTATTGGTGCGATCTCGGTGATGAGCCGTACCTGGGTGGATTCACTCAAGGAGAGCCTCAATCAGATAGCGGGTACATTTCTCGGCTATCTGATCGCATGTGTGTTTGTTACCGTACTGCCCAATCCAACGTTTTTCGTGTGGATGGCGCTCGGCGTGCTGTGTGTGATTTCACTGTGTATCGGTCTCAAGCTGAATTTTGCGATTCCGCTGGCGAGCATTGTGTTTGCGGATGTGTGCCTGTATACCGGCGGAGATTCAATTGTGTACGGCTTCCACCGATTTACCGATACACTGGTCGGTCTGGTCGTGGCGCTGCTCGTCAATGTGGTAATCCGGCCGTATAACAACCGTCAGAAGATCATCAATATGATGAACGAGATTCAGAAAATGTTCCTGCCGCTGCTGCAGTCGCGCGTGCTCGAGCATCGTTATCCGGATCTGACGCCGCTGACCGAGAGGATGACCTCGCTTGCGTCCGAGCTGCGTATTTTCGAGAAGCAGCCGGTAGCGCTGTGGCAGCATGCAGTCCGCGTGGCGGCCCGGCGGCAGGAGGCGGCTTATCTGCGCGGCTGTGAGCAGCTGCTTGCTAAAATGTGCGGTGAGCTGGCGGCGCTGTGCAATATGGATTCCAATCCGGCACCGGGTGAGAAAAGCATAGAGCGGCTGACCGCGCACGGACTTACCGCACCGGAAAACCTCAAGGATTACTGCCGGTGCTCGCCGGTGGATGCACAGGTTATGGATTTCCATATCGGCAATCTGCTCGATGCGTATGATTTTCTGACTGCGTTTCATCATGTGTAAGACGAGTATGCCTTGACAAATGAGCGGTCAGGCGCATATAATAAAGGTACAAAAAGGACGCTGTTTTAGCAGTCAGCCCTTTACTTGGTCAACTTTTTTGATGACCGTTCGGTGGCCGCCGGACGGTCATCGCGCTTTTATAAAGAAGATGTACAGTACGATGACCGCACAAATAAAAAGCTGGAGTGCTTTCCTCTTCATCTGCGCTCACCTCCTTTCACCCACAGACTGTGGGGAGGGAGAAGGGCTGACCGCCGTTGCAACAGCGTCCTGTGGGATGACAAGCATTCCACGAGTTCATTATAGCATGAATTGTCGAACTTTGTCTATATAGGTGAACAGGTAAGAACGCCTTCTGCACCGGTCGGCTTGACTTCTCCTCACAAAATGGTTATAATAGAACCATTATAATCGTTATTTATGCGATGACGCAGGAAAAGTAACCGGCTCGCCTTGCGCGAAAGAGAGAGGCTCCTCGGCTGAAAGGGCTTTGCGCGGGAAACGGTGAAGTGCGCCTGCCGAGCAACAGGGTCAAACGCCTTGCGGGAAGTGCCCGTTACCGCACTGCACGAGCGAAAAATCGGAGTGGAACCGCGTTTGTACGCCTCCCGAGGGAAGAATATCCCCTGGGAGGCTTTTTTGTTCCCGGAACTCCGCATAGCTTTCCTGAAAACCATCAAAAGGAGATAAAAATCATGAAACTCTACAACACGCTGACCCGTCAGAAGGAGGAATTCGTTCCGATCACGCCGGGCGAGGTAAAGATGTATTCCTGCGGTCCGACCGTATACAACTATTTCCATGTCGGCAACGCACGTCCGTTCATCATTTTCGATCTGCTGCGCCGTTACTTCGAGTACCGCGGCTACAAGGTTGAGTTCGTGCAGAACTTCACTGACATTGACGACAAGGTAATCAACAAGGCGAACGAGGAAGGCGTGGACTTCAACACCATCGCCGAGCGTTATATTAAGGAATACTTTGTTGACGCACAGGGTCTGGGCGTCAAGAAGGCGACCGTGCACCCGCGTGCAACCGAGACCATGGACGCGATCATCGATATTGTTGAGCGCCTGATCGAGAACGGCCACGCTTACGTTGCTGAGAACGGTGACGTTTACTTCCGCACCAAGTCCTTCCCCGAGTATGGCAAGCTGTGCCACCAGCCGATGGAGGAGCTGCAGGCTGGTGCCCGCATCTCGGTCGGCGAGGTAAAGGAAGATCCGATGGACTTCGCGGTATGGAAGGCTGCAAAACCGGGTGAGCCGGCTTGGGATACGCCGTGGGGCAGCAAGGGCCGTCCGGGCTGGCACATTGAGTGCTCGGCTATGGCGAACAAGTACCTCGGCAAGACCATCGACATCCATTCCGGCGGTCTTGATCTGATTTTCCCGCATCACGAGAACGAGATCGCACAGTCCGAGTGTGCAAACGGCTGCACCTTCGCGCATTACTGGCTGCACAACGGCTTCCTGACCATTGACAATGAGAAAATGTCCAAGTCCAAGGGCAACTTCTTCATGGTCCGCGACGCAGCAAAGCAGTTCGGCTATGAGACCATCCGCATGTTTATGCTGAGCGCGCACTACCGCACTCCGCTTAACTACTCTGCTGAGTCGCTTGAGATGAACAAGGCATCCCTTGCCCGTCTGTACGAGGCCCGCAATAATATGGAGTTCCGCATCGAAAAGGCATCCGGCGACACCATGACCGCCGAGGAGATCGAGAAGCTGGAGGCTCTGAAGGGCTACAAGCAGAAGTTCATCGACGCAATGGACGACGACCTGAACACCGCAGACGCACTGTCCGCCATCTTCGAGCTGACCCGCGAGATCAATGCGTACAACGGCTCGCATCAGGACGCAACTAAGGCATTCCTGACCGCAGCGCATGATCTGTTCATGGAGCTGACCGGTGTGCTCAATCTGGTGCAGAACCGCGACGATGCGGTTGATCCGGATGCCGAGAAGATCGAGGAGCTGATCGCGCAGCGCGCCGCAGCCAAGAAGGAGAAGAACTTCGCTGAGGCAGACCGTATCCGCGGTGTACTGGCAGATATGGGCGTTACCATTAAGGATACCCGTCAGGGCACGCAGTGGAGCCGCAATTAAATTGCGAATCCCGACTATTTGATAGAGAAAGTCCTCTGTTCGTGTGCGAATAGGGGACTTTTTGCGTATTTTCTGCACTGGCAGGGCACCTTGCTGACGCAGCCCGTATGTGCCGGTCAACCGGTACTAAGGAACACTGCTGGTGACTTTTTCGCTTCAAATTGATAAAATCTTTGCACGCCGCGCACAAAAAACTTGCGTGCTATCAGGATGAACAAGCGGAAAACCTGCGAAAAAGCGGTTTTTGTCGGTTTATACAAGTGTCGTTGATTGACATTTTTGCAGGATTGCGGTACAATATATTCATTATCTGATTTATTGGGACGGAAAGGAGAAGGCGGAATGACGATTCAGCCTGATTATGTAAAGGAAGAACTTTTGCATGAACTGAGTGAGAGCTTTTGTATGCACAACCAGCTCCCACCTGATCTGTTTACGCGCTACCGCATTAAGCGCGGCTTGCGTAACGCAGACGGTACCGGTGTTCTGGTCGGTGCTTCTCATCTGGGCAACGTACACGGCTATATTCTGAACGAGGGCGAGCGCGAGCCGATCGAAGGCCGCCTGACCTATCGCGGATATAATGTATACGATCTGATTCACGGTCTGGAGCAGGAAAACCGCTTCGGCTTTGAGGAGATCGGTTATCTGCTTATGTGCGGCAAGCTGCCGAGCCGCCGTCAGCTGGCGGAATTTCAGCACACCATCGGTCTGGAGCGTGCCCTGCCGGACAACTTCACCGAGGATATGATCATGCGTGCGCCGAGCCGCGACATCATGAACAAGCTGGCAAGCGCAACGCTGGCACTGTATTCCTATGATGCGAACCCGGATGAAACCACGGTCGAGAACATTATGCGTCAGGGCATCAGCCTGATGGCCAAGTTCCCGGTTATCATTTCGCATGCGTATCAGGCAAAACGCCGTTACTTTGATAACGATTCCATGTTCCTGCATGTGCCGGATCCGAATCGTTCGACTGCAGAGAATATTCTGCACCTCATCCGTCCGACCGGTGAATTCAACGATGACGAGGCTAAGCTGCTCGACCGCTGTCTGATCCTGCACGCCGAGCATGGCGGCGGTAACAACTCGTCTTTCACCGTGCGTGTTACTTCTTCGTCCGGTACGGATACCTATTCGGCGATCGCGGCTGCGGTTTCCTCGCTGAAGGGCCCGCGCCACGGCGGTGCAAACCTGCGCGTCGTCAAGCAGTTTGAGGAGCTGAAGGAGAATATCCACAACTGGAAGGACGAGACCGAGGTCGGCAATTATCTGCGCAAGATTCTCAATAAGGAAGCAGGCGATGGCTCCGGCCTGATCTACGGCATGGGTCATGCAATTTACACCTTGAGCGACCCGCGTGCCGTTGCACTGAAAAAGGCTGCTCGTCCGCTGGCGGAAAAGACCGGCTATTCGGACGAGATGGATTTGATCGAGCTGGTAGAAAAGCTGACGCCGGGCGTCTTTGCCGAAATCAAGGGCAGCGACAAGCCGATGTGCGCAAACGTCGATATGTACTCCGGCTTTGTTTACAAAATGCTCGGACTGCCCAAGTCGCTGTATACGCCGCTGTTCGCTACCGCGCGTATCGTCGGCTGGATGGCACACCGCCTTGAGGAAGTTACCACCGGCGGTAAGATCATCCGTCCGGCGTATAAGCCTGTTGCGAAGAATATCGAGTACGTTAATATTGATGAGCGGAATGACGGTCCGATCAACGACTGATTTTTAATTAAATTAGCAGTTAGTAATTGGAGTGGAGGGTATAGTGCTCTCCGCTCTATTTATATTGTGCAGAGGATAATTATATGGGAATGCTCAGCTTAGCAGATATCCTATTAACAGATGCGCAGGTATCTTATAAAGAAAACCGTATCATCCTATATTTCAAGTCGGATGCGGAAGTGAATCCGATATTCAAGGAGCACGTCAGATCGCTGTATGCCAAATTCGTTAAACAGGAAAGCGTTTCGGTGACTATCGGGGAACATTCCTTTGAATCTCATATTATTTCACTGGCCAGTGCTGCGTCTCCGGAGGAATATGTATCGGACGATCCCGTTGAACGGCTTATGTGCGGTGATGAATTTACCATTACAGTTGAAAACAATGGTCATATCGCAGAGAATACCGCGGAACAGAGGGTATCAAAAGCCGGCACTGCACCTCTAATCCTGAAGGAATGATATTTAATAAAAAATTTGAAAAAAGTGTTGACAACCTGCTCTATATGCGTTATACTAAATGAGCTTGGTCAAAGACAGCTGGCGCCGCAAGGCTTAAATGGCGATTTGTTCGCCGCCCGCCGAGGTCAACACAGACATGTTTATTATCATATTTGATTATGTTTTCTGTGTACCCTCCCTGTGTCTTTGCACCGGGAGGGTACTTTTATTTTACAGGAGGTGAAAATGATGCCGAACGCAAAGATTCTGGAAGAGAAGAAGGCTCTGGTCGCTTCCCTGGTAGAGAAGATCAAGAATTCTCCGGCAGGTGTACTGGTCGACTACAAGGGCATCAACGTAGAGGATGATACCAAGCTCCGCAAGCAGCTCCGTGAAGCTGGCGTTGAGTATGCTGTCATCAAGAACACTCTGATCCGCTTTGCAGCTAAGGAACTGGGTTTTGACGAGCTGGATGCGTGCCTGCACGGTACCACCGCTCTGGCAATCTCCACCACCGACGACGTTGTCGCTCCGGCGAAGATCCTGGCTGACTTTGCTAAGACCCACGAGAACTTCACCCTGAAGGCTGGTTACCTGGAAGGTAAGGCCATCGGTGAGGACGAGGTCAAGAAGCTGGCTGCTATGCCGAGCAAGGAAACCCTTATCGCTCAGGTACTGTACAGCTTCAACTACCCCATTATGCAGCTCGCTATTGCTTGCGATGCTATCGTTAAGAAGGCAGAGGGCAATGAGGAAATGAAGGTTGCTGAACTGGTAGCCCCGAAGGAAGCTGCAGCAGAAGAAGCTGCTGAGTAATTTCCCCGCACTGACTGATTTATTCGGTCAGGAACACATTTTAACTTAAAAATTATCTAAAATTGGAGGTTTAATCCCATGACTGTTGCTGAGATTATGGAAGCTGTAAAAGAGCTCAAGGTTATGGAGCTCTCTGAGCTGGTAAAGGCTCTCGAGGAAGAATTTGGTGTATCCGCTACGCCGGTAGCTGTTGCAGGTGCTGTAGCAGGCGGCGACGGCGCAGCTGCTGCTGACGCTAAGACCGACTTCGACGTAGTTCTGGTTGACGCTGGCTCTTCCAAGATCAACGTTATCAAGGCTGTTCGCGAGATCACCGGCCTGGGCCTGAAGGAAGCTAAGGAGAAGGTTGACTCCGCTCCGCAGACCATCAAGGAGGCTGCTCCGGAGGCTGAGGCTAACGAGATCAAGGAGAAGCTCGAGGCTGCTGGCGCTAAGGTTGAGCTGAAGTAAGGTTAACCCTTATTCATCAACTGCTTGCAATAGGGCAATTCCAAAGACGCAGAGCGTTTGCTCTGCGTCTTTTTCTATGCCAAATTTTCCGTCAGTCAGTGGTGACAAACCCGAAATTGTGCGGTATAATAAAATAGAATAATAATGTGGACAAGAAGGAGAATCTCATGCCGAAATTAGGACTTATTTCGCTCGGCTGCGCGAAAAACCTCGTGGACAGCGAGCATATGCTGGCCCGGCTGCGGGACGCAGGCTGGGAGATCACCGAGGATATGACCGAAGCAGACGTTGGCATTGTCAACACCTGCGGCTTCATCGAAGCCGCTAAGACCGAGGCTATCGAAACCATTCTGGAGACCGCCCAGAACAAGCAGACCGGAAATATGAAGGGTCTGGTCGTGACCGGCTGTCTGGTGCAGCGCTATGCTGACGAGATGCGCGCTGAGCTGCCCGAGATCGACGTATTCTGCGGAACGGGCAGCTATGATGACATCGTGGACGCGGCCAATGCGGCGCTCAAGGGGCAGCAGGCGGCGTATATGGCCGATATGACCTCTGCTGCACTCGACGGCAGCCGTGACCGCTTGACACCCTCGTACACCGCATACTTTAAGATTGCGGAGGGCTGCTCGAACACCTGCGCGTACTGTATCATCCCCAAGCTGCGCGGCCGTTACCGCAGCCGTGAGATGGCATCGCTGCTCGAGGAAGCGCGTGCGCTCTCTGACGCAGGCGTTAAGGAGCTGATCGTCATCGCGCAGGACATCACCAAGTACGGTATGGACCTGCCCGAGCATAAGCGCCTGCTGCCCGAGCTGCTGCGCGAGCTGTGCAAGATGGACTTTACCTGGATTCGTCTGCACTATCTCTATCCCGACCAGATTACGGACGAGCTGATCGACGTGATTGCGGATGAGCCGAAAATCGTAAAGTATCTGGATATTCCGCTGCAGCATGTCTCTAAGCGCATTCTGCGTGCCATGCACCGTCCGGGTGACGGCGCGGAATTTATCAGGCTGATCGAGGATATGCGCGAGCGTATTCCGGGTCTTGTACTGCGTACAAGCCTGATCGTCGGTCTGCCGGGCGAGACCGAGGACGAGTTTGCCGAGCTGTGTGAGTTCCTGCAGAATGTCGGCATTGAGCGTGTCGGTGTGTTCGAGTATTCGCCGGAGGAAGGCACGGAGGCCGCAGAGCTGCCCGACCAGATCGACGACGAGACCAAGCAGAACCGCCGTCTGATCGTCGAAGAGCTGCAGTCCGGTGTGCTCGACGACTACAATACATCCCGCCACGGTGAGGTCATGCAGGTGCTCTGCGAGGGCTTTGACGAGGAGCAGGGCCTGTGGTATGGCCGTACCTATGCGGATTCGGTCGAGGTAGACGGCCACGTCTACTTTGACGCGGCGGATAACGAACCGGCGGAAGGCGAGTTCGTGTCCGTTCTCATCACTGAAAGCCTTGGACCCGACCTGCTCGGTGTCCGTCAGAAGGAGGCATAATTTCCTATGACAACCGCAAACAAAATCACGCTGACCCGCATTGCGATGATTCCGTTTTTCATTTACTTTGCGGCGCAGCCTATGCTGAATGTCGAAGAATATAAGGTCGGTATTTTCAGCTTTCCGACCTGCACGCTGATTGCGCTTATTCTGTTCTGCGTGGCATCGTTCACGGATTTTCTGGACGGCTATGTAGCACGAAAGTACAATCAGGTGACGGATTTCGGCAAATTTGTCGATCCGCTGGCCGATAAGCTGCTCGTAGCGTCCGCGCTCATCCTGTTCGTAGAGCAGAAGGCGATGGCAGGCTGGATGGTCTGCGTTATCCTCGCGCGTGAGCTGATCATCACGTCTCTGCGCGTGGTTGCAGCCAATAAGGGCCGCGTGCTCGCCGCAACGTGGACGGGTAAGGTCAAAACCTGTGTGCAGATTGGCGGCATTATCATTATTTATCTGTACTATATCTTTGGGTGGGCGCTGTTCAGCGGCACTACTGGATTGTCTTTTGAGACGGGAGACAGTATCGCCTATACACTGTTTATCTCCAGCACAGGCAATACACCGCTGTTGCTGACCATCGTCGGCTGGGTGGTAACGCTGGTTACCATTTACTCCGGCTATGATTATCTCAAGAAGAACTGGGATTTGATCAAGGACGGCGCTGTAAAGGCAAAATAAGTACAATTTGATACGATTTGCGGAAGAGGTTCACGAGAGTGAGCCTCTTTTTGTTTTACTCAGCACCGGTTGATCGGGGTACGCGAACTGCGTCAGCGTGTTCGTTCTATCTGGACGGCAGTCTTTTTCTGCACCGATTGTGCGGGGTGCACGAGTTGCGTCAGCAATACGCCCCTAACGGGCGGGCGTTTTTCGCTGAACCTCAGCGGGTGGGGAGTTGCCGCGCCCCGCGGCGGGGGGCAAGAGGGTAGACACCTGCGGTTTCTACCCTCTTGTGCCCCTGCCGGGCAGGCAAGTTCGGTTCGCTTCGCATGCGGAAAATCCTGCGGGTTTTCTCATGAAAAGTTCCCTTTCTTATTTTCGCAAAATGTGTGCACGGGCATATTCGCACGATAAAATCGGGTAAGAATTTCCGCCGGTTTTTTGATGCTTTTCGGAATGAAATTGATATTCAGCAAGGTGCTCAAACGTCTGTGCTTTTATGTGTGCAATCCATACAATGCCAGAATGAAAAGAGTAATTTTTGTATAGAACAGAGTTATACAGTGCATTGCGATATAACTCTTCCGCAGCTATAATATAGTCAAACAAACGAAAACACCGAAAGTTAAAACAAAACAAAAAACTTCCGGTAAATCGTGAAAAGAGTATGTCTAAGATTTAAATGTCAAGGAGGAAATTATCATGAAAGAAATCCGTATTGGTCTGGTAGGTTCCGGCTGGATGGGCAAGGCTCATTCCTCTGCACTGGCTGACGCTGAGATGCTGTTTGGTCCTGACTACGGCACCGCATCCTTCGAGATCGTAGCTGACGCTAACGAAGAGGCTGCAAAGTCCGCACAGAAGAAGATCGGCTTCAAGCGCATCTCCACCGACTGGCACGATGTAGTTACCGACCCGAACGTAGACCTGGTTGATATCGCTACCCCGAACGCTTTCCACTATGTAGTTGCTAAGGCTGCTCTGGAGAACGGCAAGAACGTATACTGCGAGAAGCCGCTGTCCATCTCCGCTGAGGAGTCCAGAGAGCTGGCTGAGCTGGCTGCCGAGAAGGGCGTAGTTAACTACGTTGGCTTTAACAACACCCAGAACCCGGCAAATGCTTACGTTCGTGAGCTCGTTCAGTCCGGCGCTCTCGGCAAGATCATGCGCTTCACCGGCACTTACGATCAGGACCAGCTGCTCGACGAGTCCCTCCCGATCACCTGGCGCCACATCAACAAGCTGGCTGGCTGCGGTGCTCTGGGCGACCTCGGTTCCCACCTGCTGTCCATCTCTCAGTTCATCATGGGCGACATCACCAAGGTAAACGCAGTTGCTACCACCGTATTCCCGAAGCGTCCGAAGTCCGCAGGCTCCACCGAGATGGTTGACGTTGAGAACGAGGACATCATGACCTTCATGGCTGAGTACGCTAACGGCGCTATCGGTCAGATCGCTTGCTCGCGTGTTGCTACCGGCCGCAAGAACTACCTGACCTACGAGATTCAGGGCACCAAGGGTTCTGTTCGTTACGATCTGGAGCGCATGGGCGAAGTTCAGGTTTACTTCCAGTCTGACAACGAGCGCGACCGCGGCTTCCGCACCGTACTGCTCAACCCGCTGATGAAGGGCTACTCCGCATTCCAGCCGGCAGGCGGTATCTCCATCGCTTACAACGACATGAAGATCCTCGAGGTTCACGCTCTGTTCGACGCTATCACCAATGGCGCTGACTATGTAACCGACTTCGAGTTCGGCTACAAGATCGACCGCACCGTAGCTGCTGTTATCGAGTCCTCCAAGACTCACGAGTGGGTTGACGTTAAGTAAGTTGTCCGCTTACATCAATTAAAACATAATGCCGAAACGGTCTCCGGCGGGAGCGATCCCGCCGAGACCGAAAAGGCTGACAGTTTCCTGAATAATTTGACAGGGAGGATATAATTATGGCTATCAAGATTGGTATTGCACCGGACTCCTGGGGTGTATGGTTCCCGGCAAGCGATCCGAACAACGCAAAACAGCCCCAGTGGTGGCGCTGCCTGGACGAAATGAAGGTTGCCGGCTACGAGGGCTGCGAGATCGGTCCCTGGGGCTACATGCCGAACGACGATCCCAAGGTTCTCAAGAACGCTATGGATGCGCGCGGCCTGACTCTGGTAGGCGCTACCGAGGGCGGCAACTTCCTCGACGACGCTGCTGTTGAGGGTATGCTGAAGGATATCGACGATATTTCCAAGCTGCTGAAGGCTTTCCCGTCCGCTAAGTATATCGTTCTGCTGCCTCCGATGTACACCAACCTCGCTACCGGCGAGCTGGAGATGAATCCGGAGCTGACCGACGAGGAGTGGGCTACCTACTGCAAGAATGTACAGAAGTGCGCTGACCGCTGCGCTGCGAACGGCTTTGTTGGCCTGTTCCACCCGCACGTTGACAGCCACGTTCAGACCGAGGAGCAGATCGAGCGCTTCCTGAATGATACCAACGTTGATCTGTGCTTCGACACCGGCCACCATGTATACGGCGGCGGCGAGCCGATCTCCTTCTACAAGAAGTGGGCAAAGCGCATCCCGTACATCCACTTCAAAGACTGCGATCTGGCTGTTAAGGCTAAGATGGACGAGAACAAGTGGTCCTTCGCTAAGGCTGTAACCGAGGATATCATGGTTGAGCCGGGCAAGGGCAGCATCGACTTCACTGCAATGCATAAGGCACTCGACGAGTGCGGCTACGACGGCTGGTGCGTCGTAGAGCAGGATCTGTTCCCGGTTAAGTCCTTCGACGTACCGCTCGAAAAGGCTACCATCGGTCGTGAGAACCTGCGCAAGGCAGGCTTCTAATGAAATAGTAATCACATACCCATTTTACAATCGCATCTACACTATTCCCGTTTTCATTATTTTGTTATCCGGTCCCTCTTGAATTTCATCCAACAGAAAATCAAGAGGGACTGCTGATAAAGAGTACACGCAAGTGTGAAATACACAAGCGTAAAAGGGCGCTGAGAGAGCAGGGCCCGGAAAAAAGAGAGGAGAAGAAATTATGAACAAGAAGAGAGTGTTAGCGATGTTGCTGGCAGGAGCGATGGCATTGTCGATGACCGCATGCGGCGGCGGCAATTCTGCCTCGACCGATGGCAGCAGTAATGACGGTGGCGCATCCGCTTCCGGCGGCAGCTACAAGGTCAGCGTTATCCTGAAGACTCTGGCTGCCGAGTACTGGCAGTATGTAAAGTCGGGCGCTGAGGATTATGCTTCCGAGCATTCGGACAAGGTTACGGTAGAGGTTAAGGGCCCAAGTTCTGAGACCGCATTCGATGAAATGCAGAACATGATCGAGACCGACCTCAGCTCCGGCACGTATGACGGCATTGTTATTTCTCCGCTGCAGTCGGATACGGCAGCGCAGCTGGTCAGCGGCACCAAGCTGCCGATTGTTGCTATCGACACCAACTTCACGGCACCGGAGGTTAAGTCCTTCGTAGGTACCGGTAACGAAGCTGCTGCCAAGAAGGGCGGCGAGGCTGCTGTAGAGGCTGCCAAGGCTGCCGGATGGACCGACATCAAGTGCATTGAGATCGCAGGCGTACAGGGCGACCAGACCAACACCGCTCGTATGAACGGCTACAAGGCTGGCGTTGAAGAAGCAGGCGGCACCTTCCTGAGCGATGAAGTACAGTACGCAGATGCAACTGCTGACCGCGCTACCACCGCTATGGAAGCTATCATGCAGACACATCCGGAAGGCATCGCAATCATTTGCGCAAACAACGACGATATGGCTATGGCAGCAGCCCGTGCAGCGCAGGGCCATGACGCATATAAGAACACCATCTTCCTCGGCTTCAATGGTGACCGCGCTGCTTGTGAAGCAATCCTGGACGGTCAGATGACGATGTCTGTTGCCCAGATGGCTTACGAGATGGGCTACAAGGCTGTTGAGACCATGGTTCAGGTTCTGGACGGCGAGACCGTTGACGAGTTCGTTGACTCCGGTTCTGACGTAGTTACCCCGGACAACGCGCAGGAGCGTCTGGATACCCTGAAGACGCAGCTCCACTAAGAAAACTGCATTTCGCACAAACGCAGATTGTGCGATAATGTTCACGCGTAAGATCCTCTCTCCGGATCGGCAGGAAAACGCTCCAACGTTCTGCCAATCCGATATGGATATAACGCAAATTTCAAAGATCCTTTCTCTCATTCTATTTCTCTATATGGTGGTGCCCCCTGCTCCTGCCCAAGCAGGATTAGGGGGCATTGCTATGGAATGAAGTTGGATGAGATATACAAAATTAGCAATTCCGTACAGATTATCCTGTAGGCTGCAGAGAAAAAGAGGGACACGCTGCTGCAAATACCCGTGGCAGCGTATTTACACAGCAAACAAGAGGGGTTTCAAGAAAATGGTATTTACACTGGGTTCATTTGTGCTTGTCACTGTAGCAGTGGCATTCGTAAGCTGGCTTAAAACCAAGGGAACGGACGAGACCAGCAAAGACGGTTACTTCCTTGGAGGCCGAAGCCTGAGCGGTCTGGTTATCTTTGGTTCTCTGATGATGACCAACCTGTCCGCGGAGCAGCTGGTAGGCCGCAACGGTCAGGGTTATGCAGCCGGCATGACTGCAATGGGCTGGGAGACCATGTGCCCAATCGCATTGACGCTGATGGCACTGTTCTTCATCCCGAAGTATTTCAAGCTAGGCATTTCCACTATCCCGGAATTTCTGGAAAGCCGCTTTGACCGCGCAACCCGCGTCATTGTATCGTTCATTTTCCTTGTCGCTTATATTGTAACCATGCTGCCGCTGGTGCTGTACGCAGGCTCGGTAGCGATGGAGCGTATCTTCGGTATTACCGCACTGATGGGCGGCAACCGTTTCATGGCAACCACCGTAATGTGCGTCGCACTCGGCATAATCGGCGGTATCTATGCAATCTTCGGCGGCCTGAAGGCCGTAGCCGTATCAGACTCTCTGAACGGCATCATCTTTATCATCGGCGCGGTCATCCTGATCCCGGTTCTGGCATTTATCGCGCTGGGCGACGGCAGCATCGCAGAAGGCATCCGTCTTTTCGCTACCTCCTCTCCGGAGCACCTGAATGCGATCCAGCCTGCCAACGCACAGCCGCCGTACATTCCGTGGCCGATGATCGTACTTGGCTGTGGTATCAACCACATCTCTTACTGGTGCACCAACCAGTCCATCATGCAGCGCGTACTCGGCGCGAAGAACCTGAAGGAAGCGCAGAAAGGCTCGCTGCTGACCGGTCTTACCTGCGTATTCTGCCCGATCTTTCTGGTAGCGCCCGGCGTGATCCAGTTCATCCGTGACGGCGGCGTACTGACCGACTTCGATATGGCGTACCCGTCTCTGATCAAGGACATCCTGCCGACTCCGGTACTGGGTTTCTTTGCAGCAGTCATGTTCGGTGCGATCCTGTCCTCCTTTAACTCGGTACTGAACAGCTCCATGACGCTGTTCACCCTGGACATCCTTCCGGTTATCTCCAAGAGGAAGCGCACGGATGCACAGCTGATCACCATTGCAAAGCGTTTCGGCATCGTGCTGTGTCTGGCATCCATTATTATCGCACCGTTCCTGCTGTATCTGCCGGCCGGCATCAGCACCTTCCTCAATCAGATGTGGGGCTACTACGGCGTTCCGGTTCTGGCCATCGTTGTTATGGGTATTCTGGCTCCGCGCATGCCGAGCTTTGCACCGAAGGTTGCCATCATTGTCCATATCGTATGCTATGGCCTGATGATGAACCTTCTGCCGTTCCACTTCCTGTACTTTGAAGTAGGCGCATTCGTAATTGACCTGATCCTGATGGCGATTCTGACCAAGGCTGCACCGCGCAAGGAAGCGTATGTACTGCCTGACCTCGAGGTTGTTGATATGACCCCGTGGAAGTACCGCAAGCCGGTTATCGCAGTTACGTTCATCCTGCTGGCAGGCATTTATGTGCTGTTCTCTCCTCTGGGTCTGGGCGGCTGATAAAGCAAACCGAAACAAAAAGACAGATCGCTGTGCGGTCTGTCTTTTTTTATGCGTTCAGATATTCAGCACCGGCCATCTGGGGTACGCGAACTGCGTCAGCGTGTTCGTCCTATCCGGGCGGCATCTTTTTTCTGCACCGGCTAAGCGGGGTGCTCGAACTGCGCAAGCGTGTTCGTCCCTGACGGGCGGGGCGTTTTTCGCTGAACCTCAGCGGGGGATTCGCCGCGCCCCGCGGCGGGAAC
>ERZ1026870.758-NODE-758-length-17221-cov-5.412618_pt1 | contig 17221 bp, 13 predicted proteins | sample MGYA00380165_ERZ1026870 | MGnify/ENA primary metagenome ERZ1026870 (study PRJEB33269, sample SAMEA4719801) | human gut metagenome | biome: human-associated habitat; feature: organic feature; material: feces | place: Cameroon | collected 2013-10 ...
GTAGGAACAAAATAATACGACAATTCAATATAAACTAATTCTGAACACCTACTTAGTATGTGTAGGCGTATCGAAAAAGAAGCATTCTGTCGTTTGGTCATTTCCCCAGCGAGCGTTGGTCGATATATTCCCCGATGGCAGTGCGGTAAGTGTCGCCCACGGGAATTTCCTCCCCGTTGTTGAGCACGATGCCGGAGCGGTTCATTTCGCGAATGCAGGTGAGATTGATAATAAACGAGCGGTGGACGCGCATAAATGGGTGGTTGGTCAGGCGTTCCTCCATCCGCTTCATACTCAGCAGCACGATGATGGGCTTCGTTTGGTTTTTGATGTAGATGCGCAGGTATTCCCCCATGCCTTTGACATATTCGATGTCGGCAATGCCAACGCGCACCACGCGATAATCCGTCTTCAGAAACATGAAGTCAGCGTCGTCGGCTGGGGTGTCGGAGCCCTGGGAGGAAAGCGTTGCCTTTTGCGCCAGTTCTGCCGCCTGCTGTAAGTCATATCGCTCCTTGATTTTGTTGGCCGCCCTCTGTATGTCGGCCATGCCGTAGGGTTTGAGCAAATAGTCAACGGCATTCGTCTTGTAGCCCTCGAGCGCATATTCCGAATAGGCGGTGGTGAACACAATGAGCGGCTGGTGGACGAGCGACTGCACAAACTCTAATCCGTTGAGGTCGGGCATATTGATGTCAAGGAAAATGGCGTCGACAGGTTCTTCGCTGAGGATTTTCATGGCCTCGGAAGCACTCAGGCAGCTGCCTGCGATTTCGAAGAAAGGCACCTTTTTCAAGTAGTTGGTGAGCTGCTGGAGCGCCAGGGGCTCATCGTCAATGGCTATACATTTAATCATGATTCAATTCTGTTTGTCAGGATGATGTTTTTGGTTGTCCCTGCTTGTTCTTAAGTAATGGTGAAAGAATAAGTGAGCAATTTTGACAGGGCATAAGAAATAACTCCTTACTCCACAAAATTGGTCAAGTTATTTTTTTACCATTACTAAGTTTCAAATTGCTGTTTTGCAGTCCCTGTTCTTCAGCGCTTGTGAGAAACGGCATGGAGAGGCAGACGTTGTAGGTCGCTTCGTTTTGCGCAATCTCCAGTTTGTAGGCATCGTGGTAGATGAGGTCAAGGCGTTTGCGGACGTTGCTTAGTCCGACACCCCCGTATGACTTGTCTTCCGAGGGATTGCAACTATTTCGGCATGTGAAGCGCACGCCCACTTCGTCAACCATCAGCCCCACTTCGATAAACGATTTGCGTTCGTAGCTCACGCCGTGTTTGAAGGCATTTTCAACGAATGTGACAAAGATGAGCGGCGGCACCATCTTTTTCGTGGTCACTTCCGGCAGGTTGAGGTCGATTCTCACGCGGCTGGCATACCGGATGCGCATCAGTTCCACATAGTTGTTCAGAAATTGCGTCTCTTTCTCCAGCGGTGCCAGCGGTTTGTCGCCATCGTAGAGCACGTATCTCATCAGTTTCGAGAGCACCTCAATCGTCTCCTCCGCCTTTGCCGGGTCGATGCTCACCAGCGCGTGGATATTGTTGAGCGTGTTCATGAAGAAATGTGGGTTGATTTGGTATTTCAGGTAGGCCAATTGCTGGTTGAGGTTTTCATGCTCCAGCTCCAGCATGCGCTTTTTGATGTTGAGCGTCCTGAAGAAATATTTCACCCCCACGTTCACTCCCAGCAAAAGCAAGAGGAGCCATAGGAGCATCATTTCGCGCCCGCTGATGTTATACCATTGGTTGCGCTGGCGGAAGTGGTCGTCGGGCTTCCAGGGCTTGTGGCGGCGGTTCTTTCTCATATTCTTCCCCATATTCTTCCCCATGCTCTTTTCCTGGTTTTTCCTTCTTCCCGCGTTTTCGGGCGAGAGCGGTTGGTGGGGAGGCATGGCCTCTTCCTCCTTTGGGCGTGGCGGTTGCATGAAGCGCTCCTTGGCCATTTTTTCGAAAAACTGGCGGCGCACCATCTGCCGGTATGAAAGATAACCGAAGAAGAGCGCAATCAGCAAAGTTAATCCGAGCACATAGCGCCACCGCTGGCCTTTATAAACCAGCCGCGGGGCAACAAAAAGGTTGTGCAGCCAGAAGAGTACACAGAAAACCGACAACGTCAGATAGGTGCGGCAGAGCTCGTAACGGTCAATCGCATTCAGCTTCGTGCCCGTCTGCCAATATTCCCAGAGAAAAGGCACGATGAACATCACCAGCCAGGCTGCGCCATACACAAGCAACTCCGTTTTCTTTTGTCCGTCTTTAAATGTCATAGCAGGAAAATCGTTGGTTCCACGCCGCTAAATTACAATATTTCATCCTTACGGCAAAAACATTTCAACAAACCCCGCGTTTCTGTCAGCGAACAAACTGCCTGCAGGCCGCCTTTTTCCAGTGTCTTCACGCCTTCCGTCTGAGAAGTATGGTTGCCGAATACTGGTAGTTGCATTTGGCAGAATGAGGGGATGCACGGGGCAAAAGTGTTTAAAATAATAGAGGGGTATATCGTAGTCCGTTCATTCTTTGTAACTTTGCGGGCTGAAAACCTGCATCTTACGAAACGCGGGATGCAAAAAAATATTTGGAAAGAAATGAACCAGAAATATAATAAGGGGCCTTGGCGCGTTTGCACCTTCTTGGCATCGGCGCTCATCGCCTTGGTCTTTATGCGGGCCCTTCCGGTCATTGCTGTTGGCGACTATGAAGTGAAGCCGGTGGATTTCCTCTCCGACCTCCTTCCCGTGGACTCGTCGGCCGCCCCGTTGCAAACATCTTCCGCCGTTGCCGAAGCGGCACTCTTGGATGCCAAGGCCGAACCTTGTCCGAAGGGCGTGACTTGCATAGAGGACTATTCCGCAGGAAAGGCGCATGGCATGCACTGTTTTTATCAGGCCCTTTCGAAAAGAAAAAGTTTGGGCCGTCCTGTGCGCATCGCCTATTTCGGCGATTCCTTTATCGAGGGCGACATCCTGACGGCCGACCTTCGCCAGTTGCTCCAAAAACGCTTCGGTGGCTGCGGTGTCGGGTTTGTTGACACCGATTCCCCCTTCACCAAATTGCGGGCCTCCGTTAAGCATACGGCTGGAGGATGGGTGGAACACAACGTGCTGAAGAAAGAGGGGCTTGATAAGGCCTCGCTGGGCATTAGTCAGCGGTATGCCCAAGGCGGTGCCGGCGCTTTTGCCGAATATGGCGGTGTGAAAGACTATGCCTGTCTCGACTCCTTCGAAGTGGCCACGCTCTTTCTGAAAGACGGCGGCGCTCCCGTTGCCGTGAAAATCAATAACGGGCCGAACCGCTCCTTCCCGACGGTTTCCCACGGTTGTTTGAGCACAGTGACCGCTAAGGCCGACGGCATCCGCCAAGTTAGATTCACCCTTCGCGGACGCGCCACCTGCTACGGTGTGGCGCTCGAAGGGCGTGGCGGCGTTTCGGTTGACAATTTCTCTTTGCGCGGCAGCAGCGGTACCACGCTGGCAGGCGTGGCGGAGAAACATCTGAAAGCCCTCAACGAAGCACATCCCTACGACCTCATCGTCTTGCAGTTTGGCCTCAACGTGGCCAACAAGAAGCAGAAAGACTATAAAGGATATATCAAACAGATGGTTCCCGTCTTGCAGCATTTCAAAACGTGCTTCCCAAAAGCCGCCATCCTCATTGTCAGCATTGGCGACCGCGAAGATAAAACAAACGGGCAGCTCACCACCATGCCGGGCGTGAAGGAACTCCTTGCGCAGCAGCAGACAATGGCGGCCGAAGCGGGCCTCCCGTTCTGGAACCTCTATGAAGCGATGGGGGGAGAGGGCGGCATCCGCCGTATGGCTGAAGCCAACCCATCAGAAGCCGGAAAAGACTATACGCACATCAACCGCCGCGGCGGCAAACGCGTGGCCAAAGCGCTCTACAAAGCGCTGATGCACGGCTTCAAAGAGAAGTAATGGTGAAAGAATAAGTTGAGCAAATTATTTTTTACCATTACTCAAATAAAACCACATGCCTATGAAATCATCAAAAAATATTATGTGGGCCATGCTGCTCACCTTTCTTCTCGGCTATATGGCATCAACCGCCACAGCTGGATCCGACGGAAAATTCAAGGCCGCCCAGGGCAAGGAACAGCCGTTGGAGCCCGTCCGCGAGAGCGAACTGACCAAAGAACTCCACAACAAGAATATCTCTGCACGCTGGAAAAGCGCAGACCTCGGTGTTAAATTGCCCACTTATTTCACCGACACCAAGCCCAATGTCGTCAATCGTTCCGCTTGCCTCGACAAGGTGTTCAACGTGTTGTGTCATAGCAACCGCCCTTTGCGCATTTTGCAGTTGGGCGACTCCCATGTGGCAGGCAACAGTTATCCCCATGCCGTCAAGCAAACGCTTGAAAACGCCTGGGGGGCAGCTCTGGCAGATTCTCTCCAGACGGGTGTTGAATATTCTTATATAGGTAGCAACGGGGCCACCACCGTCCGTTTCGCAACGCCGGCCTACATGGAAAAGGTGGCGCAGAAAAATCCCGACCTCATCATCCTTTCCTTCGGCACTAATGAGTGTCACGGCATGGGCTATCGCGAGGCGCAACATCGCGAGCAACTTGAGAACTTCTACGCCATGCTCAAGGAAACATGCCCCGATGCCGTCATCATGATGACAACGCCGCCCGGCGACTACCTCACAACGCGTAGCGTGAAATACGTGAGACGCGGAAGTGGAAGGAAAAGACGGAAAGTCACGCGTTCCGTTTCGCGCGTGAATCCCATGAGCGTGCGTTGTGCCGCCGAGCTCGAATCTTTCGGAGAAGAACACGGCCTGCCCGTTTGGGACCTCAACACCATTGCCGGCGGCGATGACGCGCAGCGCAATTGGAAGTCGGCATCGCTCATGCGCCCCGACCGCATCCACTTTACCCCCGAAGGCTATACCCTCCAAGGCCGACTTCTCGGAGAGGCCATCCTTTCGGCCTACAACCAGTATCTCCGCAACAACCAGTCCACCACCAACCACTCATGACAGAGACCCTTCTTAACCTCCTGACCTTCTCCCCCACGCAGCCCCTGTTGTTCAACAGCGGGCTTTTCCTGTTCCTATTTGTGGCTTTCTGCTTGGGTTATGCCCTGCTGTCGGGAAAGAAGAACACGGCTTTGCGTCTGCTCTACGTAACCGCCTTTTCTTATTATTTCTACTATAAGAACGCTGGTTCCTATTGCGCCCTTTTGGCGTTGATAACGTTCGTGAATTTCGGTGCGGCCCTCGCCATGAACCGCGTGGAGTCGCAGGGAAAACGTCGTGGCATCCTCGTTCTCGCCGTGGCCTTCATGCTATTCCAGCTTGGCTTCTTCAAGTACACCAATTTTTTCCTCTCGTCGGTCGTCCCCCTCTTCGGCGGCGAGGCATCTTCGTTTGACATCTTCGTGCCGCTCGGCATCTCCTTCTTTACCTTCCAGTCGTTGAGCTACATCGTCGACGTCTACCGCCGTCAGATGCGCCCCACCAGCAATCTGCTTGACTTGGCCTTTTTCGTGTCTTTCTTCCCCACCTTGCTTTCGGGCCCCATCCTTCGTGCTCGCACCTTCCTGCCTCAGCTTCGGCAGCCGCTCGTTGTGACGCGCAAGATGTTTGGCACAGGCCTGTGGTTCATCATGATGGGACTCTTCAAGAAGGCCGTCATCTCCGACTATATCGGAGAGAACTTTGTCAACCGCATCTTCGACAACCCCTCGCTTTACACCGGGCTTGAAAATCTCATGGGTGTCTATGGTTATGCCCTGAAGCTCTATTGCGACTTCTCCGGCTACAGCGACATCGCCATTGGCATCGCCCTCTGGATGGGCTTCCAAATTCCCGCCAACTTCCGCGCCCCCTACAAGGCCGACAGTATCACCGACTTTTGGCGCCGTTGGCACATCTCCCTCTCCACCTGGCTTCGCGACTACCTCTATATTTCTATGGGGGGCAACCGTTGCAGCCGTTGGCGCATGTATTTTAATCAGTTTATGACCATGATTCTCGGCGGCCTGTGGCATGGAGCCTCGTGGAACTTCGTAGTGTGGGGCGCCCTTCATGGAGCGGCACTCTGCGGACACAAAGCATGGCAAAACCGTTTGGGGCATGACAAACGCTACCATCCGTCGGGCATTCGTCGCCTCTTGGCCATCGTTCTCACTTTCCATCTCGTCTGTCTTTGCTGGCTCTTCTTTGCCAATGCCACCTTTGAGGCATCGGGCGTGATGCTTCAGAAAATCTTCACCGACTTCCACGGCGAACTCCTTCCCGAGTTCCTGGCCGGCTATCCAACGGTGATGGCGCTCATTCTTTTCGGTTTCGTCGTTCACTATCTGCCCACATCATGGAGCGATGCCGCCTGCCGTTTTCTGACGCGCGAATCGCTCGTTGTGCAGCTCATCCTGTTTCTCCTCCTGATATTCATCATCGTTCAGGTGCGCGGCAGCGAAGTGCAGCCCTTCATCTATTTGCAATTCTGATATTCGCTGTGCCGAGGAGAGGGAGGCAATGCCTTTCCACGCTCCTTTTGCGCTCGTTTCCATAAAAAGCGGTCAAGACCTTTCCCAGGGCATCAGGCTGACAACCTTTTGCTTCGCAGGAAAAGTCTTGACCGCTTTACGTTTTCCCAGTCTTCGTTCTCATACTTTAATATATAATATAGGGAGTTCCGAAGTGAATATTCTACGGTTCTCGTAAAACCAGCACGAGCAGATATTGTTATTTGGGAGGAACTTATTTATAGTTGCAAAATATTCATAGTTGCAAAATATTTATGGGTACGAAAAAAGAGGCTTTCGCCTCTCCTTCAAGTGGTTCGAACCCCTGCTTTGAGGTTACGACCACCGGCTCACGTTTTGAGCCTTCAACATCTAAAATGTTACCTAATCTACAAACCTTTTTACTATGTGTACAAATACTCATCTCCACTTCCGTCTCAAAAGAAAAATTTCTTATGAGGCGCGGGACTTATAAAACCCTGCTTCACAGCGGTGTTTCATACGTCTACCGTTCTGTTTTCGAGTGCAAAGTTACAGGATTTCCCGATACGCTGCAAGCATCTTCACATCCTTTTAGCGTAATTTTGACCTGAAAAAATGCGATTGCCATTCTGCGTTTGCAAAATAAATACTATAATGGATTTTGATACGTCGGAGATAGCAAAACGAACGGTAAGCAGGGGCATACTCTTAGAGCTTTCGGCTCTTGGTTTAAGGGGGGCGAGGTAAGCGGGCGGTGGCTTAAGTGGTTTAAGCGGAGGATGCTTCATATATTAATATGTTGCATGTGTGCTCCATATATATGTCATGTGTTTCCCGCCATATCCTTTGCCTCGTCTTTTTACATATCCTCCGCTTCCTTCCCCAAAATCCCACGCCTCTTCAATCTTGAAGGAGAAAAAGTCGGGCCAAGTTCAAAATAAAAACGTAATTTTGCAGTTATGAATAAGAGGGAAGATTTTAAGCAATTGGTTAGGTATGGCGTGGTAGGCGTTGCCAACACCCTGCTGACCTTTGTTTCCTATTGGATTTTCAGATACATCACTGGCAATGTTGACCTTGCCAACGGCGTGAGCTATGCCCTCGGCATGGTGTGCAGTTTCCTGCTCAACAAGCGGTGGACCTTCAACGCGGGAGGTGGGCGGTGGCGTCGCGAAGCCTGCTTCTTCTTCGGCGGTTCGGTTTTGTGCTGGTGTGTGCAGTGGGCGTTTTTCCGTCTGAGCCTCCGCTTTGTGCCAGAAATCGTGGCGCAGTTGGGAGGCATGGCCGTTTACACCTTGCTGGGCTTTGTCTTCAATAAGAAAATCACTTTTAGGACTCCCTCGAAATAATCCAGACCCTATAAGTAGGCAGATGCTCTCGGACAGTGGCGGAGAGGCGGTTTTTCGCCGATGGGGCGCCCCGTTGCCACCGTCATCCGGTGCGCGTTCCCTTCCCCTCCTTTTTTGGGGGGAAGATTGTCTGCAAAAAAAACAATAGATTGATATGAAGCGACTTCTTTCACTACCGCCCAATGTGGTGGCGTGTTTCCATGATATCACAAACACGAAACGCTCTGACTTCTTCAGCACCTCCGACCCCGTTGGGCGCAAGCTTGGCTCTGGCGGAGGCACGGCGTGGCTGCTCGAGGCCTGCCATCGTGACGAGCGCCCCGATGAGAATTTTGAACAATGGCTGAAGCGCGACAAGCGCATCTTGCTTCATGCCGGGGGGCAGAGCCGCCGTCTGCCAGCCTATGCGCCGAGCGGAAAGGTGCTTACGCCTGTGCCGGTGTTTCGCTGGGAGCGTGGCCAGCGTATTGACCAGACATTGCTGAACCTCCAGATGCCGCTTTATGAAAACATGTTGCGGCGGGCGCCGGAGTCGTTGAGAACGCTCGTGGCCAGTGGCGACGTTTATATTCGCACAACGGAGGCTTTGCAGGACATTCCTGAAGCCGATGTCGTGTGCTACGGTTTGTGGGGCGACCCCGTGCAGGCCTCCCACCACGGCGTGTTCATGATGGACCGCAGAAAACCTGGCGAGCTCGATTTTATGCTCCAAAAGCCCAGCACCGACGAGCAGGCGCGTCTCATGCAGACCCACTATGCCCTTATGGACATTGGCGTTTGGCTCTTGTCGGACCGCGCCGTCATGGCCCTCATGAATAAATCCTATAAAGAAGAAGTGGGCAAGGGCGACATTGATTTCTACGATCTCTATTCGCAGTTTGGTTGTGCGTTGGGCAAACATCCTTCGCAGCCCGATGAGGAACTGGCGGGGCTCTCCGTGGCGATTCTCCCGCTGGAAGGCGGCGAGTTTTACCATTTCGGCACCATTCCCGAAATGGTCAGTTCTTCGGTGGCCATACAGAATCTCGTGAAAGATCAGCGATATATCATCCAGAAGGGCATCAAGCGGCAGTCGTCTGTTTTTACGCAGAATGCCGTCATTGCCAACCGCCCAACGCTCCACAACACTTCCGTGTGGATTGAAAACTCTTTCTTGGGCAAGGGCTGGCACCTCTCTTCGCGCAACATCGTCACTGGAGTGCCAGAAAACTCATGGCAGGTGGCCTTGAAGAGTGGCATTTGCGTGGATGTCGTTCCTGTCGGTGAGAAGGGGTATGCCCTGCGGCCTTATGGCTACACCGATGCTTTCCGCGGCGCAGTCAGCGACGAAGCGACGCATTTCCTGGAACAGCCCGTCGGCCAATGGATGGAGAAGCGCGGCGTCGTGGCGGCCGATCTTGAAAACTCGGCAGACTTGCAGGCGGCTAAGCTCTTCCCTGTGACAGACAATTTGGAAGAGATGGAAATACTTCTCCACTGGTTTGTCGACGACAATCCCGACGAAGAGACCACGACCCTGTGGCGCTCGTTGCCGCGTCTTTCGGCCGACGATCTCTGTGTGGAGGCCAATCTGCGCCGCCTGGTCAAGATGCGCCGCCAGATGCAGAACAAGACCTTGCCGGTTTTGGCTAAAAACTGGCAGAAGAGCGTGTTCTATCAGGTGAACCTCAAGGACATGGCGGGCAAGTTTGCCGAAAACAATCTGGCCTTGCCAAAAGATCTCTCTGCCGATGCTCCCTTGATGACCCGCATCCACAACGCCATGTTTCGCTCGGAGGCCTTGGCCGGAAGAGACGACGTGCAGTCGAAGGCCGAGGAGGCTAAGGCTTTCTCTCTTTTGCGCGAGGGCATCACGGCTGAGGCTTTACGTCATAAATGCCAGCCCCGCATGACCACCTGTGCCGACCAAATCGTGTGGGCCCGCAGTGCGGCCCGCATTGACCTGGCAGGAGGTTGGACCGACACACCGCCATATTCGTTGCTCTTCGGCGGCAACGTGGTGAACATCGCCATCGAGATGAACGGCCAGCCGCCGCTTCAGGTATATGTGAAACCCAGCAGTGAGCCCGTCGTGATTTGCCGTTCCATTGACCTTGGGGCTATGGAACGCATCGAGACGTTTGAAGAACTGAAGCAATACGACAAGGTCGGTTCGCCATTCTCCATCCCGAAGGCCGCCCTGAGTTTGGCCGGATTCCTTCCAGGGTTTGGCGCAGAGACCTATACCTCCCTCCGTCAGCAATTGGAAGCCTTTGGCTGCGGCATCGAAATCACCTTGCTCTCCGCCATTCCCGCAGGCTCGGGGCTCGGCACGAGCAGCATCCTGGCCGCCACTGTATTGGGCGCCCTGAGCGATTTCTGCGGACTCGGATGGGACAAGAATGAAATCTGCTACCGCACCCTCGTACTCGAGCAGATGCTCACCACCGGTGGCGGTTGGCAGGACCAGTATGGCGGCGTGTTGAACGGCGTCAAATTGCTCCAGACCGTGCCTGGCTTCGACCAGAACGCCACGGCGAGATGGATGCCCGACTCCATGTTCTCCGACCCAGAACTCAAACCCTGCCATTTGCTTTATTACACCGGCGTGACCCGTACGGCCAAACATATCCTGGCAGAAATCGTGCGGGGCATGTTCCTCAACAATACGCGCCATCTGGCTTTGCTCGGCGACATGAAACGCCATGCCATGGATATGTATGAGGCATTGCAACTCAACGATTTCAATCGCTACGGACGTCTCGTCAGAAGAACATGGAATCAGAACAAGGCGCTCGATTCGGGCACCAATCCGCCCGTCATCGAAGCCCTCTGCCAGCGCATTGACGATTACTGTCTTGGCTACAAACTGCCAGGAGCGGGTGGGGGAGGCTTTATGTATATGGTGGCCAAAGACCCCGCTGCCGCTTTGCGCATACGTGAGGAACTGACCAGCCATCCGCTTTCGCCCAATGCCCGTTTCGTGGAAATGAAAATATCCGAGACGGGATTGCAGGTCAGCCGTTCTTGAGAAAACGGGGCGGTGCGCGTTCATTCCGTAATCATTCTGGGTGTGTTCTGAATTTTCCCGGAAAAGAGGGCTCAGAACACACTTTCAATCTCTGAACCCCATTACGTAATGGTAAAAAATAACTTGTGCAATTTTGAGGAATAAGGAGTTATATCTTATGTCCTGTCTTTTTGCCGTTTTTGGAATTTGTCATCGGTCACATAGCCCGCTATGCTCCCTCTTCCAAATTCCAAAACCAACAAAAATACAGGTCAAAATTGCCCAACTTATTCTTTCACCATTACTTATCCTTCGCATCAAACCATCAACTCTGTAATTATGAAGTTTGACAAAATCATATTGTTGGGCGCAGCCATATTGGCGGCATCTCCGCTGACGTTGGAAGCCAAAAGCCGCAAGGGAAAAGGCGACGTGACTGTGGCGGTCTTCTCGCTCAACGATTTTCATGGCGGTTTCGTCCGCAACGATTATAAGAACATCCCTGGGGCCCCTGCCGTTTGGCAGACGCTCGACTCCCTCAAAAGCGTTTATCCCTACAACGTGACCGTTGCTGCGGGCGACAATTTCGGCGGTAGTTTCTTCTATGCCGCCACGAAGGGCGTGTTGCTCCCTGTGTTCTACAACGATTTAGGCATCCGCCTCTCGGCCCTCGGCAACCATGAGTTTGACGACGGCCAGAAAGCCCTTGCCCAGAAATGGCAGGGTGCTCCGCTCCGTCCTGCGGGATGGAATCTCTCCTATGTCTGTGCCAACGTGCGCAACGCCTCAGGGGAGATTCCCGCCTTCGCACAGCCCTTTGCCAGTGCGGAAATCCCCATCGGCAAAGGCAAGAGCGTGAAGGTCGGCTTCGTCGGACTGCTGGCGTCGTCAACGCCCTCGCAGGCCAGCAAGTCGAAAATTGCGGGACTGACATTTGATGGTCGGTACACCGCCGTGCTCGACAGTGTGAAACGCCTTCCTGGCTATTCTTCCACCGTCGGCAATGCCGACCTCCGTCTGTTGCTCACCCACATCGGTTCGCGGATGAGTGACGGACAGCCTGAGTGGGACGACAAGGACGCTGCGAATTTGCGCCTCCTCGACGATCCCACATGGAACGGCATTCTCTCGGCCCACAGTCATCAGCCAGTGTGTGGCACCATCAATGCGTGCCATTATCCCATCGTGCAAGGCAAATGGCACGGGGAATACATCAGTGTGCTGAAGGCAACCATCAATCTCAAAAAGCGCAAGGTGAAGAAAGTCGAGGTGGAACTCTGCCCCGTCAATCCCAACGCCGCGCTCGGCGCTCCGCAGCGTCGCCTGCAATCGCAGATTGATTCGCTGCTCACCCATACCAAAACGCAGGGTGGGGCACCGCTCGGCATGCAGCTCGCCACGGCACCGCAGACCCTGGAACACGATCGCGACCACAAGCACCAGCAAACCGTTGTCGGGGCCATCGTCTGCCGCGCTTATGCCGAAGCCTATCGCAGTGCCGCCGCTTTGCCCGACAGCGCCATCGTCATCGGTGCAAGCCATTTTGGTAGCATCCGTGCCGGCTTCACCAAGGGCCCCGTCAGTGTGCTCGACGTGGGAGAGGTGTTGCCCTTCTCCAATCCCCTGTGTGCCTTCCGCATGACGGGCCGTCAGTTGCGCGAGCTCGTGGAATTTGGCTTGCACAATCAGCGTTACGGATGGTTGCAAACCGGCTGGCTTGATGTGATGCTCAACCAAGGTCGCCACGTACAGTCGCTCAGCTATTACGGTCCCGACGGTGCCCATCGTTACATTGCCGACGACACGCCAGTGGTGCTCGTTGCCGACGAGTTCATTGTCAACGGCGGTGACGGCTATGACCCTTCGTTCTTCCCCTCTTCGCAGAAAATCACCTCTGTGCAGATGCCGGCAACGACCGATGCTTTCGTTCATTATTTACAGAAAATCAAAACACTTCCACTGAAATAACTCATGGGACTCTTCTCTTTACCTCCCGCGCAATCGCGTGCCGACCTCAATATCGACATGTTTCTCGGCGGCAACGACGGCGGAAAAGTTCAGAAAAAAATGCGCCGCGTTATGCCCGCCGAATGGTTTCCGCAGAGCGCCGTTCAGCTCACGTGGCCGCATGAAAACACAGACTGGGCTTATATGTTGCAGGATGTGACGGCGTGTTACGTGCGCATGGCTTTTGAAATTGCCACGCGCGAAAAGCTCATCATCGTTGCGCCCGACGTTGAGGCCGTGAAGACGCTCCTCGAAGAGCGCCTGCCGCGACGCGCCACGGAAAACATCACCTACGTTGCCTGCCCCACCAACGACACTTGGGCGCGCGACCATGCTTTCATCACCGTCATCGGGGAGAAAAATCCCGAACTGCTCGACTATCGTTTCAATGGTTGGGGCGGCAAGTTTGAAGCGTCGCTCGACAACGCCATCAACCGCCACCTCTTCGAGGAAGGAATTGTTGGCGGAGAATATAAAGACTGCCTTGACTTTGAACTTGAAGGCGGCAGCATTGAAAGCGACGGTCAGGGACTGCTCTTGACAACGTCGCGCTGCTTGCTCAACGACAACCGCAATGCCTCCATGACGAAGGAAGACATCGAGCAGCGTTTGAAGACCGACCTTGGAGTGGAGAAAATCTTGTGGCTGAACCACGGCGAACTCTCTGGCGACGACACTGACGCTCATGTCGACACTCTGGCACGCCTTTGCCCAGACGATACCATTGTCTATGTCTCGTGTGACGACACCGAAGACCCGCATTACGAGGAACTGAAGAAGATGGAAGAGGAGTTGCAGGCTTTCCGCACACAGAGCGGGGCGTCCTTCCGCCTCATCCCCGTGCCGCTGCCCGATGCCATTTATGACGAAGACGGGCTGCGCCTTCCCGCCACTTATGCCAACTTCCTCATCATGAACACGGCCGTGCTTTACCCCACTTATGCGCAGCCAGAAAAAGACGAGGCCACGCGCCAGGCTCTGCAGCGTGCTTTCCCGAAGGCCGACCTCGTGGGCATTGACTGTCGTCCGCTGATTCGTCAGCACGGCTCGTTGCATTGTGCAACGATGCAATATCCGAAAGGGGTGGTGAAATAGTTTTGAAAGGGAAGTACCTTCCTCGAGTTATATATATTATAGATATCATGAAACATACAGATATTCTCAAGGTTGGCATCATTCAGCAGACGTGTTCTGCCGATGTGGAAGCCAATAAGCAAAAGTTAGCCCGCAATATTGCCGATGTGGCAGAGCGCGGTGCACAGTTGGTGGTGTTGCAGGAATTGCACAACTCCCCCTATTTCTGCCAGGTTGAAAGCGTAGACAACTTCGATTTGGCAGAACCCATTCCCGGACCTTCAACCGAGTTCTTCGGAGCGTTGGCCAAGAAGCACCACGTGGTGCTTGTCACGTCGCTCTTCGAACGCCGTGCCGCCGGAATCTATCACAACACGGCAGTGGTGTTTGAGGCCGACGGCACCATCGCGGGAAAATACCGCAAAATGCACATCCCCGACGACCCTGCCTATTACGAAAAATTCTATTTCACTCCTGGCGACCTCGGTTTCCATCCGATTGACACCAGCGTCGGACGCCTCGGCGTGCAAGTGTGTTGGGACCAGTGGTATCCAGAGGGAGCCCGTCTCATGGCGCTTTCTGGTGCCGAATTGCTCATTTATCCAACGGCCATTGGCTATGAAAGCAGCGACCATCCAGAAGAGCAGGACCGGCAGCGCGAAGCATGGACAACCGTGCAGCGCGGCCATGCCGTGGCCAATGGTTTGCCCGTCATCGCCGTAAACCGCACTGGGCACGAGGACGACCCTTCCCACCTCACGCGCGGCATCCAGTTTTGGGGCAGCAGTTTTGTGGCAGGTCCGCAGGGCGAAATGCTCTATCGTGCACCGAAGGACGAGGAAGTGAATGTCGTGGTCGACGTTGATATGCGCCGCAGCGACAATGTGCGCCGCTGGTGGCCTTTCTTGCGCGACCGCCGCATCGAGTTTTTTGAAGGACTGACCCATCGTTATCTTGATTGAAGCACGAGCGCGTATGAAAAAGTTGAAACTCTTTCAGGCCGACAACGGTGTGAATTATCTGGTGCCGTTCATTCTCGTCACCACCTTATTCTTTCTGTGGGGCTTTGCCCACAGCATACTTGATGTGCTCAACAAGCATTTCCAGGATGCCTTCACGATGAACAAAACCCGTTCCGCCCTCGTGCAGGCAGTGGTTTACGGTGGATATTTCATCATGGCGCTGCCTGCGGGCCGCATCATCCGCCGTTTCGGCTACCGCACGGGCGTTTCCACCGGCCTCTTGCTTTATGGCATCGGTGCCCTCATGTTCATTCCTGGCAGCTACATCAATTCCTTTGAGTTTTTCCTGCTCTCGCTGTTCATCATCGGTTGCGGGCTCACCTGTTTGGAAACGGCTGCCAATCCCTACGTCACCGTGCTCGGCCCTTCCGACAGTGCAGAGCGCCGCATCAACATTTCCCAGTCGTTCAACGGGCTTGGATGGATTCTTGGGCCGCTCGTTGGCGGACTTTGCGTGCTTGGCGACAACAGCAATATCGCCTTGCCCTATGCCGTCATCGGCGTTGTGGTGCTTTTGGTGTTCTTCGTTTTTCTGCGTCTGCCTCTGCCGGAAATCGAGAGCAGCGAGCAGGGCGACGATGCGTTGCAACAGCGTGCTCGCCGCACCCGTCTTTTCAGCCATCCCCATTTCCTCTTCGGTCTCACGGCCCTGTTCTGCTACGTGGCCGCCCAAACCGGCATCAACAGTTTTTTCATCAATTATGCCGATGAGAGTGCGGGTGTTCCGAAAGAAGAAGCCGCGATGTGGCTCGGACTGCTCGGCATGGGGCTTTTCATGGCGGGACGAATGGTGGGTAGCTACCTCATGAAATACCTTTCACCTGAGCGCCTTCTGGCCTATTTCGGTGTTGGCGCATCGCTCTCCATGCTCGTCATCATGCTCGTTGCCGGACGCACGGGATTCTATTTCTTCTTCCTCTGCTTCCTTTGCGAGAGCATCATGTTCCCCACCATTTTCGCGCTCGCCATCCGTGGTTTGGGCGAACATACGAAGACCGCCTCCTCCCTGCTCATCATGTGCATCGTTGGCGGTGCTGTTGCCCCCGTCATCATGGGAGCCATTGCCGATTACAGCCACAACATGGCGCTTTCATTCGTCATTCCGCTCATCTGCTTCGTCATCATCTGTTGCTATGCAGCGGCCTATCGCAAACTTTGCAGTTGAGAGGCTGAACGCCTTATCGTTGACATACCTACTAAAATCCCCGGCTTCAATTCGTGATGAAGCCGGGGATTTTTATGTGTGCGCCATACCAGATAGTGGCGTGGTGAAATTCAGACGTATAAGCGTATAGCTCTGTTTATTCCGGGTAAACGAGGTTTTCTTCTGTGGCCAGGTTAAGCGTTTCCTCCACGTATTTTCTGGCCTCGTAGCGGGCCATCGGCAGGTCGTGCAGCAGATAGGTGCCCGTCAGGCAGCCCGTAGGTCCCCAATAAACGATGCGGTCTTTCCCAAGATAACCTACCAAGATGTCATTGAGCCCGAAGAGGTGCTGACGGGTTGTCGCCCCTCTTCTCCCACAGGCTCGCAGCGGCGGGACAGCTCTACGAACGGACACAAAAAATGCGCCCTGAAAAGAAAGAAAAACTTTTTAGGGCGCAATATAAGATAGTTTTCTACTTTTCCTTACGCGCTCTTTTATCCTTAATTATTTTTCATGATAATAAGGACATCGGTGCGTTTGGACTCGCGGCGCAGCTTCGCAATGTTCTTTTCGACCCTGTCGTAGTCCTTGAACGTCCATTGGAAGGTCATTTCATTGCCGGAGAGTGAGAGTATCTTCGGGTCCGAGAAGTCTCCGCCGAAGAACATCGGACGGCCATTTTCGATGATGAATTTGCTTTTTCCTTCCTCATCCCATTCACCGTCAGAACCGTATTCATCCTCGCTGTACTCGTAGTAGCAGACTCTTCCGTCAGGGTAGAACACGATGTAGTCTTTCTCGTTTTCCCAACTCTCGTCACTTTCATCTTTTATCTCTCCCTTCCCGTTGTATTCCACGCTTTTCATGTGCGTGATTTTCCATGTTCCAACGAGGTCGTCCATGGACAATTCGCTGGTGTGAGTTCCATCTACTTTTGTAGAATCTACTTTTGTAGAATCGTTTTTTGTAGAATCGTCTTTTGTAGAATTGTCGTCATCGTCGTCTCCACATGAGGCCAGTGTGATGCCGCCGATTACTAAGCAGAAGGCCATGATTAAGAACTGGAGTCTGTCTTTGATTTGTTTTGCCATCATTTTTTTTAGTTGTTTTTTCATTTTTCTTTCCCTAGTACGTGTCGGGCGCAACTTTTAAT
>ERZ1026870.760-NODE-760-length-17201-cov-3.363292_pt1 | contig 17201 bp, 21 predicted proteins | sample MGYA00380165_ERZ1026870 | MGnify/ENA primary metagenome ERZ1026870 (study PRJEB33269, sample SAMEA4719801) | human gut metagenome | biome: human-associated habitat; feature: organic feature; material: feces | place: Cameroon | collected 2013-10 ...
ATATATTCACTTTATGATCATCGAAATAACATAAGTTTTATTTAATTATTATTATTAACGTTCAGGCAATAGCGTTCATTTACTCCCTCTCATATTGTTAAAAATGGTGTTGCGCATCACATTTTTATCGCGTAAAAAGAGGGCAGGAAAAGATTATTCCTTCCCTTAGGGGCGTAAAGCAGGTGAAACCCTTTCCGGTGCCGCATAAAATTGAACGACAACGGAAAACCTCAGCGCCCACGTATACTCTCCCGCAGGCAGGCGGCATTCATTAAGAATTCTAAATGGAGTTAACAACTCAATCGGATAATCTCTGATACCTTCAGGTGCCCAATAGATTATCGCCATACTGCTGAGGTGGAAGAATCCATACTATATAAATGAATAAACGTTATTGCTCCGTAAACAACTGGCTGGTTGACGTCACCTCAGGATCGATTCTCCATTTAACCACCGGGGAACGAAAGCGCCTGGGGGAATATCAGCTCAAGCTGCTGGATATTTTGGTTCAGGATCCCGGTAAAATATTTACCCGCGAAGAGTTAACCACTCTGGTCTGGGAACGCCGGGTCATCGGCAATAATAGTTTGCCAAATGCCATTCACGCATTGCGTACCGCATTAGAAGATGATGGTAAAAACCAGCGCATCATCAAAACGATCCCGCGCAAAGGCTATCTGATCGAAGCCGAGTATTGCTGCTTTGTCGAAAAAGACGATGCCACCGTTAAGGAAGACGAGACGGAGGCTGAAACAGCGCCTGCCGAAGCGCCGCTCAATGCTGCCTCTCTGGTTGACCCGGAGCAGCCTGCCGCAGGCGACGAACCCGCACCTGCGGTGAGCGCCGAGCCGGTAGCGGTGGCGGCACCTGAAAAACGCCGTCACAGCATTTTCAGCTTTCTGCTGGTGATGTTCGTCACCGCCATCGTTACGGCTGGCGCCTGCTGGCATCTGCTTGGCGGATACAGCGAGCATCTGGTTTCCCGGGAGATCCAGGCCGGCGTTTACAGCAACATTCATATTTATGCCGTCGAGACGGCAGGCGATCCGCCCTATATTTCCGTGAATCTGTACGGCAAGTTAAAGGACTCGCTGTATGCCATCAACCAGCAGATCCAGATGCAGTCCGCCACGATGCAGATCTTCTTTCATAGCACCAATGCGACGCTGAACTACAGCTTCACGCTGGCCAATAAATGCGACAGCAAGCAGCTGGCGATGGCCATTTATCACTGGCGTACCGATACGGTGCAGCTGAATAACCTGATCCTGCGAGAAACCCGAAGGAAGCTTCATGAACTGGCTACATGCAAAACGCCGTAATCAGGCGATCGCCATCGCCGTTCTGGCGGCACTCGTCGCTCTGGCATTTAACTTTTTCACCACGACATCGACGCTGCAGTATGGCAACGTGAAGGATGACTTCCAGATGGGGTTCTACGACCTGATGTCGCAGCAAAAAGAGATCTACGACGTGAGCCTTAAAACCACGCGCGGCGTGCTGATGACGAACATCACCAGCCCGGATGATAACCGCTTTGTGCTCAAGGGGAAGTTTACGCCGACGCAGAAAAAAAACGGCCGGATCTACTTTACCCTCACCCCCATTTATTACAGCACCGAGCAGAAGGGGCTGATGATAGACGGCCTTGTCGACCAGCTGATGTACTCCAACTACTGGATGGAGCCCATCTCTTTTAATCAACAGTCGCTGGTTGTCGGGCAAAACGGCGCGATCTTCCTCTACCCTGTCTCCCGGTAAACCGGGCTTTTGGGCGCGTTATCCCAGCAGGTTTTTCACCGTCGCCAGCCGCACGTTGGCCTGAGCGCCGAGCGCCTGCGACATCTTGCTAAAACTGCTGGCGCTGCCGGCCAGCCCCGCCCCCAGGTTACGCGAGGCTTCCAGCGCCTGCCGGGAACTGAATACCGTCGCCATATCGTTGATGCGGGCGCTGACGCGATCCTGCTGCTGGCGCAATTTTCCGCGCTGGCCGGTGATGTGGTTAAGGGTCTCCTGCAGCTTTATTTGCCCCTCTCGCTCCCGGCGCGTGGACAGCGTCATCACCTCGTCGCTGCTGGCGTTTTCCGCCTGAGGCGCCAGCACGGTAAAGGCGTCCGCCGGGTAGAGGTTGCCTTCACCCCGTACGGTAAAGTGCTGCTTCACCCGCTCCCACTGGCTTTCATCAACGCTGAACAGCAGCTGGCCGCTGCCCGTCTGGCTGGCATGGATCCCTAAACGCCCCAGCCCAACGTTTAGCTTCGTTATCGTCTGTCGCGGCGTCGCCTCTTCCGGCAGCGCGACGGCTGCCATTTCCCTCGGACCGCCTCCCAGGGAGAAAATCAGCGTTTCCCCGCCTGACGCATACAGGAGCTTCTCGCTGCCCGGTAGGGTGAAATTAACCGTATTCTTCTGCTCCAGCGACACGTTAAGGTGGCGATCCACCGTGCCGCCGGAAAGCTGCATGCGGCGCGAAAGGTGTTTTTGCAGCGCCGCTGTCTGCGCGCCGGCGTCCCCGCTGCGTCCGGACGCGTAGCGCAGCTGAAGCAGCTGCGTTTCCGTTTTTGCCAGATAGTTGTCGGCCTGCTGAACAGCGGTAAGCTGCTGATTCAGCTGCACGTTATAGCGCATCGGACGGCGCGACAGCAGCGCGGACTCGGGGAACGAATGACGGGTTAACCCGGCGTCGGGTGCATTGATCCGCCCAACGGTCTGCGGAGCATCAATACTCCCGCGCCCGGTGGTGCCCGGAGTGGTCGCAATCGATGAGGATGTTTTTAAACCGACTTGCATATCATTTTACAACATACTGAAAAGATTGAGATTGCTGACCATGCTGTAGGCCTTATATGAGATCTGAATCGAGGTGTTATACAGCTGTAGTTTCGTGTATGACTCCGCCACAGGAGCCTCATTAAGGTCAGTCTCTAGCTGGCCGTTAGACAGGCTGACGTCGGTATGGGCATCGTTAATCAGCGTCAGGCGGTTCTGACGGCCCCCGAGATCGGTAAACAGCGCGCCCAGGCTATCGCTGGTCGACTGGGTCATGTCGATCATCGCGGACAAATCGTCCTTGTAATCTGCATAGCTGGCGTTTGGATCCTGCATCTTTTCGCTCAACGCTTTGAGCTTGTTCAGCATATCCAGATCGTTACCCGTGCTGGAAAAGGCGTGCGAAATACTGGTGTTTTCGGTAATGCTCACGCCGTTGGCCACCGTGGTTTCACGGGTCTTCTCATTGCCGCCAAACACGTACTGGCCGTTGTCGTCCAGCGTCACGGTTTTGCTGTCGGTCATGGTCCCGGAGAACAGGTAGCTGCCGTTCTCGTTTTTACTGTTCATCGTCGCCACCAGCGAGTCCAGCATGGAGCCCAGCTCCGCGCCGTAGCCCGCCAGATCTTTCTGGCTCAGGGAACTGTTATTCGCCAGCTTCAGCTTGTCGCTGACGGACAGCACCTGGTTGCTGAGGGCGGTAATATGGGATTCCTGCACCGACAGCGCGCCGCTCAGGCGGGTGATATTGCTCTGGTACTGCTTAATGGCCGACTGCTCGCGGTTAAGCTGCACCAGGCGGCTGGCGGTGACCGGGTCGTCAGACGGCACGTTAACGCGCTTTTGCGTCGACAGCTGTTCCATCAGCTTACCCATCTGGGTGCTATTAATACCCATCTGCGACGCCATGGCGTTATAGAGATAAAGGCTGCTTACTCGCATATATCAGATTCCGTGGTTGCGCTTAAAACATGCTTAACAGATCGCTAAACACCTGGTTGCCGGTGGAAATCACCTTCATGCTCGCCTGGTAAGCCTGCATATAGGTTTGCAGATTCATTGCTTCCTGATCCTGATTCACACCACTCATGTTATCGCGCTGCGTTTGTGCATCATCCCTTACCGCGACGGCCGCCTCCATCTCCGTTTTGCTCTGTTTGCTGGCAATACCGATGGTCGAGATAATGGCCGCCGCCCCTTCGTTCAGGCTCATATTGCCCAGGCCCGGGATATCGGTTTTCTGATTTTTCAGTTCAAGCAGGGCGTTGAGGTTGTCGCCATTGCCCGGCTCTTTCGGATCGCCTGAGAGCGCCAGCTCGTCGGGCGACAAATCGTTTACCTGAAGGATGCCCGCCGGGTTGGTCGCATCGAAGGTGAACAGCGGTTTCCCCTGCTGGCCATTGAGATCGTATCCCTGCGCCAGCTGATTGTTGAAAAGATCCGCCACCGCCTGCGCCATACCCTGTACGGCGTCACTCATCTGCCCCAGCGTACCGGTTTCATAGTCGTAGAGCGCACCCAGCTGACCGCCGGTTGACGGGTTCAGGGAAAACTCGCTGGTCGAAAATTTCAGCGTCAGCGTGGTATTGCCGTTGCTGTCCTTACCGGTGCTCAGCGTGCCCGCCGTCTTACCGCTCACCAGCGGCTGACCGTTACTTAACGAGACGGTATAGCCGCTGCTGTCGTCAGTCACTTTGATGTCCGCCATCGAGCTCAGCGTCTTCACCAGCTCGTCACGCTGATCGCGCAGTACGCTGCTGTTACCGCCCGTGGAATCCAGCGCAACAATCTTCTTGTTGTACTCGGCAATGTTGCTACTCAGGGTGTTGATCTGATCAACCATCGCCCCGCGCTGCGTGTTGATGGACTCTTTCTGGCTGGAGATAAAATTGTTCATGCTGTTGAAGCGGGTTGACAGCGTCTTCGCCTGGTTCAACAGCTGCTGGCGCAGCGCCGGAGATTCTGGCTCCTGCGTCAGGGCGCTTAGTGCACTCACAAAATCGTCAAGACCATTGCCGAGGCTCGTCGAGTCGGTACCGATCACCTTCTCCAGAGAGCTGATGTACTCATTACCCATGCTGAAGTAGCTGGCTTTGGTGTTGGTCTGCCAGACCTGATTCACCAGGTACTGGCTGGAGATACGGCGGATGCTGTTCACCTGTACGCCGTTGCCCGGCGAGAGCCCGGCTTCGCCCATCGGGCCGATGGCGCTCTGAACAATTCCCTGACGGGTATAGCCCGGCGTCAGCAAATTATTCGTATTCATCGACGTGACGAGCATCCCCATGTTAGCCGCCTGCAGTCCGCTGTAGGCGATATCAAACATACTCATGGCTTACTCCTGTCCTTCGTTTCTGCGGAACGACACCGTATGACGTTCCTGCGATTGTCCATGTAAAGCGGCCGCTTTCACCTCATTCTTAAGCGGGGCCTTCGCCTGCGGAGAAAGCTGGTTAACGATCATCTGCGCAATGCCGGTGCTGCGCTGGGACGCCAGTTCAGAGGCCATTTTGTCATCATAGAAATCACGCATCATGCGCTGCTGCTTGCTGTTGAACGGGTTGTCTTCCCCCAGCACGTCGGAGGCTTTACGCATCTGCGACAGCATGGCGCGCAGCATCAGCGCCTCGAACTGCTCGGCGGCCTGCTCGAGGGTTTGCGGCTTCGCCTGACCGGTGATATCACCCGGCAGAATGGCGGTTTGTCGGTTGATCGCATTCAGCATTACATCACCACCAGCTCAGCATCCAGGGCACCCGCCTCGTGCAGCGCCTGCAGAATCGCCATCGTGTCATCCGGGGCGGCGCCCAGGCTGTTAAGGGTATTCACGATGCTGCGCAGGCTGGTGCCGGCGGAGATCGTGACCATCTGTCCACGACCGCGATTGACGCTAACGTCGCTCTGCGGCGTGACCACCGTCTGCCCCTGGCCAAACGCGTTTGGCTGGCTGACGTTAGCGGATTCACGAATAGTCACCGTCAGGTTGCCGTGTGATACCGCCGCCGCGCGGACGATCACGCCATCGCCGATCACCACCGTACCGGTACGGGCGTTAAACACCACCCGCGGCGGCTGTTTCCCAGCGTTAATCTGCACATCTTCCAGCGATGACATAAACGCCACCCGCTCGCCTGCGCCCATCGGCGCGCGCACGGAAACGTTGGTGGCGCTCTGGGCGGTTGCGGTTCCCGCGCCAAATGCGTTGTTCAGCGCCACCGCCACGGCGTTGGCGGTTTTAAAGCTCGGCCGCTTGAGGTTCAGCATGACCATCGGCTCCTGCTGAAAATCGCTCGGAATTTCACGTTCCACCGAGCCACCGTTCGGCACGAGACCCACCGTCGGCGTGTTGATGGTCACGCTGGAGCCGCTATTGCCCTGCGCCTTCACGCCGCCCACCACCACGTTGCCCTGCGCCAGGGCGTAAACTTCGCCGTCGGCGCCCCGCAGCTGGGTCATCAGCAGCGTCCCGCCGCGCAGGCTTTTGGCATCGCCAATCGACGAGACGGTAACGTCAATACTTTGCCCGAGCGAGTAGCCCGGCGGCAGCGTCGCGCTAATGGCTACGGCCGCGACGTTCTTCACCTTCGGATCAATTTTGGTCGGCAGTTGAACCCCAAACTGGCGCAGCATATTGGTGACCGACTGGCTGGTGAACTTCACCTGGTTTTTATCCCCGGTACCGTCCAGCCCTACCACCAGGCTGTAGCCGATCAGTTGGTTACCACGCACGCCCTGAATGTCCACCACGTCGCGCAGCGGCTGCGCGGCGACGCCGATGCTGTACAGGCTCAGGAGCAATAAAATTCGTTTAAACACGCGCAACTCCGTCAGATAGGGAACAGGGGATGGTTAAAGAAGCGCACCAGCCAGCCGGCCGCATTCGCATCGCTGAGCGCGCCGCGTCCGGCGTAGGAGATACGCGCGTTAGCGATACGCTGTGATGAGACGGAGTTATCGCGCTCAATATCGTCAGCCCGCACCAGCCCGGTTACCCGCATGTACTCGTCGCCCTGGTTGAGGGTCAGCCATTTTTCACCGCGAATGGCCAGCACGCCGTTAGGCAGCACTTTGTACACCGCCACCGTGATCGCCCCGCGCAGGCTGTTTTGCTGCTGCGACGTGGCGTTGCCGTTGAAGTTGCGGCTGCCGTCAACCGACCCTGACAGCTTATCGACCGAGTGGCCAAAGGCTTCCGGGATGCCGAGAGACACGTCGTTCTTCTTGCCGAAGTTGGTGCGCGCCTGCTTGCTCGCCTGGGTGGATTCGTCCAGCTTAACGGTCAGGATATCGCCAACGCGATAGGCGCGGCGATCCTGAATAAGCGACCAGTTATAGCCGCTGTTATAGACGCCACCGCCGCGGACGTGCGTCTCCGGCATGGCGAAATCTTCCGGCGGCGCGTACGCCGCATCGTCTTTGTGCACCAGCAGTGCCGGGCTTTCGCAGCCCGACAGCACCAGCGCCAGTAAACCGATCGCTACCTGCTTTTTCATCTCTTTCACTTTACGGCTCTGCCGTTACATCGACTGCGTAACAAACTTCAGCATGTCGTCTGCGGCAGAAACCATCTTGGCGTTCATTTCATAGGCGCGCTGGACGGTGATCATGTCGACCATCTCCTCAACGACCTGCACGTTAGAGCCTTCCAGCGATCCCTGCTCCAGCTGGCCAAAGGCCTCTTCACCGGGGACACCTTCCACCGGCCGTTTCACGGTAGAGGTTGCCGCCCATGGCTTCGAGACCGGCCGGATTCACAAAATTCACCAGCGTCAGCTGGCCCAGCTCAACCGGATCGGTTTCGCCCGCCACCGTGGCGGTAATAGTGCCGTCTTTGCCGATCTGGAGATCCTTCACGTTATCCGGCAGTTCGATTTGCGGGACCAGCGGCAGGCCCTGCGCGTTGGTCAGCACGCCGTCAGGCGATTTTTGCAGGTTACCGGCGCGGGTATAGGCGATATCGCCATCGGCCGTCTCCACCTGGAAAAAGCCCTGCCCGGTAATCGCCACGTCCAGGGTCTGCCCGGTGTTCTGGATGCTGCCGACGGTGAACTCTTTCTGGGTTCCCACGATCTTGACGCCGGTCCCGAACTGAATGCCGGTTGGGGAGGTATTTTCCTGGTCAAGCTGGCCGCCCGGCGTGCGCTGATTCTGGTAAAACAGATCGGCGAACATGGCGCGATCGCGTTTAAAACCGGTGGTATTGACGTTCGCCAGGTTGTTGGAAATGGCGGTCATTTTGGCGTCCTGCGCCGCTAGCCCAGTTTTACTGATCCATAAAGCGGGATTCATCTGTATTCCTCAAAAGTGTTGTCAGGTGCCGCGAATCAGGCGGTTACCGGCGTTAGCGAGATCTTCCGCCGCTTTCATCATCTTGATCTGCGCTTCAAACTGACGGTTGAGCGCGATGCTGGAGACCATCTCGCTGATGGCCGACACGTTCGCGGATTCAAGATGCCCGGCGGCCACCGTTACCTCTTCATCCCGCGGGTTAAACGCCGCGCGGGTGACCAGAAAACCGGCCTCGTTTTTGCTGAGTTCGCTGGCCGGAATATTCACCAGCTTCACCCGGTCAATATCCATCGGTGCGGCGATATCCCCATCCTCCGGCATGATGGTGATCACCCCGTCCTCAGCGATAGAGACGGAGGAGTAAGGCGGCAGCACGATCGGCCCGTTATCGCCTTCCAGCGGCAGGCCGTTCACCGACAGCTCGCCGTCGGCGTTAATGTCAATTTGCCCGTTGCGGGTATAGACCTCGCGGGTGCCGCTGCGCAGCGCAATGAGGCCGTCACCCTTCACGGCAATATCCAGATCGCGGCCTGTTTCACGCATCGCTCCCGGCGTCATATCCACGCCGCCCTGCGTGGGCTTCACCAGATAACGCGAGGCATATCCCTCGCCGTTAATCTGCTGCGTGAGCGCGTTGTCGAGATCGCTGCGAAACCCCTGGGTGTTCACGTTCGCCAGGTTATTCGCGTGGATTTCCTGCTGGGTCAGGCTGCGCGACGCGCCGCTGACGGCGGTGAAAAGTAGACGATCCATCGATTACACCGCCTGGAAGAGCGAATTCATCATGTTGTCGTTGGTGCTGATCACCTTGGTATTCGCCTGGTAGTTGCGCTGGGCCGTCATCAGCCCGACAAGTTCAGAGGTCAGATCCACGTTTGACGACTCCAGCGCCCCGGAAACGACAGAACCCAGCAGGCCGGTGCCCGGCGTGCCGGTCAACGGCGCGCCGGAGCTGGCGGTTTGTGCCCAGGTGGTGCCGTCCTGCGCGGCCAGGCCGTTCGGATTGGCGAAGTTCGCCAGCACCAGCTGTCCCTGCAGCAGGCGTTCGCCGTTGGAGAAGGTCGCATACACGCAGCCGTCCTGATCGATAGCCTGGCCGGTGCGCTCGCCGGAGGCATAGCCGTCGCCTTTGTTTTTGCTGACCGAGAAGTCGGAACCGTACTGGCTGGTGCCGCTGTAGGTCATGTCGATAGTAATGGCGTTCGCGCCCGCAATATCTGCGGTCAGACCCACCGCTCCGCTTGGGTCGGTCAGAACGCCCTGGCTGTTGAAGGTCAGCTTCTGCACCTGCTCAGCGCCGCCGCTGGTTACCGGCGCGTCGTCCATGTAGTAGTGAACTTCCCAGGCGTTTTCGCCCGTTTTAACAAAGTACTGATTCAGAGTGTGTTCGCGGCCCAGCGAGTCATAAACCTGGGTGGTGTAGGAGTTGTTGTAGGAGGTGTTGTCCTTCGGGTTGAACGGTGTGGTTTCCGGGATTTCCGCGCGCGCGTCCATATTAGCCGTGAAATCAATACTCCCGGTGGCTTTCGCCGGAATAGAGCCGCTGCTGATGGTCAGGTTACCGATGGTCCCCACCTGGAGCTTTCCGCTGGCATCAACGGGATAGCCCTGAAGATACATTCCGTTATTGTTTACCAGGTGCCCGCTGCTGTCGGTCCCGAAGTAACCCGCGCGGGTATAGGCGGTAGTGCCCGCGCTGTCGCGTACCATAAAGAAGCCATTGCCGTTGATCGCCAGATCCAGCGCGGTGCCGGTGGAAGTAATACTTCCTCCTTTGGTAATGCTCTGGGTCACGGCGGAGACACCCACCCCCAGCGGCTGGCTTTCGGCGTACAGCGCGGAGAATTCCGCACGACCCGACTTAAACCCCACGGTGCCGGAGTTCGCGATGTTGTTGGAGATGGCATTCAGCTGCTCGGTGATGGCATTCAGGCCGGTAGTTGCAATACTAAAGCTCATAATCGTTCCTGTTTAATTAATATCCTGATTCACTTCAGGCTTTGTTCTTAGAAGCAGTGCCAAACTGGCTAATGTTGTTGTAGGCAACCTCGCCAAGACCGTCGATATTCAGCACGGTCGGGCTGCCGTCGAGCGGGATACGCACGTTGTTTACTGTCCCGCCCATTTCAATCGGTACCTTCTCTTCACCGGTGTCGGTCACCACGCTCAGGGTATATTTGCCCTCGCTCAGCCCCAGCTCTTCAGGATTGAAGGTGAAGTCCACCTGGCCCGCTTCCTGCTTGCCCAGCTCGATTTTATGTTCAACGCCAGCGGCATCTTTCACGACCACGGTGACCACGCCAGCGGCATGTTCCAGCGTCAGGCGCCCGTCCAGCGTGCTTTCACCATCGCTGTTCACCGAGTCGGTCTGCACCATGACGTGCTGCCCAACCAAATTGCCGGTAGTGAGCGTTTGCAGGTTGTCCATCAGCACGGAGTTGTTCGCCATCAGCTGCGACATCGTCTCCATTGACTGCACCTGGGTCAGCTGCGCCAGCTGGCTGACGTACTCGGTGCCGTCGGTAGGGTTGAGCGGGTCCTGATTCTGGATCTGCGCGACCAGCAGCTGCATAAACATGGTGTTCATGCCGGAGGCGGTGCTGTTGCTGGCAATGCCGTCCGTCGTGCTGCCGGAACGGCTGCTGGCGTACGCGCTGTCTACGTTCATGTCCATGCTTATGCTTCTCCAAGTCGCAGCAGGCTTTGCTGCATGCTTTTCACACTGTTAAGAACATCGACGTTGGTTTCAAAACCGCGCGATGCCGACATCATGTCCGCCATCTCTTCCACCACGTTGACGTCCGGGTAGTAGACATAGCCGTCGGGGTTGGCCATCGGGTTGTGCGGTTCGTAACGCTGCACCGCATTACCGGTTTCCACGACATCCATTACCTGCACGCGGGCACCGGTTAACGCCCGGTGATTCATTAACTCGTCATTTTTATAAACCGCCGCAAACACCGGGCGACGCGCCTTATAGGTGCCGTCTTCGGTAGCAGAGGCGGTTTCTGCGTTGGCGAGATTACTGGCGATGGTGTTAAGACGAACGGTTTGCGCCGTCATCGCCGATCCCGATACGCGATAAATATCCGAAAAAGCCATATTTCGTGGTTACCTGCGTTGGATTACTTGCCGTCAATGGCCTTCTTGAGGCCAGTGAACTTCATGTTTAAAAAAGCCAGGCTCATCTGATAGTCCTGAGTGTTCTTCGCAAACTCGGCCTGCTCGACGTTCAGCGAAACGGTGTTGCCGTCCGACGCCGGTTGATAAGGCACCCGATACATCTCCTGCGGGGTCGACTGAAAGGAAAAACTCGACCGTGAGCGTTGCATCTCGGAGGCAAAATCAATATCTTTAGCCTGGAAGTTGGGGGTATCAACGTTCGCCAGGTTGGCTGAAAGCAACTCTGCTCGGGAAAGTCGAAGTGCTACAGCCTGTGGATGAACGCCCAATGCTTTGTCAAAAGTAATACTCACAATTCACACCCTCGTGATGCTAAAACCTGCATGCTCTGCGATTTGATAGCAATTTCCATGCCAAGGTTTTAATCACATGATTTATAATACTTTTCGTCTTTTTTTTAGCCTCAGGGTGAAACGGTATTTCCGCTTCCTCGCGGCGCTTTTCCTGCTGTCGTTTTCTGGCCTTGCCGCAGCCGAGGGCGTACAACCCGTCAGCGCACGCAAGCAGATTTTTGCCACCGTCCAGCAGCACGCGACGGACATCATTCGCCAGGAAGCCAAACGCCGTCGGTGGCCTGACTACCAGGCGAAGATGAATCTGTTTATCCCTTCTGAAGCCACGCAGTACGCCGCATGCCCGGCAAAACTGGCCGTCTCTCTGCCTGCCGGCGACCGTCTTGACATCAACCGCCTGCGCTTTGACGTACGCTGTGAGGGACCCGGCGGCTGGGATATTCCCGTTACCGTGAAGCCGGATATTTATCTGCCGGTGCTCGTGGCTAAAAGCCCGCTCGAACGCGGCCAGGCGATCAGCGCCGACAGCATCACGATCAAAAAGCTCAACGTCAGCAGCCTGCGCGGAGAGTATGTGACCGAGCCGAACGACGTCATCGGCATGACCGCCAAACGCCGCATCCGTGACCGACAGCCGATTACGCTTTCACAGCTGGAATCACCGCTGCTGGTTGAACGCGGCCAGCGCGTGCTGATGATCGCCGCGCAAAACGGCGTGGAAGCCCGGACGATGGGCGAGGCCATGAAGAAGGGCCGCAAAGGCGAAATCATTAAGGTAAAAAATGAGGCCAGCGGACGCGTGGTAAGCGCCATTGTGTCGGACAGTGGCGTGGTAACGATGGTGTATGCCAGCGGCAGGTAAAAATCTTGCCGCCACGTTTAAGTTCTCCGTCTGCCTGGCCGCTCTTTACAGACAACGGCACAGGAAGCAGGACTTCCGCAGGGTAAGGTTCATACACAACCTGACCCACACTTTGAGCATGAGGGCGAAGCGATGAAAGTAGCAGCAACACAGTACAACCTGGCCACCGCGATCAATAACGCCAGCAGTGCAGAACAGACGCGCACCGTGGCGCAGGAAGGGTCCCGCGTGACGCGCAGCGCCGCTATCGATCCGGTACTGGGTGACGCACAAAAACAGCTAAACGCGCTGCCTGACGTGGACATGGCGCGTGTCGCCGAAATGAAAGATGCCATCAGCAGCGGCAAAATCAGCATCAATATTGATTCGCTGGCCGATGCAATGCAGAAGTATTTCCAGAGGTAATGATGACTAACGCCGCCCAGCGCGTTAAAACGCTGATTCAGGCTATGGCTGAAGATCGTAAGCACTACCATGCCCTGACCGCCCTGCTTGAAACACAGCGCCGCCATATTGTCGCCCACGATGCTGCGGCGCTGGATACGCTCAACGCGCAGGTAATGGTGCTGTACCAGCAGCTCTCAAAAAACAGCCGGCAGCGCCACACGCTGCTGAACGAACTGGGCATCAGCCCGAATGCCGAAGGCATGAAGCTGCTGATCGCCCGTCTGCCCGCCGCCCACCGGTCAACCGTGTCGACCCTCTGGTATGGACTCCAGCAGCAGGCCACAGCCTGCCAGCGCGCCAACGACTACAACGGTGCGCTGATGAGTATGCAACAGGAGATCCTGGGGAATTTGCTGAACAGCAGCACGCCGGAGAATTGGTTGTATCAGGATGTACTATCGCCGACCGCCCCCGCTAAATAACATGATAAAAATGCCTATTATTAGCAAAGATATTTGCATTGGTTTCTTCATGGAAACGTCGTTTCACTTTGAAGTTTACCGTAATATTATTGCCGCATTGCTGAAGCAAAACATCCGCTGTGAACTTGTCATTAATGACGTAATCGAGCCGGAATTTGTTAGCGAAATGCTGACATCGCTGGAAAAGATAAAGATTGCCGGACTCGACTGTACGCTATTGTCGGCAGTCTTAAATCACTCAAAAAAATACAGCTGTATGGTCACTCCCTACTATCTGCAATATCTGGAGGGTATCGCGAGTGTTCATGTACGAACGCTGTATGGGTTAGCGAAAAACCAGTGGAACCATGCACCCTGGAATAAAAATTACAGTGCTATATTATGTTATAGCCACTATACAAAAAAATCACTGTCGCTGGACGATAAAACGTATATTGTTGGTAATCCGAGGTTTGATGACTGGCACAATAGTAATTACGCCAACACGTTACCGGAAAATATCAGAATTCAGCCAGAGAAGAAGACTATTCTCTATGCACCGACTTACGGTGAGCTAAGCTCAATTATTCCCTGGGCCGAAAAGCTAAGCCGGTTAAGCCATGAATATAATATAATTACAAAATTACATCATGGTACGTTGTGTAAAAAATCTGAAGCAATCGCCCTTAAAACCGTCAGACGACACATCAAGAACATTGTCACCGACAGCACTGTGACCTTTTCCCTGCTCGAAAAAGCCGATTACGTTATCACCGATAATAGCGGTTTTATCTTTGATGCTATCAATGCTGATAAAAAGATAATTCTGCTGGACTGGCCAGGCATGGAGACGCTGCTCGCGGAGGGAAAATCATTCAGTTCCGTTGATAGCCCCGAACAGCAGGTACGAGCGTTTATGCCCGTCGCTCGCGATATGGTCGATCTTCGTCGCTACCTTGCCGATGACTACCCCTGGCAGGAGCACGCCGGCCAACTTCAGCATATAAAAACAGAGTACTGTGACGCCTTTAATGACGGGATGGCGGGTCAGAGAGCCGCGCAGGTGATTATCGATTCGATATATAGCTAGCGCGACACGCCCCCTTTTATTACAAGCCGACGTCGAGCCAATATTGATCGATGTCGGTTACCTTCAACAGGCGGCTCTGGTGTCCTGGATGATTTCAATGACCGACGTTGTCGACACGGAAGGCGTTCGTGCCAGATACACAACCTTAACGATGTCGGAAAGATAATCAAATCTCCCCTCCCAGTCGTCGCCCATGACCAGCACGCCGGCAGAATGTTCCTTAATGTATTCAGCCTTTAGCTCCAGTGACTCCTCCAGGAAAACATCGTCAACATATCTAATCCCCTGAATAATAGATAACCTGTCACCTTCACTATAAATTGGAAAGCGGCCTTTCTTTTTTACATTTAACGCATCTGAAGAAACGCCAACGATCAGACGATCGCCCAGCGCCTTTGCTCGCCTGAGAATGTTCAGATGACCAACGTGAAAAACGTCAAAAGTACCAAACGTGATTATATTTTTCATCCATCATATTCCTCAACGCTATAATAAGCGTTATTTGCCATGACTGAATCCACCTCACTGTTAAGAAGATTAATAAGGCCGGAACAGGCGTCTGCATTATCTCCCGGAAAAAGTAAATCCGCCATTTTCTTTCTCAGAGCCTGTTTATCATCACGATACAGTGCGTTATTGAGAACGTCTTCTACGTTTTCATCCGTAAACAACCAGGCGAAATCAACTTCAGGAATCAGCGTAAAATCAGGTTCAAACGAGCGATGCGTCTGACCGTTAAAGTCTAAGCGCATCACCGGTTTTCCTGTCAGAAGAAAGTCAAACATGATTGATGAATAATCTGTAACAAGCACATCGAAGTGACGCATCACCGGGTAAAGATCGAGACCTGGATTAATATAGAAGCAGTTCTGACTAAGCGCCTTACATTCCTGATCGTTTATATAGAGCGGATGGCTCTTAATAAAAAGCGATGCATTATTTACCTTACAGGCTTTTGCTAATTGCGTGATGAATGCCATGCTATTGGTGATCAGGGTGTTCTCACTACGCTGCCATGTGGGTGCGAAAAACACTTTCTTACGCTGTGGATTCAATAATTCGCTAAGAATACTGCCCGGAATATCAGCGCCTATATACTCATTTTCCGTTGCAGGACGAACCAATACCTCATTACGTGGATACCCCGCTCGAATGATTCGCTTACAGCCAAAGGCGCGACGGAAAAAAGCGTCCAGGTGCGGAGATGTACTCACGACACAATCGGCGCGGGTTGCAAAATCCAGGGGCCTTCTGAAATCATAGTCACCGACGTCCAGATGCTGCACCAATTCTAAAAGAAGGTGTTTCACCGATACGCCGTGCCATAGCTGAATTTGTCTGGCCCCCTGAAGGCAGGAAAATAGCTCTTCGCTGCCATTCAGGCTTTGCGAAGGGTTAACCGAAAACACGGCAACCGCGGCAGAGAGGAATAACCGAATCGTTTCCGATAGCGTATCCTGCGAAATCAACTGGCAAGGCAACCCTTTTTTCTGCAGCTCTGCAATTAATGTTTCCTGACAGCTACACCATATACAACGAAAGTTTCCCTGCTGTTCCAGAGCCTTTAAATAAAGATATTTAGTATTATCACTAAACTCTTCACGCCCAAAAAAAAGCACTATCCTTTCTTTAGGCACTTTTTCCGAGAGTCGATGTAAGCGAGAAGGCAATTCCATATTCATTTATTTAGGCTCTGCAAAATTATTCATTTTTTCGGATTACGTTATGGTCGTTCGTCACTATTTACGCCGCCAGCGCAGTGAGGTTACAACAGCGACAGCCCGCACAGCAGGCTGTAATCCGCCGTATTATCTTCGTCGGCGACAAAAGGATTCTCCTGCTGCCAGCCGCGAAGCGCGCTAATCAACAGCGCCACGTCGTCCTGGGTTAACGCGCCCTGCTCGCTGCGCATGGCGCACAGCATTTTGATGTGGAAGAACTGCCGGGCCAGCCCCAGCAGCGCTTCGCCGCAGTTGGTACAGTTCACGCCAGGGAACACATCGTTATACAGCCTATAAATCAACATATTGCGCAGGATATAGGGATGCTCATGCAACAGCGCGATACTTGCCCACTCGGCTTCCAGCGTCTGCAGACGCTCCGCGAGGCGCGCAGGCTGCATGATCGACAGCTCGCTCAGCTTGAGCGCCATCCCCATCTTCTCCACCATTGGCAGGTTCAGGTTGAGGCGCATCGTGCCCATCGCGTTCAGCGCAGCCGTGCGGTTCACGGCAATCGGCGGCAGCATCGCGAACTGCTGCGTTAATACGCCCTGTTCCGCAAGCGTAGCCAGCTGCTCTCCCATGCTCACCAGCTGCGCCGGGTCGCTGTCGCCGTTATCCAGATACTGCTGTGCTTTACTGAGCAATACGCCAATGCCGTACAGGCTCGCTTCCAGCGTCAGCGCCGGGTGTATGGCGAGGTTAACGCACTGCTGATTGAGCGCCGCGATCCAGGGAGAAAGGGTCGCTTCACTCTGCGCTGCCCGCTGAGCGGTATGCAAAACAAACGCGTCCGGACTGAACAGCATCTCGCTGGCCGCCGTTGCGCAGCCGATATCCAGGCTCTCGCGCTGCTGGTTTTTCAGCTTCACGCTGATATGCGGCCAGCCCTCGCCGCCGCGCTGGCAGGCCGGACATTCGCATGCGGATTCCCGCGCGTCAAAACGCGACACAAATTCAGGTAGGTAATGATCAATCAGTTCCATGTTCGTTCTCTTTTGGCAGTCGCGGGTTAACGGTGTTTACGGAAGAACCAGTGCGTACAGTCGACAGGCTCGCCGCTTTTGGGATCGGGATAATGCTGCAGAAAGGCGAAGCTCGGGCTGAAGCCCAGCCACAGCGCGTTTCCGCTCATTAGCGCTTCCC
>ERZ1026870.769-NODE-769-length-17064-cov-8.647951_pt1 | contig 17064 bp, 16 predicted proteins | sample MGYA00380165_ERZ1026870 | MGnify/ENA primary metagenome ERZ1026870 (study PRJEB33269, sample SAMEA4719801) | human gut metagenome | biome: human-associated habitat; feature: organic feature; material: feces | place: Cameroon | collected 2013-10 ...
GGCAGCGTGCTGATCACGATGCCCGAGTCGCAGGATCGCTTCCGCTACGTCGTAATGCCGATGCGCATCTGACCGCTGGAACACACGACAAGAACACAAGCCGGCACTCACCGTTGCCTGCATACCGCTTACTGCAGACCGGCCTCCGGCCAGTCTGCCGAAGGATTTATTCAATGACCGAAATGGACACGAACAGCGATCAGCATCCGACCACTGACTCCACCTACGACGAGCACAGCATCCAGATTCTGGAGGGCCTGGAGGCCGTTCGCAAGCGTCCGGGCATGTACATCGGGGATACCGCCGACGGCTCCGGGCTTCATCATCTGGTTTACGAAGTTGTAGACAACTCGATCGACGAAGCACTTGCAGGCTACGCCACAAAAATTCAGGTCACCATTCACACGGACAACTCGATTTCCGTCGTAGACGACGGACGCGGCATTCCCTCTTCAATCAAGTGGGACGACAAGCACAAGCCCAAGCGCAGCGCTGCCGAAATCGCTCTGACGGAACTGCATGCAGGCGGGAAGTTCGACAACAACGGCTACAAGATCTCCGGCGGACTGCACGGCGTCGGCGTCTCCTGCGTCAACGCACTCTCAACCTGGCTGCGTCTCATTGTGCGTCGAGACGGCGAAGCCCGTCTTCTCGAATTTGAGCGCGGCAAGGTGAAAAACCGCCTCTCCGAAACAGCCAAGAATCCGGCTACCGGCGAAGACGTCCTCATCTCGCCGATGAAGCTTCTCGGTCCAACGAGCCGCCGAGGCACGGAAGTGCACTTCCTGCCCGACACTCAGATCTTCGAGCAAATCACGGAATTCAACTATGACACCCTACTCTCGCGCCTGCGCGAGCTTTCGTTCCTCAACTCCGGCGTTCTGATCGAGCTCAAGGATCAGCGCACGGCGCATGAGGCGCAGCTGCTCACGGACAAGGGGCTCGTCGCCTACGTTCAGTTTAAGAACCAGAGCCGCACGGTACTTCATCCGAAGATCTTCCACGCCAAGGAAACAGTCTACGAAAACGGCATTCCCATTGAAGTTGAGATTGCCATGCAGTGGCAGGACGGCTACAGCGAGGTTCTCTCCGCCTACACGAACAACATTCCTCAACGTGACGGCGGCACGCACGTGACCGGTCTGCGCGCGGCCATGACTCGAGTTCTCAAAAACTACATCGCAGCCAACGAAATCGGTAAGAAGAGCGGCAGCAAGAAAGCGGATATTGAGCCGGAAGGCGACGACATGCGCGAAGGTCTGACGTGCGTCCTCTCCGTGAAGGTGCCCCAGCCCAAGTTCAGCTCTCAGACCAAGGACAAGCTCGTCTCGAGCGAGGTTCGTCCGGCTGTCGAAGAGGTCGTAACCCGCGAGCTCGAACTCTACCTGGAGCAGAATCCTGCCGATGCCAAGATCATCTGCGAAAAGATCGTTGCCGCCGCCCGTGCACGCGAGGCGGCCCGAAAGGCCCGTGACATTTCACGCAAGAGTTTTTCCGGAGGCGGACTGCCCGGAAAGCTTGCCGACTGCCGTGAAAAGAATCCGGCCAACAGCGAACTCTTTCTGGTGGAGGGCGACTCAGCAGGCGGATCGGCCAAGCAGGGTCGAGACTCCAAGTTCCAAGCGATTCTTCCGCTGCGCGGCAAGGTGCTCAACGTGGAGAAGGCGTCTCAGGACAAGCTCCTGGACTCTGAGCAGATCCGCATGCTGACGCTGGCCCTAGGCACAAACATCGGCAAGGACTTCGACATCTCACGACTGCGCTATCACCGCATCATCATCATGACCGATGCCGACGTGGACGGTGCGCACATCCGAACGCTTCTTCTGACGCTCTTCTACCGCCAGATGCCGCAACTCATCGAGAACGGCCATGTCTACATCGCCCAGCCTCCGCTCTACAAAGTCAAGAAAAATCAGGCGGACAAGGGCGTGTTCCTCAAGGACGAACGCGAAATGAGCGACTATCTGCTCAAAATCGCCATGGAAGACGCGCGTCTCTACCGCACCAAAGCCGCTTTTGATGCCGACACGCCCATACGCGGCTCCGAGCTCGAAATGCTTGTCAACGAATACCTGCAGTCGAGCGACGTCATCGCTCGACTGCAGGGAGTGATTGACAAATCCGTGCTCGTAGCCATCGCCGCCGGCGTAGACATCAACCTTGAGAACGAATTCACCTCGCAGCATACGGCTGAAGCGCTCCAGAAGGAGCTCCGCGATCCCAACGTCAAGGTAGAGGCCATCTATGACGAAGAGGATGAGAAGCACCTGCTCAAAGTCCATCGACTCAAGCACGGCAATTACAAGACGACGAGCGTCACGCCCGAATTCACATTCTCGGCTGACTACAGGAAACTTCAGGAAAGCGCAGCGATGCTCCGCGGCATCATAGGCGCCGGTGCTCGCGTGGCCCGGGGAAAGGACGATCAGCCCGTCAAGAACTTCGGAGAAGCCGTCAACTGGTTGCTGAAACAGGCTGAAAAAGGCATCATCCGCCAGCGCTATAAAGGGCTTGGTGAAATGACGGCTGAACAGCTTAATCTGACGACCATGGACCCGTCCGTGCGCCGCATGCTTCGCGTCCGCATTGAGGACGCAGCCAGCGCCGACGCCATCTTCTCGATGCTGATGGGTGACGTCGTTGAACCCCGCCGAGACTTCATTGAGACCAACGCTCTCTTTGCCGGCAACATCGATGCCTGACGACCATCAAGCGGGAGACCGATCAGAACCGGTTCTCCCGTTTGCGCCGTCGCAAATCACAGGAGAACGTAGCGTGGACAAGCTCAAGGAAAAAGTTGTCATCGCCGTCTCATCGAGAGCCCTCTTCGACCTTGAGGAAGAGCACGCGCTTTTCGAGAAAAAAGGTTACAAGGCCTTCAGAGATCATCAGGTTCGTTACCAAAACACGCCTTTGCGCCCCGGGGTGGCCTTCCCGTTTGTAAAACGCCTGCTTGCCCTCAACGAGCTATACGGCGATCTGGCCCCCTTCCGTGTCATCGCGCTCTCGCGCAACTCTCCCGAAACGGCTCAGCGCTTCTTCCAGTCCTGCCGCCACTACAAGCTGCCCATTTCAGCCGGCGGCTTCACCTCCGGCCACTCTACTTATCCCTACCTGGAAGCCTTCAACGCTTCCCTTTTTCTCAGTGCCAATCCTGAGAATGTTCGCAATGCAATCGCTGCAGGACAGCCCGCAGGACTCGTCATGCCTTCACCCGTTGAAGATGAAGACGACGACAGCCCTACGTTGCGCATAGCGTTCGATTTTGACGGTGTAATCGCCGATGATGAAAGCGAGCGCGAATATCAGAAGGAAGGGCTTTCCGGCTTCCATCGGCTCGAGCAGGAAAAAGCTTCCACGCCCCACTCTCCCGGACCGTTGCGCCGTCTCTTCGAACAGCTTTCCGCCTTTCAGCGCTTTGACTACAACCACAGAGGCGCTTCCGATCCGTATTTTGAACCCGCCGTACGCATTTCCATCGTCACTGCACGTGGGGCGCCCAGCGAACAACGCCTGATCACCACGCTCAAAAGCTTCGGCATGAGCGCAGCGGAGCTTTTTCTGCTTGACGGCCTAGACAAGCAGCCGTTTCTCAAGGCCATCAAGCCGCACATATTCTTCGACGATCAGGCAAACAATCTCAAGCCAAGTCTCAATATCGTGCCGTCCGTACTGGTGCCCTTCGGCATCCATCATTTGGAGAAGCTTCGCTAGCATCATGGCCGCCTATCCGCATCTGTTTCTGCCGCTGAAAGTGGGAGCGCACTTCCTGAAAAACAGGATCGTCATGGCTCCCATCGAAACCGGCCTTGAAAAGCAGGACTTTCTGGACCCGAGGCTCGTCGCATTTTATGAGGAACGCGCCCGCGGCGACGGTCCCGGACTTTTCATCGTCGGCAACGGCGTCGTACACGAAACCGGTTTGCGGAAGCTGAAAGACCCAGTTCTGACCGCTAGCCTGCTCAACAATGCGGTTCGACTAACGTCCGTCATCCATGACGCAGGCGCCAAGGTTCTACTGCAACTTCAACATCATGGCGCCGAGGCGGATCACATGTTCGCCGTCTCTGCCTCACGTTTTCGAAATCGAGACACCAAGCGTACGCTGCATCGGGCTCCCGGCATTTTGGTGAGCCATCTGATCAGTCAATATGCGCTCTTTGCCTACCACGCCGTCATGCACGGTGAATTCGACGGCGTGGAGATATACGGCGGCCGACTTTCATTGCCCAACGTCTTCTCCAGCCGGCTCTTCAACCGCCGCCATGACAAGTGGGGACTTCAAGCCCGCACGCTCTTTGCTATCGAACTCGTCCGCCGAATCCGAAGCTTCATCGGCCCGAGCCCCATCCTGTCCTACAGGCTCTCACTGCTGGATCTCCACGCCGGGGGAAGCGAATGGCACGACCTTCTTGCCTTTGCGCAAGCCCTGCATTATGAAGGCGTTAATCTCTTCAGCTTCGACATAGGCTTTACACCCAACAGCGTTCCCGTAGACAGCGACCTTACGCCCGCCGGCGTTTGGGTGCCTTTTATGGAGAAGTTTTCCCGCGAGATCAAGGTACCCGTCATCTTCGGACATCGAATGCCGGGGCCGGATCGAATGGATGAGATCCTGCAGAACAACATCACAAGCCTGATTGAGATCGGACGTCCTCTGATTGCAGATGCCCGATGGGTGGAACACATCCATGCCGGCCAGCCGGTCAGACCCTGTGCACTCTGTCCTCAAGGCTGCTTTTGTCTTGACAAACAGGAAGGACGAGAGATATTGGGCTGCATTGCCTCTCCTCATGCCCTCAGAGGCCCTCAGAAGCATTCTGACAGCCTCAACATCCTCGTCGTAGGCGGCGGCCCGGCCGGCATGGCCGCGGCCCGCGAGGGGGCTGTGAGAGGCCATAAGGTCACAATTGTCGATGAAGGCTCCGAACTGGGCGGTCTTTACAGGCTTTGTGCAAAAATTCAGGGCCGAAACAATATTCAAGAACTCCTCAAAGTGCAGGAGCGCGAGCTCATTGAACTTGGCGTAGAAATCATACGCAATACCCGCGCCACCGCTCAATGGATTGAAGACAACTACAGCGGCAGCAGAATCCTGCTGGCCACGGGCAAGGAATCCTGCACACCGGACATTCCCGGCATCGACACTCCCAACGTTCTCACGTTGGAAGACCTGCTGCAGGGCTGCGTGCCCGTCGGGCACCGGGTCGCCGTCATTGGAAGCGGAAACGTCGCCGTAGACGTCACGCGATATCTCTGCACGCACGACCTGAGAAACTGCATTGAATGGTGCTGCGCCTGGGGCATCGGTGATCCGGCTGAACACATCGGCGGCACCCTCGGCGTCATCCCTCATCTCAATGCCGCCCCTCGCAAGGTCTATCTGATCAATCCAACAAGCGAACCCACGGAAGAGCTCTTTTTGAGAGAGCGCCGGCTTTACGAAGTCCAATGGCTCCGAATGCATGGCGTGAACATCTTTGATGAGGCCGACGTCGAGCAGATTGACAGTCATTCCGTACGCGTCCGTTGCGAGGGCGAAGAAGGTTCCACAATCCTTCGTGTCGACCATATCGTCGTAGTTGGAGACCGCGAAGCCAATGCCGATCTGCAGAACGAACTTACCGAACTAGGCATTCCTTTTGAAGCAGCAGGCAGCATGAGATTCAAGGCCTCTTTCGGCAAGGCGGCAGAAGCCGCCCTGGACGGTATTTGTGCCCTTCAATCCCTAGAAAGACGCGGCGGCTAAGTTAACTGAACAAAGCAAAAAATGATTGCGGGGCAAGGAAAATCTCCAGCAATCCACAAAGAATACACAGGATAACCCACATCTTATCCACAAGACGAACTTCGAAAAACCGGCGCATTTTAAGCGGCTCTTTTGGGTCTCGGCGCTCCGATCTCCAGATTGGCGGTTTCTACTTTTTTCCGTTTTTTGTGTAAAGTTGAAGGATCTTCGCGAAGTTCTACTCTATTTAATTCTTCTTTATTTCTTTATATTAGTAGTGGTAAGTAGTAGGTAAAGCCGGTTCTTGTTGATAACATATTTTTGATTTGAAAAATCAATGAGATGGCCCTGTGAAAACCATGTGGACAAGCCTATGGATCTCCTGTGGGAAAGATGGGAGAAGCAGGGGACAATTTCGAACCGAACAAGGTGCGCAAAAAAGTTATCCACAGAAGAAGATTTTTTCAACGAAAGTTATCCACAAAGTTGGCCACATTTTTTTAAACATTTTTGTTTATGACCTCTGAAGTCATTCCCTGGATGTCCCCTTGTCTTTCTCAGTCGATGCGTTTTGTTTTGACAGGAATCGGACATCCCATGCAGTTTCGGCGCGGCGAGGTGATCTATGCTTCTCCCGGCTTGTTTGGCAGTCTGATGTATGTGCGTTCCGGATTCGTGGTGAAGGCGCTTCTGGATCCCGTGCGGGACGAACCTCTGCTTTTGTCGATAGCAGGGCCGGGGGCATTTTGCGGCAATTATGAAAACCTGTACGTGCGAGACCGTATGCCAAGGCGTCACTGGTGTTTGACGTCAACCGAAGTGTTGGTGGTGAATCAGGAGCTGTTGCTGAAGATTGCCGATCAGACCCCTGAATGGCAGCACGAACTGTCCGGGTATTCATCCGTTTCGTCAATCTGCGACAGGATGGGGATGTTTCTCAATTATTCCGGCACGGTTGAGGAACGTCTCGGCGCATTATTATTGCTAATGCTTCATAGCGAAAGGCCATCTGTTATGGCGAATCTCTTTGCCAAGGGAGTTGAATGGGTGGAACTGCCTTTTTATCCTGACAAGGGGACGCTCGCCAGATTGCTTGGATGCAGGTTCGAGACTGTCAACGTCACGGTTCGCCAGTGGGTTAAGCGTGACGACATTCGCAGACGCAGTCGCAAGGTATGGTTGAGACGGCGGGCCTTTTTAAAGTATTGGGAATGGCTCATGCCGTTCATGCAGCAGAGCCGCGCCGAAGAGCGCGCGACGGAAGCCTTGGGAAAGGCGAGGAGAAGGGAAGAATATGACAGCTTCTAAAGTGTTCATGCTGGCAGCTGCGATTGCGGCAGTCGGCTTGAGCGGATGTGCACCGATTCTTATTGGCGGTGCAGCCGTAACATCTGCCACCGTTATTACAGACCGTCGCACAACCGGCAGCATTGTCGACGACGAAGTGTTGGAAAAGCGCGTGCGTTATGAGATTGGCGAAATCATCGGACATGAAAAGCATCACGTCGTTGTTACGAGCTATGAGGGCAAAGTGCTGTTGACGGGAGAGGTGCTTACGGCCGTCGACAGGCAGAAGGCCCAGGACACGGCCGTCAAGAGCATGGGCGTGCATTCCGTGGTGAACGAACTTGCCGTGATGGCGCCGGCTTCCGTCGGCTCGGTTCTTTCAGACTCAATGTTGGCGACGAAGGTTCGAAGCTCAATCATCGGCACCAAGAAGATTTCACTTAATCAAATGAAGGTAGACGTTCAGCGAGGGATCGTTTACCTGATGGGCATTGTGACAAGCGAAGAGGCGAGGACCGCCGCCAAAGTGGCCTCTGAAGTTTCCGGCGTTAAGCAGGTAGTGACCTGTTTTACGATTGAAAGTGAAGCCTCGATTAAAAGTCGCCTCAAAAATTTAGAGTCCGGCAACAACGCGAAGACTGACGCTCAGGGGGCGTAGTCTTTGCCGATGTGAAAAAACTCTTCACCTGCTTTTCGCTGGGAAGAGTTTTTTCTTGGACAGCCCCTTGTTGTCAAAGGAGATAGGCAAACAACGCACCCGCGGAAAAAAGGCCGGAGTAGGTGAGTTCGTACTTGACGCAGCCGAACATAGTGGCATTGAGGGCTTCGTGCTGAAGTGTGCCGAATTGCTTCCAAAGGGGCAGACACTGCGGCAGACATGCTAGCACCAACAGGCTGGGCCAGAATCCGGGCGTTGCCGCCATGATGAGACCGAGAACCAGCGGGAGTGTCGTCATGACTCTGAAGGCGGTCGTGAAGGTCTTGTCGCCCAACACGACTGCAAGCGTCCGACGGCCGATGCTCTTGTCATGCACTCGGTCTCTCCAATTGTTGACTGCCAGAACGGCGGCCGCGATGGCCCCAAGTGCAATGCTTAGCAGGACGGCGTTCGCAGACACGCTGAAGGTTTGCAGGTAGTAGGTCCCGCAAACGGCCGTCAGGCCGAAGAAGACAAGTACGGTCAGTTCGCCGAAGGGCGTGTAGGCAATGGGCCTCGGGCCGCCCATGTATGAATAGGCTGCGATGACTGAAGCAATGCCTATCAAGGCAAAGCCCCAGCCGCCAAGCCAGATGAGCACGGCAGTGTTGAGCAGTGCAAGTATGATGAGCGCAAAAATTGCCCTTCGGGCGGCCGAGACGGAAATCCAGCCTTGAGAAGTTGCTCGAGGTAACCCTCTTCGGTTGCCGGTTTCGGCCTTTTTCTCGGTATAGCCCAGATCGTTCTTCATGTTGCTGATAATCTGCATCAAAAGAGCGATTGTCATTGTGAAGAACGCGGTCAAGGCATCAAAACGCCCGGTTTCAAATAGAGCGAGACTCAACGCGGCGATGACGGGAGCTACGGCCACTCCCCAAGTCTTTGGGCGAGTAAAAGCCATCCAGGCCTGCACGCTGCCCGGCTTGACGATCCCTGTGTTTCGCATCAAAGCGCCACCTTGACCATCGGGTGCGAAGTCAAGGCTCGGTAAAAGTTGTCGAGCTGTTCCTGAGATTGCGCATTGACCATGATGCTGAGTGCAAGATACCTGCCGGTTTTGGAAAGGGCCGTTGTCATTGTGCTTCGGTCGAAATCGGAGAAGTGACCAGCGGCGAGCTCGCAGATGACTGTCGGAAATTCGGGTTGGTTGAGGCCCATGATTTTGATGGGAAAGTTCAGCATGGGGAAGACCATGACTGGAGTCAGGTCGTCGGGCAGGGGTTGGGAATTGCCATTCATTGGGCTTTCTCCGCTTCGTTGATGTCTGTTGTTGCCAGCAAGATCGTGTCCCGTACTCTCTGCCACAGAGAACCTTTCTGAACAGGACTCCCGGCATAAACCGGCACGGATCTCAAGCACTTGTCGTTGAGCCAGATGCTCAGCGTGCCCAGCTGCGTGTCGATGTTCACGGGTGCAATAACGGGTTGCTGACGAGTGAGGTGCATTTTAAAGGCTTTCGAGTCTTGGCTCAGAGTCACGGTCTTGGAGAGGGTGACGACAACGTCTTCGTGCGTGACAAGCGCTACGCCCGACACGTCTCCCTTGAAGACGGGGGCGTGGCCCACGGCCTCACCCTTTCGAAGAATGGTTGTTGTCCTGTAGCGCAGATGTCCCTCACGGAGAAAGGTCGCGGCAGCTCTGTCGAGTGTTGCGCGGGAGTCGAATCCAAAGACGATGGCAATCAGTCGATGCGTCCCCTCGTTTCCCAGCGGGTTGTGAGACAGATAGAGACCGTCGCAGCCGGCGGTCGTACAGGCTGTGGCAAGCGGAATAAGACGATTGGTGGCGGTCCCTCCTGATTCTAAATAGGCAGTCTGCCACTTCTTGTCTGGTACTTTGGCAAGTCTTGCAACGAGTGTCTCGATCGTCGTTTCTCCAGCCGGAAGTGGAGGAACATCCGAACCTGACAGAGCGCTGATTTGCTTTGCAAGCGGTTCGGTGATGAAGAGCTGGGTACCCTCTAGCTCAAGAGTCTGCCTGCTGTCAAGGTCCATCAAGGCCATGGCGCCGAGGGCGGACTTCGATGCGATGCAGAGCATGGCGGCGGACAGAAGCAGAGAGGGGAGGATGCGCATTGAAAGAGGGAGGGTAATTGAAAACGCATTGCTTGCCCATTGTAACGAACGACGATGTTGGGCTGTAAACGATTTTGGAAATTCAACTATGATTGACGGACTTTGGGAATGCTCCCGACGAAGGAGGAAAGGTTCGTGGGGTCTTTTGACGTTCGCGTAATTGAGGAAACAGGTTCTACCAATGACGACTTGAAGACGCATGCTCGAGGTTCATGGGTAGACAAGCCTCTCGTACTGGAGGCCAAGCGTCAGATGCATGGACGAGGCACGAGAGGCCGCGGATGGCAATCGTTCGACGGTTGTCTCGCCTTTTCCCTTCTGTTGCCTTTCTCCATGATCAGGGTCCCGGTGTCTCTTGTGCCCATCGCTGTCGGCATGGGGGTGTGCAGTGCCCTGCGCGATGCAGGGCGTTTCGTATGCATCAAATGGCCCAATGATGTTTGGTTTGAAGGTGGAAAGTGCGGCGGCATCCTCTGCGAGACCGTGAAGGATGTTGCGGGCCGAAGCGTTCTGGTTGCGGGCGTAGGACTCAATCGCGATGGGGTGGCCGAACGAACGACGAACGGATGGCCGATCAGTGGTTTAGGCGATGTGTTGGCCTGCTCCGACATGGGGGTGCCCAATCCTATGCTTGCATTGCTGGTCAGCGGAGTTCTCGGCGCTCTGACTGACGAACGGGCCGATGTGGTTGGACGTTGGCCTCTTTATGATGCTTTTGCCGGAAAGTCGATCCGCCTCGCCGATGACGAAGGAGCCTGGGAAGGACTTAATATGGGCATTGACAATCTCGGCCGGCTGCAGTTGAAGACAGACGAGGGCCTAAAGGCTTTTTTTTCGGGAACATTTTTCAATGACAACGCTGCTTATTGATCTTGGGAACACCGCTCTGAAATGGACGCCCATCGAGGAACCCGACAACCCTCATACCATCGTTCATAAAGGCAGCACGCACTTCAAGGAAGAACTCTACGATTTGTGGCTCAACATGCGTCCCAAGCGCATTATCGGGTGCACGGTCGCGGCCCCCGTTGTTGCCTTCTCGCTCACCAAGTTTTTCAATGACCACGGAATCTGCTGGGATTGGGTGCGCACGCAAACGACATTCAATGGGGGCTTTACTCTCAGAAACTGCTACGAAAAGCCCACTCAGCTCGGCGCCGATCGCTGGTATGCGGCGGTGGGCGCAGCCGACGCCATGCTCGAGGAGAGGCGCTCGCTTCTGGTTGTGCACACGGGAACAGCCACGACCGTCGACTCCATCTTTTATCGTGAACGCGGCGTTTACGACTTTATGGGAGGACGCATCACGCTAGGCCCCACATTGATGAAGAACTTTCTTGCAAAGGGCATTCCTTCTCTCACGGATCTTGACGGAGTCTACGACGAACTCCCGCGCTCCACGAGCAATGCCGTGATGACGGGGATCATTGATGCACAGGTAGGACTTATTCTGCGCGCAATCAGCGTCATGAGGCGCCGAGGCTTTGAACCGAAAGTGTTGCTGGCGGGAGGTTCCGCGAAGTTCATCGCCCCATTTCTGCAGGAGGAGGTCCCCGACCTTGTCGTCAAGCACAATCTTGTGCTCAGAGGACTTTCCGCACTCGCGGGGCAAACAGAGTTATTCGGGAGGAAGAACGCGTGAGAAATATTGCCGTTGCACTTCTTCTGGCAGCTGTGGGCGTCGCGGGCTATTTGTTTTGGATGGAGAGGCATCAAACGTCTGAGGTCGTTCTTTCCGGAGAGGTCAAGACCGTGAGCGTCGACAATTTTGCTTATGGATCGCCCGAGCTCGTGAAGCCGGATCATCTGAAGATTGAAGCTCCGATCGTACAGGATGATGCTGTTGCGAAGACAACGGCGGCGGATGATGACGATGGGATGCCGTTGCTGGAGCCGGTGAACGAGTCGAAGTTGGCGGGATTGAGTTGCGTGGTTTTCGGCCCTTTGCCGGAGAAGCAACTGCCGAAATACCGGAGGTTCTTTGAGAAAGTCGACGTAATGGGGCAGTTGACCATCATTCCCTACAGTGACACGCGCTACGCTGTCTATGTTGGACCGTTTACGCGGCAGAAGGCTCGGAAGAGCCTCGAGGTGCTTTGCAGGGATGCTGCGGAGAATTGTTCGATCGCGGCGTTGGAGGCGGGCGGCCATGCACTGGTGGTGGAGACCTTTGCCGACGAGAAGTCGGCCGAACTTTGGTCAAAGAAGTTTGCGCTTGACAATGGTCTTACGAACGTCAGGGTGACGCGGTACAACAACGTTGCGGTCAAACGCGTCGCACTAGTCTTCAACGGAGTCGGCGAAGAGCAGGTCAGGGCTTTGCTCAAGCGCTCAAAGGCCGAGAAGATCGGCCTGAGCGTATGTCCAAAGGAATTGTGATCAGTTCCCAAAACGTTTTTCAAGCACTTCGCGAAGCACGGGCTTGAGTGCTTCCGTTCTGAGGCGGCGTTCGGATTGAATCGCTTCAGGAACGTTGCGTTGCGCAGGCCCCCAAGGGCATTCCGGAAAATGCGTGTCGTCCCGCCAACGAGCAATGACGTGCCAGTGCAGGTGAGGAACCATGTTGCCGAACTGCGCGAGATTTACTTTGTGCGGATGCAGAGCCTTGATGATTTCCTTCTCCACCGCGTTGAGAATGTCCCAAAGCTGTATCCGTTCTTCAGGCGTGAGTGAGGACATTTCCGGAACATGTCGACATGAGACTATCCTGAGATAGCAGGGAAATCTTGGGTCCTCCGCATCAATGAGGTAAAAATTGCTGTTGCGCCAAATTTCGGATTGTGCGTGGTTCGTGCAAAGGGGGCAGGTCATCTGAAGTTCTCCGTCAATCCACGAGTTTGATGAGGCCGTTGTCGTCCTCGACGATTTCGTAATCCCATTTCTTGTTGCCTTGCATGTCCTCACGCCAGGCGGCCTTCGGGATGTCGAGTTCATCCAGCATTGCGTTGATGAACTGCTCAGCTTCAAACGGTGTGGCGAAGTTCTCCCATTCGCCGCCGCCCCAGTCGACGATGATTTGCGTGACGCAGTCTCTCCTCATGCTTGGTCTCCGCGCGGAATGCCTGCGATGAGTTCGGCGAAGATGCAGGTAAGCTTTTCGGCGTATGCAAGATCCAGCCATTCGTTGGGCGCATGTGCGTTGCATGCGGGGCCAAGTGCTCCGGTGTTGACGAAAGGACTCTCAGGAAATGCAGCCTTGAAGGCGGGCAGGGTGCCGATGGAGGCACCGCAGAAGAGATAGCCTGTGCTGTTGCCGAAGATTGCTTCGCCGGCGTTTTCCAGCGTATTGCGAAGCCAGCCGGTGGGCAGTGCAGACACAAAGCCGGAAGCGGCCTCCGCGCGGCTTACGCTCACCTGAGCGCCGCAGGGCACGTTTGTAGTCAGAGCGCGGATGATGGCCTGGAGAGCCGCCTTTGCGTCAACAAGAGGCGGCGTTCTGAAGGAGAGGCGAAGCGAGGTGTTGGAGCGGAGCACGTTGCCAGCGTTGTCGCATGGCGGCAGACCGTCGGCACCCACCACGCACATGGAGGGCTTCCAGGTGTTCGCGAGTAGGGCCTCAAACGCGGTTTCAGCTTGGGCATGCGTGTCGCCGGTCCAGTCGAAGCATTGGCGTACATCGCTTTCTTGAGCAAGAGAGCGGAGACTGTCGAGAATGTCTTCGGGCACTTCGCATTTGAGCTCGGGTAACAGAAGCTCACCCGTCTGAGCGTCCTCAATGCGCGCCAACAGTGCGCGCATGATGCGGAAGGAGCTCGGCACGACACCGCCGGCCAAGCCGGAATGCGACGGCGTGTCGAGCACGCGCACATCGACCGTGAGCGAGACCGTGCCCCGCAATGACTGGGTGAGCCAGACGCGTTTCATGTCGTTGCAACCGAGGTCGGCGATGGCAATGAAGGCCGGCGTGCCGATGCGCGGGGCTAGCTCCTGAATGTACTGAACCAGATCACGGGAGCCGGATTCTTCGTCCGTCTCATAAAGACAGAATAACTCTGGATGTGCAATGCCGGCATCTTTCAGCGCCTTCACAGCGGTAAGCGTCAGGTAGTAGTTGTAGCCGTCGTCAACGCCTCCGCGGCCGTAGAGACGGCCATCGCGCACGACGGGCGTCCAGGGGCCGAGGCCTTCATTCCAGCCGACGGTTTCAGGCTGTTTGTCGAGATGTCCGTAAAAGAATGCAGGCTTGCCAGTGTGGTTGCCTGATGCGGGAATGCGAATGAAAAGTGCCGGCGGAATGCCGGATTTTTCGATGATTTCAAATTCAGCAGCGGGCAGCAGGCGACGACCCCATCGGGCCGAGTCCTCGAGTGCGCGTTTCAGAATGCCGTCGGTTTCCCAGCTGGGGTTGAAGGCGCGGGATTTGGCGGGAATTCGGATGAAGTCCATGAGGCCTTCAAGGGTGTCACCCGTCCACGCGCGGTGGATGGATTCGTAGACATTGGACGGAAGCAGCATGTGATTTCCTCGACGAGTATTTCTTTCAAAAGCTTGAGAGGTTATTTCTGAACAGCAAAAGCACCGCTGCCGATGATGTCCTTGATCTTCATGGCGGCTGAACGTGCTTCATTGAGGGACATGCCGCTGCCGAGTACGACGCGATAGCCGCCTTGGTCGCGAACAAGGCGGGCGCTTTGGGGGGAGGCAGTCGAAGCCAGTACGGCCTCGGCATGAGCAGCATAGGCGAGTGCGTTGTCGCGCTCTGTGAAAAAGCCGATTTGCACGCTCCAGCCGGGGGCGGGCTCAGTCACGATGGTATTGGCGGAAGTCGTGCCGGACAGGCTGGGCGTTTGAGGTTGAGTTGAGGCTCCGGAGGAGGAGGCAAGATCCTGGCCGGACTTCCACGTGCCGGCGGCAATTTCCTGATTGGTCAGGCGCTCCACTTTCACGCGCGCAGTGCCCTTGTCGGCATAGCCAAGTGCAGTGGCGGCTGCGTAGGACAGATCCATGACGCGGTTGTGGAGAAAAGGACCGCGGTCGTTGACGCGCACAATGACAGAGCGACTGTTTTCAAGATTGGTGACGCGTGCATAGCTCGGCAACGGCATCGTGGGGTGAGCAGCAGACATGGCGTGCATGTCGTATATTTCGCCGATGGCCGTCTTGTTGCCGTGGAACTGTTTGCCGTACCAGGAGGCTATGCCGGTCTGGGTCATCTTGACGTCGTTTGTGATGGGTACATAGCGCTGGCCCATGACTGTGTAAGGACGCAACGAAGCCGGGTAGAAATGCTCGACTCGGGGCGTGGCATTCGTCGTGTCAAGCTCAGTTGACGAGGACGGTGGGCCGTCGTGCTGATAATACTTGGAGCCTGTGGAACAGGCGCTCAACAGAAGCACGGTAACGACCGTAACGGCGGCGAGGCAAAGTTTTTTCATGGAAGTGGCGCAAGCTCTTTTCTGATGCAGCAAGTCAATGCTTGGACTCGGCGGAGATGGACAGCAGGATACCCGTGCAGACGCCGAGGATGAGAAGGGCTGTGCCGCCATAGCTCATGAAAGGCAGCGGCACGCCTACCACGGGCAGAATACCACTGACCATGCCCATGTTGACGAAGGTATAGGTAAAGAAGATGCAGCCGATCGCCCCTGCAAGCAGCCGGGCGAAGCGCGTTTCGGCGTAGGCTGCGATGTAGAAACTGCGTCCGATGAGGGCCGCGTAAAGCGCTAGCAACACGAGATTGCCCACGAACCCGAACTCTTCGCTGAAAACAGCGAAGAGGAAGTCGCTTGTGCGTTCAGGAATGAAGTCGAGGTGGGCTTGCGTACCTTCCATCCAGCCTTTGCCTGAGAAGCCGCCAGAGCCGATGGCGATGAGAGCCTGCAGGATGTGGAAGCCCTTGCCGAGAGGATCGCTGGACGGATCGAGCAGAGTGAGTACGCGCTGGCGTTGGTAGTCGTGCATCAGATTCCAAATGACCGGCAGTGACAAAATCAGAATACCAGTGAGCGAAAGCAGTATGCGCTTGCTGAGTCCGGCGAAGAAAATGACGGATGTACCGGCGATGAGCACAAGAATCGAGGTGCCGAGGTCTGGCTGTTTCATGATGAGGCCGACCGGCACGGCCATCATGGCGAAAGCGGCGAGATGATCCCAATTGCAGACGTTTTCTCCCCTGATGTTGTAGTACCAGGCGATCATCATCGGAACGGCGAGCTTCATGATCTCCGATGGCTGTATGCGCACGCCAATGTTGAGCCAGCGTGTGGCGCCTTTGACGGTGACGCCGAAGAAGTGCGTCAGAAGAAGCAACACGCAACCTATGATGAAGATCGATACGGTCGCTTTCTGGAAGATCTTGACGGGAATGCACGACACGACCAACATGACGACACCCGCAATGGCGATGTTTCGTATCTGGCCCTCGATGCGCCATGGAAAACTGTAGCCTGCAGAGAACAGTGCGATGAAGCCGATCGTTGTCAGGGTGACAACGAGAGCGAGCAGCATCAGGTCGATGCGCAACAGGCGAGTGGCCAGGTACCGCAGGACCGCGTAGCTGGTTCTGGAAACGGTTTCAATCATGTCAAGAACGCTCCTCAGCGGTTGCGCCGTTGCGTGATGAGAGGAACACCCTTCGGCGGAGGAAGGTCGAGCGAATTTGCGCCGGTGAGCCAGTAGTCAATGAGTTGGCGTGCGACGGGCGCGGCGGCCTGGGCGCCGAAGCCGCCGTTTTCAACTAGCACGGCAAGCGCTATGCGCGGGTTCCGGGCCGGTGCAAAGGCAATGAAAAGCGCGTGGTCGTGGTGTTTCCTGGCCAGTTTTTTGGCGTCGTACTTGTCGTCCTGAGCGATGGTGACAACCTGTGCGGTGCCGGTTTTGCAGGCAACGGTGTAGGGCACGCCTTTGAAGACGAAGCGAGCCGTGCCTTTGGTGGCGACATCCGTCATGCCGGCAATCACAGTTTCGACGTTTTGAGGCTTGAGAGGAATGACCGTGGCGGGCTTGACGGGGACGTCTTCAATCACATTTGTGGATGGGTCCGTGATTCGCTTGACAAGGTGAGGTGTCATCACGATGCCGCGGTTGGCCAGTGTAGACGTGGCGTGTGCAAGCTGCAGAAGTGTAAAGGCGTTGTAGCCTTGTCCTATGCCTATCGACGGCGTGTCGCCGATCATCCAAGGCTGCTTGATGCGGGCCTCCTTCCATTCACGGCTGGGCAACAGGCCGGTTTGTTCGCCCACCAGATCAATTCCAGTCTTCTGGCCGAAGCCCCACGGCACCATGAAGTCATGGATGGTGTCGACGCCCATGCGGGTGGCGAGCCAGTAGTAGTA
>ERZ1026870.773-NODE-773-length-17046-cov-5.775940_pt1 | contig 17046 bp, 17 predicted proteins | sample MGYA00380165_ERZ1026870 | MGnify/ENA primary metagenome ERZ1026870 (study PRJEB33269, sample SAMEA4719801) | human gut metagenome | biome: human-associated habitat; feature: organic feature; material: feces | place: Cameroon | collected 2013-10 ...
CGAGGCTGGCGTTGGCGACAAGGGTCAGAATCGACAAATCGGCAGTGGGCTGCATGTTGAGTAATCGCTGTTTAGGTGGCGTTGAATGAAGGAGTGCATGGCCAAGGCGCCTCAGGCTTAATCCGCCATGAATGCCTTGATCGTTTCGTAGAGGTCGTCGGGCAGAGGCGTGGGCGCAAAGCTCTTGGCGCCGATGACGCCGACGCGGACCTTGCCCGTGGCGATGGGTTCGTCGCCGCGCACGATGCGCTGCTCAAAGATGAGCGATGCGCGTCCGAGCTTTTCAATGCTCGTGATCACCTCAAGATCGTCGTCAAGCGCGGCGCCGCGATGATAAGCGATGCTGAGCGAGGCGACGACGAAAAGGACGCCGTCGTCCCGGTTGCGCTGCTCGTTCTGGCCGAAGCCGATCCTGCGGAGCATGTCGCTTCGGGCGCGCTCCATGAACCGGAGATAGTTGGCGTGGTAGACGATGCCGCCGGCATCGGTGTCCTCCCAGTAGACGCGGACGGGAAATCTGACGTGCTGCATGTTGAATGATTTGGGTTGCGTCGAAGTGCCGGTTGGAGCCGGAAAGAAACTAGTATAGGGATTCGCGGCCTGTTCGGGCGTTGAGGACGGGCCGATTTTGCAAAAGGATGCTTATGCGTTCGCCCGAGTTTTGAAGTTGCGCCAGTAGGCGAAGGCCAGGAACCAGAAGGCAGCGCAGGTTCCCCAGGGGAGAAGCCCGGCAACGATTGCCATGATGTCGGTGCCCGCTGCCGTCGTGCCCAGAACGTGCCAGTCCGGCCAGAGAAGGAGGAGCCAGGTGAACGTCATCCAGAGCGCCGCTCCGGTGAGCATGCCCGCACGCCAGTAGAAGTCGGCGAGCATTGTGACGCCTGCGGCGAGGTTCTCTCCCTTGCGGGCGCCGAGGACGGCGGCCGTAAAGAGAATCGATGCAAAGCTCGTGACGCCGCCCGCAATGAGTGCGACCAAGGTGTACTTGACGATGTGGATGAGGGGAGGCGTATCGTCCGAGAGATTCTCGCCGGCGTGCATGAGCGGCCGGCCATGATCGTCGACAACGGCAAAGGGCGCGCTGGCGCTCATTTCGGGGAGGCCGGCGCCGGTCGCTTCGATCGTGGCTTGCAAAAGCGTATCGGTTCTGCCGTCCTGGTCTACGGGCATGGCGCTCAGGAGCGCGGCGCCGAGCGTGGCCGCGGCGAAGACGGCGAGCGTCTGATGGGCGCCGCAGCGCAGCAGTTCGTGGAGAGCCGCACGGTGGCGGGCGCTGCGGATGAAGAGCACGCAGGCGGCGAACACGGCAGCCGCCGTAAGGAAGACGAGAGCGGAGAGAACGGGAGAATAAGGCATGGCGCAGGTCAGTTGGAGTCGCAATGGTCGCGAACGCCGGGAGCGGGCGGCGTCAGGCGAAAGTGCTGCCAGGCAAGCGGCGTGGCGACGCGGCCGCGGGGCGTGCGCTGCACGAAGCCCTGCTGAATGAGATAGGGCTCCACGACGTCTTCGAGCGTGTCGCGGTCTTCGCCGACGGAGGCGGCGAGATTCTCGATGCCGACCGGACCGCCGGAGAACTTTTCGATGATCGTCTTGAGAAAGTGCGTGTCGATCATGTCGAGTCCCTCGGGGTCGACGTTGAGCATCTGGAGGGCGGCGGCAGCCACTTCCTTCGTGATGCGGCCGTCATGCTTGACTTCGGCGTAGTCGCGAACGCGCCTCAGGAGCCGGTTGGCCACGCGTGGCGTGCCGCGGCTTCGGCGTGCGATCTCAAATGCGCCGGTGTCGTCGATGCCGACCTTGAGAAGACCGGCGGAGCGGTGCACGATGCGGGAAAGCTCCTCTGGCGTATAGAACTGGAGCTGGTTGACGATGCCGAATCGGGCGCGAAGCGGATTGGTGAGGGAACCGGCTCGGGTCGTTGCGCCGATGAGCGTAAAGGGCGGCAGGTCGATTTTGATGGAACGGGCGGCCGGCCCCTCGCCGATCATGATGTCGATCTGGTAGTCCTCGAGCGCGGGATAGAGAATTTCCTCCACGACGGGCGAAAGACGATGAATTTCATCAATGAAGAGAATGTCGTGCGGCTCGAGATTGGTGAGCATGGCCGCGAGGTCGCCGGGGCGCTCGAGCACGGGGCCTGAGGTCTGGCGAAGATTGACGCCCATTTCGTGAGCGACGATGTGGGCGAGCGTCGTCTTGCCGAGGCCCGGAGGTCCGAAGAGCAGGAGATGGTCGAGCGGCTCCTTGCGACGCTTGGCGGCGGCGATGAAGATCTGGAGCTGTTCGCGGATGGCTTCCTGGCCCACGTATTCGGTGAGAAGCGACGGGCGCAGCGCGCGGTCGACGTTTTCTTCGTTGGGACTGGCCGTGCGGCCGTCGATGATGCGTTCTTCCTCAAGCATGGGGAACCTCGATTAGCGTGCGAGCGTCTTGAGGGCGAGACGAATGCCTTCGCTCACCGTCACGTCGGCGGGAAGCGCGCGCACGCTCGCCTGGGCCTCGCGTTCGGAATAGCCGAGCGCCATCAGGGCGCTCGTGATGTCGGCCTGAGCGGCGCTCGCCGCACCGCCCGCCGGCGCAAAGGCGCTGCCCGCGAGTTTTCCCTTGAGTTCGAGAACCAGACGTTCGGCCGTTTTCTTGCCGATGCCGGGCACCCGGGTGAGAAGCGTGGCGTTGCCCTGCTCGACCGCGTCGGCAAGGTCCTGCGCGCTCATGCCGGAGAGGACGGCGAGCGCAATGCGCGGGCCTACGCCTGAGATGCGGATGAGTGCTCGGAAGGTCTGCCGTTCGGCGGCGGTCGCAAAGCCGTAGAGAAGCTGTGCATCCTCGCGCACGATGAAGTGGGTCAGCAGCGTGATTTCGGAGCCTTCGGCGGGCAGATTGCAGAAGGTCGACATCGGAACGTCGACCTCATAGCCCACGCCGCCGACGTCAACGAGAACCTGCGGCGGGATCTTTTCAATGAGTTTGCCGTGAAGTCGTCCGATCATGACGTTTTTCCTTTCTTCGTGAGAAGCGCCGTCCAGGCGCTGCGAGCGCCTGCGGCGCTGCGGCCGCGTCGGGGCGTCGCATAGGTTCGGGTCGTGCCGCCCGCCTTTTCAAAGGCGCGCATGCGCAGCGAGTTGGCGCAGCAGAGCGCGCACGCGAGCGCGTCGGCTTCGTCGGCTTGAATGTCGCCCTTGATGTCGAGCAGCATGCCGATCATGCGCTGCACCATGGGCTTGTCGGCGCGTCCGGTGGCGCAGACGGCCTCCTTGATTTCGCTCGGCGTGAATTCTTCGACCTTGAGCCCGGCAAGATCGGCCGCCGCAAGCGCCGCCCCTCTGGCCTGACCGAGAAGCAGCGTGCTCTGGGGGTTGACGTTGACGAAGACGCGTTCGGCGGAGGCCAGCTCGGGCTTCGTGCGTTCGATCACTTTGGAGAGTTCGCGAACGATGTGCCCGAGCCGAGCCGGGAGCTCGCCCGCGGGCACGCGGATCATGCCGCTTTCGATGCGGGTGAATGTCCCGCCCTCGGCGTCAATGACGCCCCAGCCCGTGCGGTTCAGCCCGGGGTCCAGGCCCAGGATCCTCATTGCGCTCGTCAGCGGCCGAAGCCGCCCATGCCGGGGAAGCCGCCACGGCCGAATTGGCCGAGCGCGCGCATCATCTTGCTGAGGCCGCCGCGCTTCATGCGCTTCATCATGTCCTGCGTCTGTTCGAACTGCTTGAGCAGACGGTTGACTTCCTGCACGGGAACGCCCGCACCGGCGGCGATGCGCTTCTTGCGGCTCGCCTTGATGAGGTCGGGCTTGCGGCGTTCGAAGGGCGTCATGCTGTCGATGATGCCCATCGTGCGGCGCACGGACTTCTTGGCCTCTTCGTCGTTGACTTTGGAGGCGGCCTCCTGGAACTGTGCGGGAAGCTTCTCGAGAATGGAGGAGAAGCTCTCCATGTTGTTCATCTGAGCGAGCTGCGCACGGAAGTCGGAGAGGTCGAACTTGTCGCCCTGGCTGAGCTTCTGAGCGAGCTTTTCGGCTTCGGCGATGTTGATCGACTTCTGGACGTCCTTGACGAGGCCCACGATGTCGCCCATGCCGAGAATGCGGGAGGCCATCGCTTCGGGATCGAAGGCGTCGAAGCCCGTGAGCTTTTCGGCCGTACCGACGAATTTGATCGGCTTGCCGGTGACGTGTCGCACGGAGAGCGCGGCGCCGCCGCGGCTGTCGCCGTCGACCTTGGTGAGGATCACGCCGGTGAGCGGCAGCCGTTCGTTGAAGGCCTTGGCCGTGTTGACGGCGTCCTGGCCGAGCATGGCGTCGATCACGAAGAGCGTTTCGACGGGCTTGAGGAAGGTGTTGAGCTCGGCCACTTCCTGCATCATCGCTTCGTCAATGGCCAGACGGCCCGCCGTGTCGACGATGAGCACGTCGAAGAACTTGCGGCGGGCGTGGTCGATGGCGGCTGCGGCGATGTCGAGCGGCTTCTGGCCGGTCGAGCTCGGGAACCATTCGGCCCCTGCCTGCTCGGTCACGGTCCTGAGCTGTTCGATGGCGGCCGGGCGATAAACGTCGGCGGATACCGTGAGGACCTTCTTTCGCTTCGTTTCGATGAGGTATTTGGCAAGCTTGCCCGCGCTCGTCGTCTTGCCCGCGCCCTGAAGGCCGGCAAGGAGAATGACGGCGGGGGGCTGGGCGTGAAGGTTGATGTCGCGCTCGGAGACAGGCACGTCGCCGCCGATGATCGCGGTGAGCTCGCGCTGCACGACGCCCACCAGGGCCTGGCCGGGATTGAGGTTGCCGACAACCTCTTCGCCCATGGCCTTTTCCTTGATGCGGGCGAGCACCTCGCGAACGACGGGCAGGGCCACGTCCGCCTCGAGAAGCGCAATGCGAACCTCACGCAGCATGTCCTTCGTGTTTTCTTCCGTCAGACGCGCCTGACCGCGCATGGTCTTGACGATTTTGGAAAGGCGCTGGCTTAATGAGTCGAGCATGGTTCTTGAATTCCTGGTGTTGACGGACGGACGCCGGAGCGGGGTCAGTCCGGGAGAGCGGGAGGCGCGCTGCGCCGGCCGCCGGCGCTCCGGAAGGCTGGGCTTGAGGGAGCGCTTTTGAAAATTGGAGTCCGGGACGCGATTTCAGGGATATCTAAGCCCGTTGCGGCTAGAATCTGAATTGCAAGGCGCGTCTTCGGATGCAGTTCGGGTCCGCCGCAGGCTTGCGGGAGCGCTCTCGGCCGTTCGGGCCGGAGCAGCCTTCATCGTCCTTCGGCAAACGTCTCATTTTAGTGGGAACGGCCGAGTTTTGCACCGATCCCCAAGCCTCCTCGAGTGCGCCGCCCGACGGCTTCGCCTCGATCGAACCAGACAAAAAAATAAGAGAACACAGAATGAGCATTCTTACCATCTGCACCATCGTCGCTGCGATCCTTTATCTGGGCTCAGGGATGGCCATCATCGGTTCGATGAAGGGCGAAGGATCGGGCGCTTCATCCATCATCCGCTGGCCCGTGCTCGCCGCTCTGGTGATGCAGGGCTACGCCCTTCACGGCGAAATGTTCGGCGAAGGCGCAGTCAATTTCGGTTTCGGCTTCGCCATGTCCGAAATGTTCTTCTTCGCCGTGATCATCCTGCTGATTGAAACATGGATCCATCGCCTGCACGGACAGTTCGGCATCGTGCTCATCGCCGCCGCCGTCGGCACGCTGAGCCCGCTCGTGTTCTCCGGCCAAGTGATTCCGTCCGTCGAATGGACGACGCTCTTTCGCTGGCATCTGCTGCTGGCCATTGCGGCCTACGCCTTCCTGATGATCGCCTTTGTGCACGCCGTGCTCATGGCGCTCATCAATCGGCGCTTGAAGAGCCCGACGGTCGAGCGTGCAAACTTCCTTGATTCCATGCCCGCGCTTGTCGTCATGGAGCGCATCTTCTTTCGCATCGTGGCCGTGGGCTTTCTCTTCATCACGCTCACGCTGATCGTGGGCGCCCTTGCCACGCAGGAGGCCAAGGGAGTTTATTTCCTCTTTGACCACAAGACGATCCTCACGTGGCTCGCCTGGGTCTTCTTCGGCATTCTCCTGGCCGGCCGCCGTTTTGCAGGCTGGCGCGCCCGCACCGCGCTCAACTGGTTCTGGGCGGGGTTCGTCGTCTTCGTCGTGGCCTATTTCGGCTACAGCTTCATTCAGGAACTGATCCGCTGAGGGGACAACATGGGACGCATCCTCTTCTTCGCGGCTCTTGCCGTTGCTCTGTGGATCGCATGGACGCTCAGCCGCAAGCGCAACAGCCTCGACAACGAGGAGCGGCGGGAGCTCAAGCGCCTTCGCGCAAAGGAGCGCGAGGCTCAGGGGCGCTCGCGTGAGCCCGCAGGCGAGTTGATGGTGAAGTGCGATCACTGCGGGCTCTACTTCCCGAAGCGCGAGGCCGTCCTCAGCAAGGATCGGGTCTTTTGCTCAAGACGCTGCCGGGATGCGGCTCTGGAGCAGGAATGAACGCCTTTGACGGTTGGCTGCCGGGCATTGTGCATCGTCGATCTCCTCACTTCAACGGGCGTCCCGAAGGGACGCTCGTTTCGTTGGCGGTGCTGCACTACATCTCGCTGCCCGCGGGCTGCTTCCGGGGAGAGGACGTGGACGCCTTGTTCATGGGAAGGCTTGATGCGCAGAGTCGGCCCGAGTACGAATCCCTGCGGGGCCTTCGGGTTTCGTCTCACTTCTTCGTGCGACGCACGGGAGAAATCCGGCAATACGTGAGCGTTTTTGACCGCGCCTGGCATGCCGGCATCTCGTCCTTTGAGGGACGGCCGGGGTGCAATGACTTTTCCGTCGGAATCGAGCTCGAGGGCACGGGCGAGACGGTCTTCGAGGAGATGCAGTACAGGTCGCTTGCTCAACTCCTCGCAATGCTGTCCGAGGTTTTGCCGATCGAGGCCGTGACGGGGCACGAGCATGTCGCTCCGGGCCGCAAGCAGGACCCGGGCCCCTGCTTTGATTGGGAGCGCGTCCGCCGAATGATTCCGGCGCATGTCAGGATCATCACCGAACCGCAGCGCATGCCCGAGGGAGCATAGTCTGATATAGTCGACAGAATTTCAAATTCAGGTGTCGTCATCATGCCCAGTCTGCTCACAGGACTCATTCAGTTTGTCTTTACCGCCGTCATGTCGCTTCTCGGCGTGCTGCTGTTGCTGCGCGCCTGGGTCCACGTGTGGGCGTTTTCTCCCCGTCATCCGATCGTGCAGCTTGCCAGACGTGCGACGGACTGGCTCGTGGATCCGCTCTCGAAGATTATTCCGAGGAGCGGATCGTATGATTGGCCGAGCCTTGCGGCGGCGCTTCTGGCCGCCGTCATCATGGTGCTCATGCAGCGTGTGCTGACCGGCATGCCCTACACGCCGATCGGCCTCGTGATCGCGCCTCTGGCCACCGTGCTTCGCTGGGCGCTCGAAATGACGTCCTGGGGCGTCTTCATTTGGGTGGTGATGACTTGGCTCAACCCGCAGAGCCCGATGACCTATGCGCTCGGCACGCTTGTGGATCCGTTTGTGCGTCCCGTGCGCAGAGTCGTTCCCATGTTCGGCCGCTTTGATTTTTCGCCCATCGTGGTGATCCTGCTGGCCAACGTTCTGCTGATTCTCGTGACGCCGATCTCCCACGGCTACATTCCGCTCTGATCTTCGTCAAGGACGGTCAATGCAGGCGCTCCGGGTCCGTGCGGCTCCGTGGCGCCTTTTGCATGAGGGGAGTTGTTCAGAAGCCGGCCGTGAGCCCGGCGTCAACGGCGGCCTTGAGTGCTCTCGGGTCAATGCGGTAGCTCGGCCCCGCAGCCGAGGCTTTGGCCGCACCCATGAAGGCGCCTGCAATGGCGCATCGGACGGGGTCGAGCCCCAGCGACATGGCCCAAAGCAGGCCGCCTCGGTAGGCGTCGCCCGCACCAACGGGATCGACCGCCTTGATCTTGCGGGCGGCCACAAAGGTTTCCTCGCCTTGTTGCCAGACGGAGCTTCCACGAGCGCCGTGCGTGCAGAAGACCGCTCCCGTAAGCCGGGAGAGGCCGGCGGGTGAAAGGCCGGTTCGCTCCTCAAACATGAGGGACTCATAGTCGGAGAAGGCGACGGCGGAGGCTGCCTTCGTCAGGGCGAGCAATTCGTCGCCTGAAAAGAGCGGCGTCGTCTGGCCCGGGTCGAAGATGAAGGGGACGCCGTGTGCAATGTAGGCTCGCGCGTGTGCGAGAAGCGTTTCCCGCACGCTCGGCGCAAGAATGCCGCAGGCGAAGGTTTCGCGCGAGGGCCATGAAAGGTTGTCTGCGTGCGCCGTCGCTCCCGGACTGAAGGTGGCGAGCTGATTGCCGTCCCGATCCGTGGTGATCACGCATTGCGCCGTCCACTCGTCGGGCAGAACGGTCACGCCGTCCGTGCGAATGCCCTGTCGCTTGAGATGGAGAAGGTAATCGGAGGCATCACGCCCGACGGCCGTCCAGACAAGAGGGTCGCCGCCGAGCTGCTTGAGGCTGTAGGCGATGTTCGCCGCGCATCCGCCGTAGGTGCGGCGCATGGAGGCGGCTTGAAGCGTGAGGTTGAGGCGGTCGAGCGCCTGACCGTTCAGCGTGTCGGCAAAGCGCCCCTCGTGAGAGAAGACCGTGTCGTAGGCGATGGAGCCGGAAATGATGACGGTCATGGGCTGGAAGCAAATGAAAGGAGGCGCCCCGGCGAAGCTGCGGGGCCCCCTGAGGGATGGTTACGGAAGAGCGGAGACGGGCTTGACGAGTGCGGAGGCCGCATCGTAGGGTAGCGGCGTCGTAACCGTAGTCGGCGGGTTCAAGCACCCGCTGCGCGAGGGTTTCGCCTGCGGCGTCGAGAAGCTTCATCTCAAGAATCGGAAGCGCTTGAGGCAGGTCGGATGTGTTGGCAATGCGGGCGACGACGACGGGAAGACGCCGTGCGACTTCACGGTCCGCGTCGTCCGCCGTCTCCAACGGACGCTCGATTTCGGAGGCTACCTCAAAGGCTGAAGCGTCCTGCCAGACGAAGCCGGGACAGGGGGCCGTCCTGCAGACCTTCTCATAGACGGGGCGCAGCTGAGGCATCGCGCCGAGCACCGTCTTGTGCCCGAGCAGCAGTGCGGCGGCGCAGAGGACGACGACGGCGAGAAGCGCGATGACGGTCCATAGCGCGCCGTGAGAGCGTTCAGAGGGGGCTTGAACTTCGGGGACTTGAGAGGAGGCCTGCGTCGCCGAAGGATCGCGCACGGAATCTCGGGCATCGAAGTCCGTGAGCGAGTCTGCAATGCGGCTCATCACGGCCTCGCCTTCGCGGGCCTCCTTCTGAAGAACGGCCTGACGCTTGGCGGCCTGAGCAAGACGGGCGTCAAGCTTTTCGTCGGGCACGCTCAGGCTTTCCGTCTTGTCGGCGGAAAAGCAGGCTTGGCATTCCGTGCAGTGAAGCATGTCGGCGGCGAAGTCGTCCTTGACTCGCCACAGCGCCCCGCAGGCGGGACAGCGAAGAACTTTGGCCATGGAGCCTCCTCGAGAATGACGGTTAAGCGCGGCGTCCGGCGATGCAGACCCAGTCCTCTTCCTGACGCCATACGGACAGCTTGACGGCGGGATCGACGGCGGCATAGGCGGCGACGACTTCGTCGGCCTGCTTGGCCAGCACGCCCGAGAGCACGAGTGCGCCGCCGGTCTTCACGCGGGCAAGGAGCGCCGGTGCGAGCAGCTTGAGCGGATTGGCGAGGATGTTGGCGACGACGATGTCGTAGGTGCCCTCGGGCATGTCGTCGGGGAGGTAGAACTTCGCCTCCACGTGATTCATGACGGCGTTGTCGCCTGCGGCCTCGACGGCCTGAGGATCGATGTCGGTGCCTGCAACCCGAGCGGCGCCCACAAGCTTGGCGGCGATGGCGAGAATGCCGGTGCCGCAGCCGTAGTCGAGCACGCTGTCCGTCGCCTTCACGTTGGCGTCAAGCCACTGAAGGCAAAGGTGCGTGGTTGGGTGCGACCCCGTGCCGAAGGCGACGCCGGGATCAAGGCGCACGTTGATGGCGTCTTCGTTGGGCAGGTCGTGCCAAGTCGGCACGATCCACAAACGGTCGGACACCTGAGTCGGCTGGAACTGCGCCTGGGTGATGCGGACCCAGTCGGCGTCCTCCACTTCTTCGGTGCCGAGGAGTTCGGGCTTTTCGCACTTGAGCGCCTTGACGGCGATGGCAAGCGATGTTTCAAGATCAAAGTCGTCGTCGGCGAGGATGGAGACGATGGAGCGCGGCCAAGCGCAGTTGTCCGGCTCGAGTCCGGGCTCGCCGTAGAGCGGCTTTTCGTCGGTCGATTCGGCGTCGGCGTCTTCAATGGTGGCGGAGAGCGCGCCCGCATCCATCAGCATGTCGGAAAGCGCTTCGGCGCTGCGTTCGTCGGCAAGAATCTTAATCTGGCGCATAAGGTCTCAACGAATAAAAAATGCGGGAGTATGGGCAACTCCCGCAACTGAAAAAAAGGATTACTTGTGGGCTTCCGCGCGGGACCGGAGCTTTTCTTCCAGATAGTGGATGCTGGTGCCTCCCTGGAAGAAGCGTTCGTCGGCGAGCAGTTCGCGGTGGAGCTTCGTGTTGGTCTTGATGCCTTCGACGGCAAGCTCGGAGAGTGCGACGCGCATGCGGGCGATCGCCTGCTCCCGAGTGTCGCCGTGGGCGATGACCTTCCCGATCATGCTGTCGTAGTAGGGCGGCACGGTGTAGCCGGCAAAGACGTGGGTGTCGATGCGGATGCCGGGGCCGCCGGGAAGGTGCCAGGCGGTGACGCGGCCGGGGCTCGGTACGAAGGTGAACGGATCTTCGGCATTGATGCGGCACTCGATGGCATGACCGCGCATCTGGATGTCGCGCTGGCGCACGGAGAGGCGTTCGCCGGCGGCGATGCGGATCTGTTCGCGCACGATGTCGATGCCCGTGATCATTTCCGTGACCGGGTGCTCGACCTGGACGCGCGTGTTCATTTCGATGAAGTAGAACTCGCCGTTTTCATAAAGGAACTCGAACGTCCCCGCACCGCGGTAGCCGATGCGGCGGCAGGCTTCCACGCAGCGGCTGCCGAGTTTGTCGATGAGCTTGCGGGGAATGCCGAAGGCGGGCGCCTCTTCGAGCACCTTCTGGTTGCGGCGCTGCATGGAGCAGTCGCGCTCGCCGAGATAGACGGCGTTCTGGAAGTTGTCGGAGAGAACCTGAATCTCGATGTGGCGCGGATTCTCGAGGAACTTCTCCATGTAGACCGTCGGATTCCCGAAGGCGACGCGCGCCTCCTCGCGGGTCATGTTGACCGAGGTGATGAGCGCGGCTTCCGTGCGCACGACGCGCATGCCTCGTCCGCCGCCGCCCCCGGCCGCCTTGATGATCACCGGATAGCCGATCTGGCGGGCGATGCGGAGAATTTCCTGCGGATCGTCGGGCAGCGCGCCGTCGGAGCCGGGCACGCAGGGCACGCCTGCTTCGCGCATGGCCTGCTTGGCGCTCACCTTGTCGCCCATGAGGCGGATGCTCTCGGCACGCGGGCCGATGAAGGTGAAGCCCGAGCGCTCGACGCGTTCGGCAAAGTCGGCGTTTTCAGAAAGAAAACCGTAGCCCGGATGAATGGCCTCGGCGTCCGTGACTTCCGCGGCGGAAATGATGGCCGGGATGTTCAGGTAGGAGAGGTTCGATTGGGCGGGGCCGATGCAGACGCTTTCGTCGGCAAGTCGGACGTACTTGGCGTCCGCGTCGGCGGTCGAGTGCACGGCGACGGTCTTGATGCCCATCTCGCGGCAGGCGCGCTGAATGCGCAGGGCGATTTCGCCGCGGTTGGCGATCAGAATTTTTCCAAACATAGCGACGCGTGCGGATTATTCGATGATGAAGAGCGGCTGGCCGAATTCGACGGGCTGGCCGTTTTCGACGCAGACTTCCTTGATCGTACCGTCCATGTCGGCTTCGACTTCGTTGAGAAGCTTCATGGCTTCAATGATGCAGACGACCTGGCCCTTCTTGACGGTGTCGCCCGTCTTGACGAAGGGATCGGCGCCCGGAGAAGGCGCGCGGTAGAACGTGCCGACCATCGGGCTGGCGAGCGGCGTGCCGGTCTGCTGCGGGGCTGCGGGAGCAGGGGCCGGGGCCGGAGCGGCTTCCGGGGCCGGAGCAGGGACGGGCATCGGCTGGGCGACGGTGACGGGCTGGTGGACTTGGACGGGGGCTGCGCCGTTTCGGTTGACGATTCGGACCCGGTCATCGCCTTCGGTGATTTCGAGTTCGGCGACGCCGCTTTCGCTCACGAGGTCGATCAGTGTCTTGAGTTTGCGCAGATCCATGATGGTTAAGGCCTTGTTATTTGAAGGAGATTCCGGACGGGGTCGGCGATTGAGGCCGGACGCCCCGGCGTTGTCTCCGTTTCGTATGGAATGAAAATTGTGGGCTGTTGCCTGTGCTGGTGCGGCGCATGTCGTACTACTTCTCTGAAAATGCGCCAACTTGTTCGCAATTGTCGCTACTTTACCTCAAAAAGTAAAGACCGGAAGCATGCCGCCCGAGGGCGAGAGGTGGATATTTTGTCTGCAAATGTTTGCACGCCGTCCGCTTGACAGCGTCAATGATACCGAGGGCGCGCGTTCATGCCCATGCCGAAAAAAGGCTAATCCACGCCGAGGAGGGTGCGAAGGCCCTGTTCGGAGAGCGTGGCGCGCGCCTCTTCGGGACGCTGCCATTCGTCGGGCGGGGTCTCCTTTGTGCGGACGGGCATGTTCGTTGCGGTGATGAGGACGACCTCGTCTTGACACGTTGTCCGGAACACGGTCCTGAAGGATCGGCCGCGCTCGAAGGATTCGACAGGTTCATGGTCGACGTTCATGGCGAGGAGCGCGAGGCTCACGCCCTTTGCATCGTCGGTGCGGATGAGAATGCGCACGGGATCGTCTTCGAGCGCATCGCCCGAGAGTACGGATCCCGTGAGCAGGGGGCGACCAGTCGGAGAGACCGGAGAGAACCGAAAGTGCGGCGAGGCGCTTTTTGCGCAGCTGCGCCTGGTGTGCTTCCGGCTCAAAGCAAGTGAACCAGCGTCGGATTTCGGATGCAACGGCGGCGTCCGACGGGCGAAGGCCCGTCAGGCGTTCGACGGTCTCGAGGGCCCGAGGCCGCGCCATGCGGTGCGAAGCGATCAAGAGGGCCGCATGAGCGGCGGCGCAAGAGTTGCGATGGTCGGGATGAGCGTCGGTGCGCACGGATCTCTCCGGGAGAAAGGATACGGGATGGAAGACTCGGAATTGAGCGCGGCTCCCCGCCAATGATAGTGCGCGGCGCCCCGGCGGGGCGTGTGGCGGGAGCGCGCTAGAATGAAGCACCTTCCGCCTGCATCCCGGTTTTAGGAGAACGATATGCACATTCATATTCTCGGCATCTGCGGCACGTTCATGGGCGGCGTCGCTCAACTCGCGTGCGAGGCCGGCCACAAGGTGACGGGGTGCGACGCGCACGTCTACCCTCCCATGAGCGATGCGCTTCGCAATGCGGGGATCGAGATCATGGAGGGGTACGACGCCTCGCAGCTCGATGCCGTCAGGGCCGATGTCTTCGTGATCGGAAACGCCATCTCGCGCGGCAATCCGTTGCTTGAGGCCATTCTCAACAAGGGGCTTCCCTACACGTCGGGACCGGCCTGGCTTTGCGAACACGTGCTTGCCGGCCGCCACGTGCTGGCCGTTGCGGGCACTCACGGCAAGACGACCACGACGTCGATGCTCGCCTGGATCCTGAAGGAGGCCGGGCTCGAGCCCGGCTTTCTGATCGGCGGCGTACCTCAGTGGAGTCCGCGCTCCGCCTCTCTCGGCCGCACCGCGCCGATGTCGCCCTTCGTCATCGAGGCCGACGAATACGACACGGCCTTCTTCGACAAGCGGAGCAAGTTCGTGCACTACCGTCCGCGGACGGCGATTCTCAACAATTTGGAATTCGATCACGCCGACATCTTTGAGAATCTGGCCGCCATCGAAAAGCAGTTCCATCATCTCGTGCGCATCATGCCTTCCGAAGGACTCGTCGTGGCGAACGGCCGCTGCGAGGCGCTCGACCGGGTGCTGGCCAAAGGGTGCTGGAGCGCGCTTGAGCGCTTCGACGTGAAAAACGGCTGGACGCTGACGGCGGACAATGAAGTGTTGTTCGAGGAGAGAAGCTTCGGACGGCTCCGCCTGGCCATGCCCGGGCGCTACAACGGACTCAACGCGCTTGCCGCCGTCGCCGCCGCGCGCAGCGTCGGCGTGTCTCCCGAGAAGTCTCTCGAGGCGCTGGCTGACTTTGCGGGCGTCAAGCGCCGCATGGAGATCAGAGGGATCGCGGACGGCGTGACGGTGATCGACGACTTCGCACATCATCCGACCGCGGTTGCGGAGACGATCCATGCTGTAAAAAGCCGCATGACGTCCGGAAGGCTTCTGGCCGTGCTCGAGCCGAGAAGCAATACGATGAAGCTCGGCACGATGAAGGACAGGCTTGCGGACTCGCTGCGGGAGGCCGACGAGGTGTTCTGCTTTGCGGGACGGGGCGTCGCGTGGGAGCCGGCCGAAGTGCTCGACGTCATGGGCGAGCGTGCGTTCTGCACGCATGAGCTCGATCTCCTCGTCAAGGCCGTGCTCAAGGCAGCCCGGCCGGGAGACACCGTGCTCTGCATGAGCAACGGCGCATTCGGCGGCATTCACGAAAAGCTCCTCAAGGGGCTCGCCGAGCGCCGCGCGGCGTGAAAAAGAGGTCCGAACATGACGATTATCTATCTGCACGGCTTTTTGTCGTCGCCCGAATCCAACAAGGTCCGCGTGCTCCGAAAGGCTGCGCCCGCCGGCGTTCGAGTGCTTGCGCCCGATCTGAACGTTCCGCCCCTTGAAGCCGACCGGATCATCTCCGAGGCGATCGAGCGCGAGGGAACGCAGGGGCTTTCGGTTGTGGGCTCGAGTCTCGGCGGCTTCTGGGCCGCCCGTGCGGCCGTCCGCTATGGGCTTCGCTGCGCGCTTCTCAATCCCTGCTTCAATCCCTGGGTCTTCGTGTCCGCTCATACGGGCATTCAGACCGTGTTCGGAACGAACAGAACGGTCGACGTGAAGGCTTCGGCTGCGGACGAACTCAGGACGCTTGCTCAAGCCGTGTCTCCCCTGGCGGTCGCGCCCGAACGTACGCTCGTCGTGCTGGGGACCGCCGACGAAACGCTGGACTGGCGGGCCGGAGCACAGGCTTACGCCGCCTGCAGGCAGGTGATTCTTCCGGGAGAGGATCATCGCATTTCGCGCATCGAGGCCGTGATGCCCCGCATCATGGACTTTCTGCTCGAAGAAGAAGGCTGATGTTCAGGGTGCCCGGCGGCGGTCAGCCCCTTGTTTGGGCACAATATTTGGCACAATAGGGAGCATTTTCCCAGTACCACACTCATTCGCCGTGAGCGGATGTAAAGCGAAAGATTCATGAATCTCTTTTTTGAAGAAGACGGCTCCTTCAAGGCGGGCACCGTGCTCAGCCAGGTCGGCAATGCCTATCAGGTGCAGCTTCCGACGGGGCGCCGCACGAAGATCAAGGCTTCGCACGCGTTTTTTGAGTTCGAGCAGCCGTCCCCGGCAGATCTCGTCAGCCGCGCTCAGGCCATGGTTCCGGAGCTTGATCCGGCCTTCTTGTGGGAGGTCGCGCCTGAGGGCGAATTCACGTATGCGGATCTTGCCGCGGACTACTGGGGCGGCTCGGCCGGTCCCGTTGAAAAGGCGGCGCTTCTCTGGGCGCTCCACGGCAATCCCGTCTACTTCTACCGCAAGGGGCGCGGCGGCTACCGCCGCGCGCCGCAGGACATTCTTCAGAAGGCGCTCGAAGCGCTTGAGAAGAAGCGCCGTCTTGAGGAACAGCGCAAGGCTTGGACGGCCGAGATGGTGGCGGGAAGTCTTCCCGACGTCATCCGCCGAAATGCCATGACGCTGCTCATTCGTCCGGACAAGAACGGCATCGAGTGGAAGGCGCTGAATGATGCGTCCGCCGAAACGCGCCAGACGCCGCTTCGCCTGATGCTTTCGCTCGGCGGCATCGCTTCGCCCTGGCGCTGGCATGTCGACAGCTTTTACGCGATGAACTTCCCGCAGGGCCGCGGCTTTCCGGCTGATCTTCCCCAGCCGCCCGATGCGGACTGGTCGCAGTACCCGCTCGCCGACGTCAAGGCCTTTTCGATCGACGATTCCGACACGACCGAAGTGGACGATGCGGCGAGCGTCGTGCATCTTGAGGGCGGCCGCACCCGCGTCGGCATCCACATTGCCGCGCCCGCACTGGGCATCGGGCGGGATGATCCGCTCGACAGGATCGCGCGCGCCCGCATGAGCACGGTCTATGCGCCGGGGCTCAAGACGACGATGCTGCCCGAGCCGTGGATCAAGGCGTTTTCGCTCGACGAAGGCCGTGCCGTGCCTTGTCTTTCGCTTTACGTGACGGTGGACGACGAAACCTTTTCGGTTGAAAAGACCGAGACGAGGCTCGAGCGCGTGAGCGTCGCGCGCAATCTGCGCTACGACAAGATCGACGCCCTCGTGACTGAAGAGGCCATCGAGGCGGGGACGCTTGAGGTGGAGTTCGCCGACGAGATCTGCTGGCTCTGGCGCTTTGCCAAGAAGCTTCAAAAGGATCGCGAGGAGGTGCGGGGCCGCCCCGAGCCCGTCGGCCGCGTCGACTGGTTCTTCGCCCTTGAGGGCGAGGGCGAAGATGCGCTGATTCGCGTCAAGGGCCGCCGCCGCGGTGCGCCGCTGGATCTCTTGGTTGCCGAACTCATGATTTTCGCCAACAGCACCTGGGGCCTGTGGATGGAGGAGCACGGAACGCCGGGCATCTACCGTTCGCAGCGCATGGGTCGCGTGCGCATGAGCACCACGCCGGGGCCGCATGACGGCTTGGGCGTGCTGCGCTACGCCTGGAGCACGTCGCCGCTTCGCCGCTACGTCGACCTCGTCAACCAGCGCCAGATGATTACGGCCGTGCTCGGCGAAGCGCCCGCCTATCAGGGCAACGACGTCGAGCTCTTCACGATCGTGAGCCAGTTTGA
>ERZ1026870.775-NODE-775-length-16929-cov-110.018668_pt1 | contig 16929 bp, 17 predicted proteins | sample MGYA00380165_ERZ1026870 | MGnify/ENA primary metagenome ERZ1026870 (study PRJEB33269, sample SAMEA4719801) | human gut metagenome | biome: human-associated habitat; feature: organic feature; material: feces | place: Cameroon | collected 2013-10 ...
AATACCAACACACCGATGGTCAAGAGTTTCTCGTTTTTGATAGCTGGCTCAGGATTCTCTACTTCTACCAGGTTTCTCAACTGGTATATCTTATAAAAAAAGAATACACCGTTCAGACATAAAAGAACACAGCAAACGATCACTCCACCCACAAATACAGGCTCACTTCCGATAAAATCCATACAACTAATCCATAACCAGAAGAGGGCTGACCATAAAGCTGCATAGCGATCCAACAGAGACAGGTAATATACCTGTCTGGCATTGACTATCTTGACGAAAGGAAAATCATTGGCCTTTGGATGATAGCTGTGAAGCAAACAAGCAATAGGGAAAAAAGTACCCATTCCAGCCAACAGAAGAAGATAAGGCAAATCATCAGATGTGGCATGAATGACATTCCTGATGGTGAGCAGCCACATGGCAAGAACCAGGATTCCTACAATAATTTCAAAGACCCTGGCACTTGTAGAACGATAGATCTTGACTTGCGCAAAGATGCCAGCCTGCTCTTCCTTATCGCCATTCTTGAATAAATCAAGCACAAAATTAAATATTTTATTCTTCATCTTTCTTTTCCCCTCCTATTTGATTTGAATCGACTTCTTCCTTCGCTTTCTTTGATGCAGCCTTCTTTTTCTTCGGCAGTCTGCCAGCCTTGCGCAGCGCTTCGGCGATGATCCATTGCAGCTGGCCGTTGGTTGAGCGGAACTCATCCTCCGCCCACGCTTCAATGGCACTCATCGTTTCCGAATCGATGCGCAATATAAAACTCTTCGTATTTGTTTCCTTTTTAGCCATACCTTTTAATGATTCAATGTTCCCGTATTTACTACAGGCTGGGCGGTATCATCGCCACAGAGCACTACGAGCAGATTGCTGACCATGGCAGCCTTCTTGTCGTCATCAAGCTCTACCACATCTTCATCGCTCAACTTCTGCAATGCCATCTTCACCATCGACACGGCACCCTCTACTATCTTCTCTCTAGCAGAGATGATGGCTGAAGCCTGCTGGCGACGAAGCATCACGGCTGCTATCTCCGGAGCATAAGCCAGATAGTTGATGCGGGCCTCTACCACCTCGATACCTGCCATTGCCAATCGCTCATCTATGCGAGCCTCCAACTCCTTATTAATCTCATCACTTCCATCTCGAAGCGTAATCTGATTCGACTTTCCACCCTCGTCATCATCGTAGGCATACTGTCCGGCTACCTGCCGGAGAGCAGCATCTGCCTGAATCTGGACAAAGCGGCCCAGCATATTCATGATCTGTGCAGCAGAAGCACCGATGCCAGCCTGACCCGTAGAACCCTCAGCCATGGTCTGGGTATCAATCTCGAAGATAGCCTTGTAGGTATCCTTCAGTTTCCATACCAGCACCATACCAATCATAATCGGATTACCCGTCTTGTCATTCACCTTGATAGGTTCGGCATCGAGGTTGCGCACACGAAGCGAAAGCTTCTTCTGACTGATAAACGGATTCAGCCAATAGTAACCCGGCTCTGTAAAAGTGCCACGATATTTACCGAAGAAAAGCAACACGCGAGCCTGACCCGGCTCCACCAGGATGAAACCGCAAACGCAGATGATGCTCAGGATGAGAAGCAGTACGCCGCAAACGCCACAGACATTTGCCAGCCAGCCTTCTTGCGAAACGCAGGCAAATATAAACAAGCCAACTCCAGCCAGGAAGCCGATGATGTTTAATACTAACATCAGGATGCCATTCAAGGTCTTTCCCTGATACGTAAATTCCTTATTCTCCATAATCTTACTCTATTTATTTCGTTATTAATGTTGATATCATTTTGATATCGCAAATATACGATATTAAAATGATATCACAAGAGAAGAAACCAAAAATTTTAATTAGTTTAACGCAAAAAGGTCGTTGAGACGAATCCCAACGACCTTTTTCTGATTTTCACCTATTTATATATAGGAATTTATTCAATTTTATATATAGGAATTTATTCAATTTTATATATAGGAATTTATTCAATCACTTCCATATCTTCCTCCTCCTTTACATCCTTCATCTCCTTTTCCTTCTTTCCGAACTCCGGATCAATCTTCAGGAAAGCGGTGACCAGGAAGGTGATGGCGCAGCAGGCCATTACGATGATGAAGAACATGCGATAGCCTACCATATCTTTCAGATAGCCCGATACCATGCCTGGCAGCATCAAACCCAGATAGGAGATGCCCGTGCAGATGGAATAATGCGAGGTCTTGAACTTTCCCTGACTATAGAACAGCATGTAGAGCGTGAGAACCGTGAAGCCCAGGCCATAGCCAAACTGCTCTACGAAAAGACAGCTCGATACCACGATAATATCGCTGTTCAGCGAATAGCTCAGATAGATGTAAACCACATCCGGCAGGGTGATGGCGCAAACCATCGGCCAGAGCCATTTCTTCATACCGTCGCGGCTCACCAGAATACCGCCGATGATGCCACCCAGCAGCAAGCCTATCAGTCCCACCGTGCCATTGGCAAAACCATATTCCTGCGGCGACAAGCCCAGTCCGCCCTGCGAATTAGGACGAAGGATGAAGGTCTTGGTCATCGTATTCAAGAGTGCTTCCGGGAAACGATAGAGCAGGAGGAAGAGCATCACACAGATGGTTTCTCCCAATCCGAATTTCACAAAGAAGGTGCGGAACATATTCTTCAGTTCGTGCGCCACTTCGCCCACCGTTCTATCCGTCTGCACATCCTCCTTAGGGCGCGGCATAAACCGGCTGTGATAGAGCCACAGTCCGATGAAGATACCCGCCAATCCGTAGAAGATAAGCGCCCACGAGAAGCGTATCTGGTTGCGGAACATCACCTGGAGCACACCCGCCAGCATCACCAGGAAGCCATTCACGAAGATGATGGCGAGGCGATAGAACGTGTTTCGCAAGCCCACAAACTTGGTCTGCGTATGCTCATCCAGCTCAATCATATAAAAACCATCCGCCGAAATATCGTGGGTGGCACTGCAGAAGGCGATGAGGAAGAAGAAGCACATCGTTGCCTGGAACCAGAAGGCGGTAGGCAGCGAGAAGGCGATGCCGGCAAGGGCGGCTCCGATGAGCGCCTGCATGGTGAGCACCCACCAGCGCTTGGTCTTCAGCAGGTCGATGAACGGGCTCCACAGGGGTTTGATTACCCAAGGCAGGGCGAGCCATCCGGTATAGAGACCCACCTCGGCATCGGTGAGGCCCAACTGCATATACATCACCACAGAGAGGGCGGTCACTATGACGTTAGGCAGTCCTTCTGCAAAATAGAGTGTCGGAATCCAAGCCCATGGATTCCGACTATTTTTCTTTGTTACCATTAGCGTTTTTAAATGTTAAGTGTTAAATGTTAAGTGTTAAGTTAAGAAGCCTTCCACAAGGCAATTTAACATTTAACACTTAACATTCAACATTATTACTTATAGAGTTTCTTGATTTCCGCTCCCTGATAGTAATGCAGCAGGATGGCATCATAGAGATAGCCCTCCTCGCCCATCACGGCAGCACCAATCTGGCAGAGTCCTACTCCGTGTCCCCATCCGGCGCCAATCAGTTCGAAGCGCTGCGGAACACCGTTTTCATCTGCATCATATTTATCTACCACGAAGGCAGAGCTCAGAAGATGAGAATCGCTCAGGGCACGGCGGATTTCCAGTTCCTTACCGATGGTGAAGGTCTTCTCGGTTCCGATAATCTGCAGTTTGCTGATGCGGCCGCTCGTTCCTCTCTCCACCGCCTTCATGTCGAGGATGGCACCGAAGTCCATCTTCAGCTTGTCGGCGATGAGCTGCTGCAGCTTCTCCTGGGTCAGGGTTACCTTCCAGCGATAGAAATCCACGGTTTCCTGGTCGTAATCGTTCAGCACCTCAGAGAGGATTTTCTTATCCTGCGTGTTGCAGAAAGCAGGCGGATTGAAGCGGATCCACTTCTCTGCCTCATCCTCATTGGTAAGATTAGGAAGAGGAGCCTTCGTTCCTAAATTATTTTCTGCTCCCGATATTCCCAAGGCGATGTCTCTCACTGCCGTGAGATAGTTCTTCGGCGTATTCTCCCAGCAGTATTGGAATTCCTCAGTTACTCCGCCGCAGCATTTCGAGAATCTTGCATCGCAAATCTCGCCGCCATCCAGCAACACCTGGCCACGGGTCAGTCTGATAGCCTCGGCAACATGTGGCGAGGTTTCCTTCGTGATGCCCTGGTAGCGCTGGCAGTGGTCATCGGCACACACATCAAAGAGGGTGTGATCCTCACGGTCGTACCAGCGAATCAGCGTATCCTCCTTCTTGGTGAACGAGAAGAAATTGTTGCCGCTCTCAGCCACCTCCCTGCGCTTCTGCATCTGCGCCAGCAGCCACGAACGCGAAATCACGGCATGTGCCTTCAGCAGTTCTAGGCTCGATGTGGCACTCATCTCACTGCTGATTACACTCTCCAGATAACGCTCCACCGGCAGTTCGTTGATGGCATAGATCTTATCCGATTCCACCACGAAGCGGAGGGCACCCAGGAAGGTCTGCGTCTCCTTGCGCTCCCAGTGGAAGTTCACGCCGATGGTCACGTCGCTGATAGAGAACGAGGCATCGTCGCTCTGCGGATGGAAGGTCAGCTTACTGTAAAGATTGCCGTTCCACATGATGCCGCCCTCGAAGAACTCCACCTCCTGCTCGCCAATCACGATTTCACCCTTCGCCAGATAAGGCTTGTTCAGCGAGAAATGCACCTTCTGGGCACTCACGATGCCCACGGTAACCTCTGGTTCCTCCTCATTACTATATAGGGCAGATGTTGCCAGAATGGAATCTTCTGCCTCCTTTGCCGCCTTCAGTTTGCTCACGATACTGTTCATCTTCTCCTGGCTCACACCGCATTCCTGCAGCAGTGCCTCGGCACGCTCATCGGTCAGTTTTCTGAAATCCTCCTCTCTTGGGGTGATGATGAGTCCCGACATATCCAGGGCACCCGGCGAAACCATCAGTTGGGCATCGCCGTCGACAAAGTATGCCTCCGGACGGTGCTTCTCTCTCGGAATCACCACCGAGATGAATTCATCGCCCTTTCTCCAAGCCACGATGTTCATCATCGGTTCCGTTTCTCCCCCACGCAGCGGCATGGCTTTGTAAAGACGGTGGAAAAGCATCTCGTCGCTCTCCTCACTCTTCGAGATGATGACGAAGGCTGGAACCACGAAGTCGTGAACCACGGCTATCTTCTCTTCATCGTTCAGAGTGATGACGTCGGTAAGGTTGCGCGAAAGGCGCTGCCAGTTGGACTGCAACGGCAGGATGCCGCTCGTACCCGCCTGGAAATGAAGATGATCTGGGGCAGAGGCACCACACTTCGGACCGTTATAGAACACCATCAGTTCGCTGTGAAGCGAGAGGAAGCGATGCATCTCGCCATAGTTCTGATAGATGGCCTGATACTGATGCTTGCGGGCCGGAATGGTGAAATGCACCGGAAGGATTGGGAACGGATTCACCAGCAGATGGAAGTTTTCATCTATCTGCTGCGACATCTGCTCCTTTGGTCGGTTGCGGTCGCAGAGGAAGCAAGGGCGCTCGTCCAGGGTCTTCTTGTCTATCTTGGCTCCCGTGCTCACGATGCGGGCAGGGTTCCACTGCAGCTTGATTAACTCCGAGAGCTGACGGGTTTCCACATGCTTCAGGTCGCGGAAGCGATGGCGGGCATCAGCCCATTTCTCCAACTGTCGGTTGAAGAAGCGAGAGATGCTGCTGTCTTCCATGATATCCGCCTTGCCCTGCATCATCTGCTTGCGCGCCATCAGCTCCATGGTGCGCAGACGGTCTTTATAGAGATTGTTGGCATTCACCCTATCGATGCTCAGGGCGGCATCCGAATTGCCTCCCCAGCGACGGCAGAGATAAAGCTCGTCGTAGATTCTGCCGATGCGGTAGCGGCGAGAGAAAGCCAGTCCCAGGGCGTAGTCCTCGCCATAGCTGGTGTTAGGGAACTGCATCTGTCTTACCAACGGGGTAAAGAAGGCACGTGGCGCACCCAATCCGTTGATACGCAAGGCGTTGTTACAACCGTTATCCTCGGTCCATTCCTTGTGGTCGATGAGTCCCGGAGGCAGGGTATTCAGGTCGAAATCGCACATGCGGTAGGCGCCAATCATCATCGCCGCCTTCTGCTCGTAGAAGGCATCCACTATCTTCTGAAGGGTTTCAGGAGATGAATACAGGTCGTCGCTATCCAGCTGCACGGCGAATTTTCCGCAATAGTCGCTGTTGATAGCTACATTCCAGCAGCCGCCGATACCCAGGTCCTTTCTATCAGGAACTATCTGAATCAAACGGTCATCTGCTATTTCATCAAGAATCTCTCCGGTTTTATCCGTAGAATGATTGTTCACCACAATCACGTTAAACTTGAAATCCGTTTTCTGCGCCAAAGCACTCTTCACGGCATCGGCGATGGTCTTCTCACGATTAAACACCGGAATCACCACCGAAGCCTCGTATTCAAACTCCTGTTCGTCGAAATCAGGCAGACGGTAGTAGCTGGTGTCCACCAGGGCACCCACCTTGTTAAGATGCTGGGTACAAGCCTTTTCCATCTCTATCTGCACCTCACGGTTTCTAGGGTTCACATAGTCAAACTGCTTTTCGCCGCTCTTTCTGTTATCCAGTTCGTTCTCGGTATAGAGGAACTCATTCAGATGGAAGATTTCTCCCACCCTACTCAGATAGAGACGCAGGTCGTAGAGGCCGGCAAACTGATATTCCTGTCTATCCTGCTGGGCGATATAGTTGCGCAGCGCCTGCGCCTTGACGAGCCAGAGACTTCCGAAATCGAAGTCATCACGCAAACTACCCTGCTGATAATCAATCACAGGATGCTTTTCCAGTTTACCAGATGCTTTTTCCGAATCAGATGCATCTGCTTCAGAAGATGCATTTTCTGAAGATGCATCATCCTTCACCAGCGAATAGTGGTCGGAGTAAACCATCACCGCCGCGGTATCATCCGCCGTGCGCAGGAAACGCTCCAAGGCATAGAGACCCCATCTAATAGGGGTGGTCTTGGTGCAGATCATCACGAAGTCGGCATCGGCATTTTCGGCGATGCTCTCCACGGTGTTGCTACTCTCCAGTCGGTCGATAACCACGAAGGTACAGCCGTCTGGCACCTGGTGGTGGGCAGCGAAATCGGCGCTCACCATCAGGTTGATATGCTGAACTGTCTTGTTGTCATGAAGTTCTCCGAGTGCTTCTTGGGCCACCTCCAGGTCTTCACATGGCAAGAAAAGGTCTATTTTTTCTCTCATTTCTTTGTTTCTAATTTTCTGTTTTTCGCCCCTTTTGGGGGCTCGAAACCATGATTTTTATCTTTATTTCAACTTATTATCTTAAAATATGTGGCAAAGATAACACTTTTTCGGCAAAAAACACTATCTTTGCAGTATGAATAATGAAAAAAAATATCTTTTGGGCCTTACACTTGCCGAATTGAAGCAGGTGGCTAAGGATCTCGGCATGCCTGCCTTCACCGGCGGACAGATAGCGAAGTGGCTCTATGAGCAGCATGTGAAGAGCATTGATGAGATGACCAACATCTCGAAGGCCAACCGTGCCAAACTCGCTGCCGAATACGAAATAGGATGCGCAGAATATTCTGACGCACAACATTCTGTGGATGGTACCATCAAGTATCTCTTCCCTACCCGAAGCGGAAAGTTCGTGGAAACGGTGTATATTCCTGATAAGGACCGCGCCACGCTCTGCGTCTCTTCGCAGGTGGGCTGCAAGATGAACTGCCTCTTCTGCCAGACCGGAAAGCAGGGATTCGAGGGGAGTTTGCCTGCCGGCGACATCCTGAACCAGATTTACTCGCTGCCTGAGGTGGATAAGCTCACCAACATCGTGTTCATGGGACAGGGCGAGCCGATGGATAATCTCGACAATGTGCTTCGTGCCACCGAGATTCTCACCGCCGATTACGGTTGGGCGTGGAGTCCGAAGCGCATCACGGTAAGTTCTGTGGGCGTGAAGAACAAGCTGAAGCGATTCCTGGAAGAGAGCGAGTGCCATGTGGCGATTTCGATGCACGACCCTATTCCTTCGGAGCGTGCCGAACTGATGCCTGCCGAAAGGGGCATGAGTATCGAGCAGGTGGTGGAGCTGCTGAAGAACTACGATTTCTCCCATCAGCGCCGCCTGAGTTTCGAGTACATCGTGTTCAAGGGAGTGAACGACAGCATGCAGCATGCCAAGGCCATCATCAAACTGGTGAAGGGTCTGGATTGCCGTTTCAATCTCATCCGTTTCCATCAGATTCCCGACATCCCGTTGCAGGGTGTGAACGATGAAAAGATGGAGCAGTTCCGTGATTACCTCACCCAGCATGGTGTTTTCACCACCATCCGTGCCAGCCGCGGCCAGGACATCTACGCCGCCTGCGGCTTGCTCAGCACCTCGAAGAAGATTGGAGAAATCCGACAGCACGAGGATGAGGAGCAGAAGCATGGAAAGGGATAAGAAAGGAGGGGGATATGGTACAAATGGATACAAAAAATGAAAGAAAAGAAAAGGAAAGAACAAAAAGGTCTGAGACGGGTAAATACTTCTATGACTTAAGCAAAGCGTCTTTCTCTATCACTTTTCTCGGTAGCTTGGCATCGATGTTTAAAGATGGAGCCCCAACTGTATCAATGCTTATTGGAGCAACCATTGGCATAATACTGTCTGTGGTATTTTTCATCGTTGGATATAAAATCTTAAAAAAATAAGAATTATGGATCTATTTACATTTACAATGACGATAAGTCTCATCATAGCTCTCAGCTTTCTGGCTTGGCTTTATACAAAACCAGGAAAGAAATGGTTAGAGAATCTTTAAAATAAGAAATATGTTTTACATGGCTTTAACAATGACAATTATTATGGTAATTGCAGTTAGCATCCTGATATTCCTCTACACTCCAAAGGGTAAGAAATTTTTGGAGAGTATGTAAAGTATGAAGCACTCATTTGCACGCAGAGCAACAAAGTTGCCTCTCATCAGCCTACTACTCTACATTCTGCTGAGTGGATGCAACAGAGGAAAGGAAAATCAACTGCCCAAAAGCACGGGAATGCCTTACGAGGTGGTGCTTGAGGGAGATACCGACAGCATCGTAACCAAGATGCTGACGGAGGATGTGACAGGACTGCCCCAACCCGAACCACTCTGCCGACTGATTCAGGTGAAAAAGGGAAAGACCCGGGGAAACTATCTGCTCGTAAGAACCCGAATCATCGTGAATATCGGAGAACGGGATTTCGGAGAACAGAATATCGGAGAACGGGATTTCTCCGTCACACTTCACCACGACGAGAATGCAGCGCCACAGAATATCATTCGCATAACCGCCCAATCGGCACAGCAGTTGCGGGAAAGGCTCAATGGCGAGAAACTCCGCCACATCGTGGATGAAGTGGAACTGAAACATCTGGCAGATATTATCTCCGGCAACCCCAGCAAACAAAACAGGGAGATGCAGGACGAAATCAAAAAGATGTTCGGCATCGACATGAAGATTCCTGCAGCGATGAACGCCAGCAAAAAGGCGAAAGACTTCATCTGGATCTCGAACAACGCCAGTTCGGGCATGCAGAACCTGCTCGTGTTTAAAGTGAAGAGTGAAGAACGAAGAGCAGGAAAAGTGAAGAGTGAAGAACGAAGAATGAAGAATTCAAATGCTTTTCAGGTTAATGACAAGGCTTTGATTGACAGCATTCTTCGAACCAATATGCCGGGTGAAACCGACAGAATGTATATGGTGATTCCCGTTCTTTCAGAAAGAGGACTCTGGGAGATGAAAGGGGATGCCATGGGAGGGCCTTACGTAATGCATCGCATTCATAGGCTGCAAAGCCAGAGTGCAAAGCAAAGCCAGGCAGCTAAGCAAAGCCAGGCAGCTAAGCAAGGCTATAACCTCTACATCATCGCCTTTGTCTATGCACCCGAAATGAAAAAGAAAATATTAATCAAGCAGCTCGAAGCTGCGATTTCTACTATAAAATAAAATTTCATGGACAACAAAAGAATCAAAGTGGCTATCACCCACGGCGATACCAACGGTATCGGATATGAACTCATTTTTAAGGCATTCAACGAACCGGAGATGCTGGAGTATTGCACCCCTATCATCTACGGCTCGCCAAAAGTGGCAGCCTACTATCGCAAGGCGATGAACCTGCCAGCCCAGTTCTCCATCATCCAGAAAGCTGAAGATGCTGAGGATGGAAGAATCAACCTCCTCGCTGCCGTAGAAGAGGAAGTGAAGGTGGATATGGGTATGCCTACTCCGGAATCAGGAGCAGCAGCAGTCAAGGCACTCGACCGTGCCATGACCGACTATCGCGACGGTCTCTACGATGTGCTCGTCACTGCCCCGGTAAGCAGTCAGAACATCAAGATTGAAGGTTACACCTTCGTGGATCACAAAGACTACATCGAAACCTGTCTGGGCGACGGCAGCCATGCCCTGAGCCTGCTCGTAGGCGACGACCTGCGCATTGCCTCCGTCACCAGCAAGACACCACTCACCCAGGTGGCCAAGTCAATCACCCAGGAAAGCATCGTGGAGAAAACCACCCTGCTCTGGCACACCCTGAAGCGCGACTTCCTCCTCACCAACCCACGCATCGCTGTGCTCGCCCTCAACCCAAGCATCAACGAGGAACAGAGCTGCGGCACCGAGGAGCGCAACATCATCATCCCAGCCATCGATGCACTCGCCGAGAAGGGCATCCAGGCATTCGGTCCTTACCCAGCCGACGATTTCTTCGGCAACGGATACTACAACGAGTTCGATGGCGTCATGGCGATGTACCACGACCAGGCAGCCGTACCATTCCACTCCCTCTTCAACGAGGATGGCGTGCTCTATACCGCCGGCCTCCCTATCATCCATACAGCAGCCAACACCACCCCATGCTACTATATGGCAGGCTACAACGAGGCAGATGCCATCTCGTTCCGCCACGCCATCTTCCTGGCACTCGATGCCTTCCGCCATCGTGAAACCAGCGAAGAGGCCTACCAGAACCCACTGCCAAAGCTCTACCACGAGAAGCGTGATGAGAGCGAGAAGGTTCGCTTCTCCATCCCAAAGAAGCACGTTCCTTCCCCATTCCCTCCAAAGGGCGGAAACAAGCAGAACGGCACCAAGGGAAACAACGAGCAGAATGCCCCTAAGGGAAACAACGGCAACAACAATGGTGGCAACAATGGTAAAGCCAACAACAATGCCAACAACAATGCCCCTCAGCCTGCCCAGCAGACTGATAAAAAGTTGACACAGCAGCCTAATCCTGCCGAAAAACAGGCGCAGCCGGCTCCTCAGAAGCCAGCAGAACAGCCTGCTCCACAACCAGCAGAATAGGCTCGAAATACGTAGAGAATAGGCGAAATATCACATTTTCGCCTATTTTCTACCTTATTATACCCACTTTTTGGGCAAAAAAGGCAGTTAATTCAAAAAAAATGTGTAATTTTGGCAGCTAAATGGATAATTCTGAACTACAGAAAATAAAACAACGCTACAATATCGTCGGAAATAGCGACGGATTGAACCGTGCTCTCGATGTCGCCCTGCAGGTGGCACCGACCGACCTTTCCGTGCTTATCATCGGAGAGAGCGGTGTGGGTAAGGAAATCATCCCACGAGTCATTCACGATAACTCGCCGAGAAGACGCGAAAGATATTTCGCCATCAACTGCGGCAGTATCCCAGAGGGTACCATCGACAGCGAACTCTTCGGTCATGAGAAAGGTTCCTTCACCGGAGCCATCGGCGAAAGCGAAGGATATTTCGGCATCGCCAACAAGGGTACCATCTTCCTCGACGAGGTGGGTGAACTGCCGATACAGACGCAGGCCCGGCTGCTTCGTGTGCTCGAAACGGGTGAATACATCCGTGTGGGCGGCACAGAAATCAGAAAGACTGATGTGAGAATTGTGGCAGCCACCAACGTAAACATGCGCAAGGCTGTGAGCGAGGGAAAATTCCGCGAAGACCTCTACTATCGCTTGAATACCATCCCTATCCAGATGCCTCCGCTGCGTGAACGCGGCAACGACATCCTCCTGCTCTTCCGCCTCTTCGCAATGCAGATGGCTGAGAAATATCGATTGCCTAAGATTTCACTCACCGAGGATGCCAAGGCGCTCATGCTGAAATATAAGTGGCCAGGCAACGTGCGACAGCTCAAGAACATCACCGAACAGATGTCGGTGCTGAGCCGGGAAAGGGAAATCAATCTCGAAACCCTCTCGCAGTTCATCCCAAGAGATGAGGAAACTACCCAGCTCGCCACCATTCCGCAAGCCGGAAACGACCAGCATAGCTACGAAAGCGAGCGGGAGATGCTCTACAAGATTCTCTACGAACTCAGGGGCAACGTGAGCGACCTGCGAAGAGAGATGAAATCGCTGCGCGACCAGCTAGATGAAGCTCGGGGACTCAGCGGAGCCAATGGCTTCAGCCATCCGAAAAACATCTCAGGCATGCCTCCAGCCACGGTTTCAGGCGTACCATCGGTTTCAGGAATGCCAGCATCGGTTTCGGGAATCACATCCCCATCGGTTTCGGGAATGTCTGAACCCCACTACCCTTCCGAATTCGGCAATCTGCAGGAAGGCAGAATCTATGCCGAACCAAGACGGGATGCCGAGGATATCGAGGCAGAGGAAATCAAGGACATGGAGAATGAGAATGAGAGCGAGAACGAATCGCTCAACCTCAGTGAACTGAGCCGACAGATGATAGAGCGTGCCCTGGAACGCAACAACGGCAACCGCAAGAAGGCGGCCGAAGAACTGGGCATCTCAGACAGAACGCTCTACAGAAGAATTAAAAAATACAATTTATGAAGCATCTACGCGCGTACATATATATAATAGGCATCGTCCTGGTGATGGGTGTCACAGCAGCCTGCTCCGTGAGCTACAAGTTCAACGGTGCCAGCATCGACTACACCAAGACCAAGACCATCCAGTTGGCCGACTTCCCTATCCGCAGCTCCTATGTATGGGGTCCGATGGGTCCGATGTTCAACAACGAACTGAAGGATAAGTTTGCCAGCAACACCCAGCTCCGCCAGGTGAGCCGCAATGGCGACCTGAAGATAGAGGGCGAGATTACCCAATACTCACAGCGCAACAAGTCGGTGAGTGCCGAGGGATATTCAGCCCAGACCGAGCTGAGCATCACGGTGAACGTACGCTTCACCAACACCAAGAACCACAACGAGGATTTCGAGCGCCAGTTCACCTCTGCCAAGACCTACGATACCACCCAGAGCCTCGCCTCTGTGCAGGAAGAGTTGGTAACGCAGATGGTAAAAGACCTGGTTGACCAGATCTTCAACGCCACAGTGGCAAACTGGTAGTAGAATTTAGAGTTAATAGTTTAAAGTTAATAATATCGTGGAACTAAACAGATTGATACAACATCCTGAGGAAATGAACCGGGAGACGCTCTATGATTTGCGCGCCCTCCTGGCCCTCTATCCGTACTATCAGACGGCTCGCCTTCTGATGTTGCAGAACCTGTACCTGCTCCACGACCCGAGCTTCGACGAGGAACTGCGGCGTGCCGCCATCTACATCTCCGACCGCAAGGTCATCTTCCAGATGGTAGAGGCAGCCCACTATCAGCTCAAGAGCCAGAACTCAAACCGCCACGAAGCTGTGGAAGGCAAGCCGAAGAGCGACCGCACCAGCAGTCTCATCGACCACTTCCTCCACTCCATCCCAACCGAAGCAGAGGAAAGGGAGAAAGAACCGGAAGAGAAGCGCAAGCCAACGCCAGCCGATGCCGCCGTTGACTATGTGGCCTATCTGATGGAGACGGAGACGGAAACCGAGCACGAGCAGCCATCAAGAACCATCGCCCTCATCGACGACTTCATAGAAGAAGGCGGATTCAAACTCCACAAGGATAAGGAGGAGGAGGATCAGGAGAGCGAGGTAATGGAGAAGAAGGAAGAAAAGGAAGAGAAGGAAGAGAAGGAAGAGAAGAAGGAAACTGCAGAAGCAGATTCTTCCGAAGCCCAAGCTGCCTCAGAAAACGGTGGTATCTTTACGGAGACCCTTGCCCGAATCTACATCAAGCAGGGCAAGTACGAGCGAGCCTATCAGATTATCGACCGCCTGTACAAGCAGCATCCACAGAAGAGTGCGTTCTATATAGATCAGCTCCGCTTCCTCGAAAAACTGATGCTTAACGAGAAGAAAAGAAAATAAATAATAATAATAAAACTAGTTTTAAAAAAATGATTTACACATTATTTGTAGTATTGATCGTCCTGGTATCCATCTTGATGGTACTCATCGTTCTGATCCAGGAGTCAAAGGGAGGTGGATTGGCATCTAACTTCTCTTCAACCAACTCTATCATGGGTGTTCGCAAGACCACCGATGTAGTAGAAAAGATTACATGGACCCTTGCCGGTCTGATGGTAGTAATCAGCGTAGCTTGCGCTTACGTAGCTCCACAGGCTGTGGGCGAGAGCAGCGTAATGGAGGGTGCTACCCAGGAGCAGACCGCTCTTCCTGCTATGCCAGGTGCCAGCAAGGATGCAGCAGCCGGTGCTCAGAAGGCAGCTCCAGCAGCAGCCGGTGCAGAGAAAGCAGCACCTGCAGCAGAAAAGGCAGCTCCTGTAGTGCCAAACAGCCCTGCAAAATAAAAAAAATGTAAAAAAGTACGGAAATATTTGGTGGAACCAAATTTTTTCCGTACCTTTGCACTCGCTTAAAAAATGGTGGACGTAGTTCAGTTGGTTAGAGCGTCAGATTGTGGTTCTGAATGTCGTGGGTTCGAGTCCCACCTTCCACCCACATTTCTTTAAGCAAACATAAAAATCAAATGGTGGACGTAGTTCAGTTGGTTAGAGCGTCAGATTGTGGTTCTGAATGTCGTGGGTTCGAGTCCCACCTTCCACCCTGAACACTTAAAAAAGAGGAAAGCAGCATTGCTTTCCTCTTTTTTTGCGTTTATTCCCGCAGGCATAAAAAAAAAAAACATTTAAATACCTGATTTACAATATACTATTAAAAGTTCACAAGGTTATGGACCACAACCTTGTGAACTTTGTTTTTTATCCGAATATTGCAGATACGGAAGATAACACCTAATAGAGCATACCAAACATCCATAACGGGATGATGTTTCCATACCCCGTCTCTATATCGTCCTTTACTACATATCCATTTTCTATGTTCTGCAGCTGATTTTGCTTTTTCTTCTTTCCACCAACCTCGAATGTATATTTCCCATCTATCAGGAAATCAGATATAGGTGATACTGTTACAGGTATGAGTAAGCGTGTCTGATTGAAAAAGAAAGTTTCTCTCACAGTTCCTATCTCAACACTCTTTCCTGCAAGAGTATAGATGAGCGTTGGATTATCCAGATAGATCTTATCTACCTTTCCTAGTCCTTGAATACCACCAGTTGAAGTACGAAGCTGCCCTATAAGTCCAGCTTTCTCCAAATAGGTGCAAAGGTCGGCTATATTGTTTCTAGAAACTTCCAGCTGTCCTCCAATCTGGCTCATGTTAGGCTTGAATGGTGCACTTTGAGCGATGATGGCAAGTAGCCTTTTGAGTTTTCTTGCAGTTGAAACCGTAAGGTCTGCATATTGCGGAATATCGGTTTCTATCGTTGCATTGACCACTTGCTGAATATACATCCTGATGTCGCCATCAGAAAAAGGATAATACCCTCGTTGCAGATAGTCTGCGAAATGTTCTAATGGCAAGAAGCCATTCGGTATATTGACATTCTGTTGCAGAAGCTGTTCTAAAGTACATACAGGAAAGTGGATTCCATGAAAGAGTTCCAGATATTCCCGGTATGATAGACCTTGCATCTCGTACATAAGTGCACGACGGCTCAAGTCAAATGCTCCCTTAGCTATGTCGAGAACAGATGATCCGGTAAACATTACATGAAGTTCGGAATGGTAGTCGTATATTAATTTCAACTCTCTTGCCCAATCCTTGTATTTATGGATTTCATCAATGAAAAGATACTTTCCGCCCATCTTTGCAAATGAATCTGCCAGTTCGGTGAGCCTATGATTGGCAAAATAAAAATCTTCTGCCTGTACATAGAGTGAGTCTTTTCTTGGTAGTTGTTCTTTGATGTGTTGAAGCACCAAAGTTGTTTTACCTACACCTCTTGGTCCCATTAGACCTATCATACGAGCATCCCAATTGATGCGATTATACATATAGCGATGAAACGTGGTACTCGTTTCTCTCAGCAATTTGTCAAATGTTGTTTGTAACTGTTCCATTTTTTTGCCCGATTATGTTGTTCTTTGCTGCAAATATACGAATAAATAGCGAAAGTGCACTGAGTTCAGTGCACTTTTTAACAAAAATTGCACTCTACTCAGTGCACTTTGTACCGATTGTGCAGATTGCCGCGAGCATGGGTTGGCAATACAGACATCAAAAACAAGATAATCAAGTTAATAGATTTCATATTATTATCAGTTAGTTATTATTCATCACATTCTCTCATCTACCTACCGTTTTGCCCCATCAGGCAGCAAAGATACTGATAGACTTTGCAAAGATACAGTTTTAATGATAGAATGTAGCATAATAGGCAGCTTTTTAAGTTTTATTATCTTTTCAAAAAGACCCCAGTTTCGCACAGATAATTTGCGCTAACATACTTTTTTCATACCATTAGCGCAGATTATCCGCGAATAATTTGCGCTAATGGGTATTTTTTTATATCTTTGCGCAGAAAATAAACTGCACTCGGCAATTTGGAAGCAAGCTTTCATTGCGCTCGCTTGCATTATTCATTGCAAATAGGAAATAACGAAAGATATATGGAACAGAGACTGATAGGAAGAGAAGCAGAACTCAAACTGCTCAATGAATA
>ERZ1026870.776-NODE-776-length-16906-cov-50.249006_pt1 | contig 16906 bp, 17 predicted proteins | sample MGYA00380165_ERZ1026870 | MGnify/ENA primary metagenome ERZ1026870 (study PRJEB33269, sample SAMEA4719801) | human gut metagenome | biome: human-associated habitat; feature: organic feature; material: feces | place: Cameroon | collected 2013-10 ...
CGCTCCTGTTTTGGGAACAGGTGGTCGCAGGTTCGAATCCTGTCGCCCCGACTTCGAGAAAGCTAAGAAGAGTTAAATCTTCTTAGCTTTCTTGGTATATATAGGTTTTGGTTTAATAGTTTTAGAGTTATGATTATTACGATTGCGCGCCAATGTGGATGTGGCGCTGTTCATGTGGGCAAGTTGCTGGCTGAACATTATGGCATCCCTTTCTATACCCGTAAGACTTTGATGGATATGGCACGGGAGCATGGGGTGCTTGATGAGATGGAGTCGTTCTTTGATGAGCGTCCGGTAGACGAGCTGCTCTTTGCCATGTCTTCCCTAGGTGAGCCTCAGAAGGCGCTCACCGAAAAGCCGATTCAGGTCTTGACGGATATGATTGGGCAGGAGAACTGTATCATCATCGGCCGTTGCGGCAATTATATCTTCCGCGACCGCAAGGATCTCGTTTCGGTGTTCCTGAAGGGCAATCTTGAGGAGCGCATTGCGAATATCCGCCATGAGGAAGGTCTGGGAAGACTGGAGGCTGAGGAGTTCGTTGAGCATGCGGATGACTGCCGCATCGCCTATCATAAGTATTATACCGGGCTTACCTGGGGCAATGCCGATGACTATGACATCTGCCTCGATACCGTGCGCCTGGGGGCGGAAAAGACTGCCAGCATCATTGAACAGTATATAGGGTTGTTATAAAAGAGAGGGGTTTTGCCTTTGGGCTTCCTGCTGACCTTTACTGGGGAGGGAATCCGATGGAATCGGATTCAACGGTGGTTCAGGGGGGACATGGGTAATTATAAAGTTCAAAGCTCAAAGTTCAAAGTTCAAAGTTCAAAGCTCAAAGTTCAAAGCTCAAAGTTCAAAGTTCAAAGTAAAAAGTTATTCAGGATGAAGTTTTTAATTCAATTTTTGATAATCATAGCGTTCTCTTTTGCGGGAGAACTGCTCCATTTCCTGTTGCCGTTGCCGATTCCTGCCAGTATCTATGGCATCATCTTGCTTTTTGCGGCATTGGAGCTGAAATGGATTAAGGTGAAGGATATTCGTGAGACGAGCAGCTTTCTGATTGCCGTCATGCCGGTGATGTTTATCCCTGCTGCCGTGGGGCTCATCGATTCCTGGCAGGCGATAGGCAATTCGTGGCTGCAGTATATCATTGTGACGGTGGTGAGCACCTTCATCGTGATGGGTGTTTCGGGATGGATTACCCAGATGGTAATCCGCAAGAACCGGATGAAGGCGCAGCAGGAGAAGACTGCTGAAAGCCTTGCAAGTGTAGAAGTTTCAGAAAACAAGACAGAAAAGGAGGCAAAGAAATGATGATGAGTTCTATTTCGCTTTTTCAGGATTCCGTGTTCTTCGGAGTCTTGATCAGTCTGGCATCATACGGCATCGGTATGCTGCTGAAGATGAAGACGGGGTGGTCGCTGATGAATCCCCTGCTCATCGCTATCGTGTTGGTAATCTGCGTGTTGCTCCTTACGGGTGTAGATTACAAGACCTATTCTGCCGGTGCCAATATGATCAGCTATCTGCTTACTCCAGCCACCATCTGTCTGGCTGTTCCTCTGTATCAGCAGGTAGAATTGCTCAAGAAGAATTATCGTGCGGTGGTGGCAGGCATCGTGTCGGGAGTCTTGGCTAGCTTGTGCTCCGTATTGCTGCTTGCCCTGCTTTTCCATTTCGATCATGCCTCTTACGTCACCTTCCTGCCTAAGAGCATCACTACCGCCATCGGTATTGGCATTTCTGAGGAGTTGGGCGGTCATGTGGCTGTGTCAGTGGTAGTTATCATCGTCACGGGTGTGCTGGGCAATATCTTTGCCGAGAAGTTCCTGAAGCTGTTGCGCATCCAGGAACCGATAGCCAAGGGTATCGCCATCGGCTGTTCTGCCCATGCACTGGGTACGGCAAAGGCGATGGAGATGGGTACCATCGAGGGTGCCATGAGCAGTTTGAGCATCGTGGTCTGCGGTGTGATGACGGTTGTGGGTGCCTCTATCTTTGCCCTGTTCATGTAGAATCAGATACAATAATAATTCCCTTTTTCCGTTTTTATAGATATGAAACGGAAAAAGGGATTTTTGTATATAATGGGTGTAGGGATGGCGATGAGCGCCCTGCTTGCCAGTTGTGCCGACGATGAGAGTTTCTCAACGTCGAGGGGAGATGTGCTGTCGTTTTCGGTAGATACGCTGAAGATGGACACCCCCTTCTTGAATGTGCCTACGCCTACCCGAAGCTTCTGGGTTTATAATAAACGGCAGTACTAATTATAGAATCAAAAATTTATAGTCACATTTTAAAAAGAGACTACACAATTATACTATATTCAACAATTGAGTTATATATTACATAAGATATTCAAATATGAAATATATATATATTATTTCAATAGTAGTTTTTATTATGCTGTCTTGCATGGCATCTTCGCCTCAGCATAGTCTTCAGTCCCGATTGTTTGGGACTTGGGCAGCAAGTGATGATAAGGTTGCTGTATTCCAAATCGACAAGGATAGTTTGTATTATATTGATGAAGATCCTATTGTGGCGATATCTTATAAGTTTGCAGGTGATAGTATGACTATAGACGCTGATGGAACAACTATTGTACAACATATTTCATTTCGCAAGGATACGCTCGTTATGAAAAATCAGTGGGGCGACGTTAGTTGTTTTGTACCTGTTAAATAATTCGATCTGTATGGTTGAAACAGCCTGAAAGGGCAATTTCAACCATACATAAACGGTATCTCAACTGTTCAGGACCGAATGTTAACGCATGGCAGATACCAGTTGCTCCCTTAACGTTTCCACTCCAGGAAAGCTTGTCTTCTGATAGGTTATCTTTCCTTCCTTATTTACAACAAAATAGGTAGGAATGCCTGAGAACTTATGAATTTCGGCAAGAGCAGCAGCCTGTTCCTTAGTCAAACGTACATGCACGCCACCTATTGTCTTTATCATCTCGCCCCATTTTTCTACAGGCGATGAGGCATTGGCTATATAGGGATGCTCGCAAATTCTATTATCTGGATGGTGATGTCATTGTTATCCGACAGAATGGAACTGTCCATGCATATCAGTCGTTTAAGGACAACTTAGGTAGTATATTGTCTGTTATTGATGAAAACGGCAGTAAGGTATTCTCAGCAGAGTATGATGCATGGGGTAAGCAAACAGTATCAGTCAATACTATCGGCCTTATCAGGGGTTATGGAAGTCATGAGATGCTGAACGAGTTCTGCCTCATAAATATGAATGGGCGTGTCTATGATCCGGTACTAGGCAGATTTCTGAGTCCCGACAAATACGTACAGGAAGGAGACAACAGCCAGAATTATAACAGCTATAGTTATTGTCTGAATAATCCTCGCAAATATGCCGACCCGAGTGGTAATGTATTTGTCCTTGACGATTTTATCGCAATAACTGCAATGGGCGCAATGATGGGTGCCATGAATGCAACTATGTCAGACAAGCCCATATGGAAAGGGGCACTCATCGGAGGAGCAATGCTGTGACCAAAACAAAAGGTCTTGCTAACAGCAAGCCAGAGCAAGGCAGAGAGAGGCTTATACCTTTTTCTCCTTGTTCTGAATTATATTCTTAAATTAATATTAAACGCTGTCTAATAAACGGCAGTACTATAAATAATAATTAAAATATGAAGAAAAGAAATTACCTGGGAACATTTGTATATTATTACAATATTCTAAATTATGTTATAAGCGATATGCTTTCCCAATGGGATTTGGCAATAGACGCAAAGATAACATTTGGTAAAAACATACTAGGGCATAATGATAAAAAACGATTAAGACGTGATTCGCTATGGGTGGCTAACAATCATTCAATCGCTATAATTGGTGTCCTTTCTGCACCTATAGCCTTGTTGTTTATGGTTTTAGTTAGCCTCTTTCTAGTGCACAAAATAATGGCCTGCTATATTGTATTGATATTATTTTGTTTATCGCTTTATATTATGTCCATATCAAAATATGACCATTGCTATTTTGAGTACTTCGAAAGCATACGTGACATCAATATAAAAAAATGGCGTTATCAATGCTTGATGTTTGCGATTGCTGACATGATAGTGGGGGCGGTTCTTGTATGTGTTTTAATTCATATATGAGCCCCCATAAAAATTTGGGGTCGATTTTTATGCTAACAAAAACACCCTGAAAATTTATGAAAAATAATTTTGGTCGTAAAAATCTTGGCTAAAAGAATTGAAACGAAAACAATTTGATATAAGCGTAATTTATTAATGCTGACGGTTGTTGGCTCATCCATCTTTGCCTTGTTTATGTAGAATCAGATACAATAATAATTCCCTTTTTCCGTTTTTATAGATATGAAACGGAAAAAGGGATTTTTGTATATAATGGGTGTAGGGATGGCGATGAGCGCCCTGCTTGCCAGTTGTGCCGACGATGAGAGTTTCTCAACGTCGAGGGGAGATGTGCTGTCGTTTTCGGTAGATACGCTGAAGATGGACACCACCTTCTCGAATGTGCCTACGCCTACCCGAAGCTTCTGGGTTTACAACCGTACGGGCAAGGGGCTGCGCTGCCAGTCGGTACGTCTGGAAAATGGTAACCAGAAGGGCTATCGGGTGAATGTTGACGGATCTTATCTGGGCAGCGAAGCGGGATTCCAGACGCAGAATGTGGAGATCAGGAAGGGTGACAGCATACGCGTGTTTGTAGAGCTGACTACGGCGATGCAGAACAGCGAAGAGCCGCAGCTGGTGAGCGACAACCTGGTGTTTGCGCTGGAAAGCGGCGTGGAGCAGAAGGTGAACCTGAGGGCGTTTTCATGGGATGCGATGAAACTCAATTCGCTTGAGGTGAAGCAGGACCAGCTGTTGGAGAGTACGCTGCCGGTAGTGGTTTATGGGGGAATCAGGGTGGATGAGGCGGCTACGCTGACCATTGCTCCGGGCACCCAACTTTATTTCCACGAGAATGCCGGCTTGCAGGTGTTCGGTTCGCTGAAGGTTGAGGGCGAGAAGGACAGGGAAGTGGTGATGCGGGGCGACCGACTGGACCACATGTTCGATTATCTGCCTTACGACCGCACACCGGGACAATGGCAGGGAATCAGACTGATGTCTTCGGCTCATGACTGCAGGATTTCGTTTGCTGATATTCATAGTGCCTACGATGCTGTGATGATAGAACCGGGCGATGCTACGAAGCAGAAGCTGCTCATCGAGAATGCTACGGTTCATAACAATCAGGGTTACGGAGTGAGGGTTGATTCTGCCAAGGTGCAGATTTATAACTCGCAGATAACCAACTGCCTGAAACATCCGCTCTATGTAGAGGGTGGAGATGTTGAGGTAAACGGCTGCACCATTGCCCAGTTCTATCCGTTTGATGGTCGTCGCGAGTCGGCCATCGGTTTTGCCTCTCCGTTGCCTCGTTTCGAGGTGAGAAATTCGCTCGTAACGGGTTATCATGATGATGAGGTGGTTTGGGAGGCTCCGAAAGAGGAGGATGCTTTCAATTTCCTCTTCGACCATTGCGTGCTTCGCACGGAGAAGATGCAGGGGGACGACAGTCTGAAGTTTACCAATGTCATCTATGAGGATGTGAAGGATACCACGATGTATGGCGAGAAGCATTTCGTGCTGTTCGATACCGATAATCTGAAGTATGATTTCCGTCTTCGCAAGGAGTCGGCAGCGATAGGAAAGGCTGATCCGGCTACCTCATTGCCTGTAGACAGGAACGGGTTGAGGAGAAAGGAGATGCCTGATGCCGGCTGCTATGAGTCGGAGTATGAGAATGGGGAGGAGGAGTAAATGAAGTTAAGGATATTGGTTGGTAGCCTGCTTGTCTGGGGGAGTTTGCTGGATTGTTCAATGGCGGGTTGGGCAATGTCGGATTGTTCAAAGCCGGATTGTTCAATGTCGGATTGTTCAATGCCGGGGGTAGGAACTTTAGCCCTTTCTTGGTCTAGGAGTTCTTGTGCTTTCAGCCCATCCTTGGAGCACTCGAAAAAGATAGAAGAAAGCCCCTCTTTTCAAGAGAAGAAGGGTGATAGGAAGGAGGATGCCGAGCAGCTGGCGAGGGCTTTGGATTACTTCGCTTCCGAGAAGTTTCATGAGTGCCTGGTGTTGCTCCAGCCGCTCAACAGGCGGTATAAGTTGAATCCCCGCTACCGGGCTTATCTGGCGGTGTGCCTATATTATGAGTGGGAGTATGCCGAAGCCATCCGGCTCTTTGATGAGGTGATTCCGCAGTTGCAGGGTTTGGCGCCCCATGAGCTTTCGCTCTATTACTGGATGGATGCCGAGAGTTATTTTGCGCTCCAGCAATATGACCGTGCCTTGCCGCTCTACGAGAAGATGCTGCCTGTTTGTTGGGAGAATGAGAAGCCGGATGCCTATTATCGCCTGGGCTTCTGCCATCTCTTCGCAGCAGAGGCTTCGGGGGCTTCTTCTTCAGAAAAGGTTTCGGGTTCTTCGGAAAGTTTGGGGGCTTCAGAAAAGGCTTCGGGTTCTTCGGAAAGTTCGGATTCTTCGGCAGAAGAAAGGAAGAAGGCGAAGGAATGTTTCGAGCTTTCCCTGGAAGGATATTTGAAGTATAGGAACACTCCCAATGAAAAGGCAAGAATCGCCCAGATTCGCCATATGATAGGAGGATTGAAATAAGACAGAAACTCCCGCTAGGCTTTTCCGATTGCCTAGCGGGAGTTTTGTTGATGATGAATTCCCTTTATTCCTTCATATTCGCATCCACGAAAGAGAAGGGGAGGAGGTCCTTGATGCTGTGGAAGCAGAAGATGCCATTCTCTCCATAGAGCAGGATGCGGACGGGCTGCTGATAGCGGTCCTCCATCTCCAATATCACCTGGCGGCAGGCACCGCAGGGCGAAATAGGCGACTTGAGGAAACCGTTCTCATTGCGGGCAGCTATCGCCAAGGTGGTAATCGCCAACTCCGGATAATAGCTCTGCGCACCAAAGATGGCACTGCGCTCGGCACATAGTCCCGATGGGAATGCCGCATTCTCCTGATTGGCACCTATCACCATCTTGCCGTCGGCAAGAAGACAGGCTGCACCTACGTAGAAATGACTGTAGTTGGCATAGGCATGATTCGTGGCGTCCATCGCCTTCTTCACCAACTCCTGTTCTGTTTCGCTCAACTCCGAGAGCTCAGCTATCTGGTATTGGATCTTTAATTCTTTCTCTTTCATAAGTTGTTCTATTATAGGTTTTTATTCCGATTCTCTTTCTATACAAGGCAGAATCTGCTCATCTGCTTCATGCAGAAACCGCTCATACTACTTCGTATAGAAATCGATGATCTGCTTCAATGCATCCTGGCAAACAGCGCAGAACTCCGGAGTCTCGTTGATGCGCATGCGGCAGTCCTGAACGCCACGGTATACGCCCTTAGGACTGTATCCGGCACCCTCGAAGACGCCCACCTTGGTCTTTGCCACCTTCTCGTTCTTTGACAATGGAGTAGGAACCTTGGTGCCCTTCTTGATCATGTTCTCCCATTTTCCGTGGAAGTCGGCAAGGGTGGTGATGTTCTTCTCCCATGGCTCCACATCGTGTGGATACATCGGAATCTGCTCTGACTCGTAGGCATACTCATCGGCAAGACCGGCAAACGAATGGCCGAACTCGTGTACCACTACTGGCTTGAACCACTGCTGGTGGCAGGTGGTGAGGTTGTAGGAGTTGAGGATGCCGCCGCCACCGTATTTGTCTGAATTCACGAGGACGATGATGTGCTCGTATGGCGTACCAGCCAGCCAGTTGTGCAGGTCCTTCAGATGCAGGGTGGTCAGGTATCGGTCGCTGTAGAAGGTGTCGAAATGCGAGCTGAGTGCAGTCTTGTGCCAGATGCCCTTGGAAGGGATGCTAGGTCCGCTTTCCTGCGATGGCGACTTCACGGCAACGATGTTGAAGCGGTCTCTCATGCTCTTGAACGGCTCGTGGGCGAAGATGGCCTCCGTAGCCTCCTTGGCATCCTTCAGGAAGACAGGCATTTCTGCCTCGGTGTAGCCCTCAGCCACGTAGGCGATGTGGATACACTTGGTGGTATCGGCAGCCTGCTGCAGGGTTTCGTAAGGAGTAGGCTGGTTGCCCATCTGATGGATGAGGATGTCCTTTGGAGCCACCTGATGGGTGAGCGATGTCATCACCTCGCGTCGGTTGTTGCGCAGGTCTACGGTGATGTCTACCGTATCCTTTGGCATCGGCACGAGGAATACGTTTTCGAAACTCTGTGTATTCTTCTCTGATTCCGGGTAGGAGAGCCATTCCTGGAAGAGGGTAGAGAAGGAGTTGCGGTAGATGACCTTGCCCGTGCGATGGTCGCGGACGGTAATCTGTCCGTTGCCTTCTACAGGCAGTTCAGCCAGTCGCTGGTGCCTGCCATACCATCGTGGCATCACGTTCAGCTGGTCTACGGCAATCATCTGTGTCTTCTTGTTGCCGGCAAAGGTATAGTCTACTCGCAGCGTCTTGTCTACGAAATAATCGTCAAAGTTCTGCGCCTGTATTGTGCTGGGCGCCAGCAGCATCGCCATGGTGGCGAGGGATAATATCATTTTCTTCATTGTCTTTTCATTTGAAATTCACATTCACATTCACATTTCGTTCACATTTCCGGCAGGTGCCATGAAATCACCGAATCACCAAGTGACCGAATCACTAATCACTAATCACTAATCCCTATCTCACTCTCAGCCTGTCGCCTATTCTGAGCTTGTAGTCGGCAGGGAGATGGTTCTTCTTGTAGAGATACTTCATGCGCATGCCATACTTCTGCGAGATGGTGTACATGCTTTCTCCCGGCTGAACCACGTGTGGACGTCGCTTGTACTGCTTAGGCGCCTTCTTGCGCTTCTTCTTCAGATAGATGATGTCGCCCTTCTTCAGCACGTCGTGCTTGTCGCGCTCGTTGTATCTTGCCAGTTTTCTCCAGCTGATGCCCACTTCCTTGCCCAGTGCCTTGAAGGTATCTCCCTCGCGGGCATAGAGATAGTAGTTGTCGTTGAACAGGTGGATAGGGTGGAGCAGCCCCTGACTGTTGATAGGCTGGTCGGTGCCGCTGTGGCTTGCCATGAAGCGGTCGTAGCGCTTTGCCTTGTCGTAGTCGAAGAGCTTGTAGAGTTCGATAATCTGTATCAGCTTGTTGGCATACTGCGGATTGGTGGCATAGCCGCAGGCCTTCAATCCTCTTGCCCAACCCTTGTAGTCGGTCTGCGAGAGCTGGAACAGTCGGGAATAGCGTGGCTGTCTTGCAAGAAACTTGCTATGGTCTTCATAGCTGTCTCTTGCGTCACGGTATACTCTGAAGCATTCGCCCCGGGCATCGTCGTCATGATACTGTGTAGGACCGGTCCAGTCGTGGCATTTGATGCCGAAGTGGTTGTTGCCCTGCCTCACGAGGTCGCTCCTGCCGGCAGCACTCTCAAAGAGTCCCTGTGCTAGGGTGATGCTGGCAGGTATGCGGTAACGTAGCATCTGTTCGATGGCCAGGTCCTTATACTGGTTGATGTATGTCTGGTAGGTCTGATTCCATTTCATCTGTGCTCCCGAAGAGAGTGCGCAGGTTGATAGCAAAAAGGCCAGAAAATATGTTTTTATTCGATTCATAGTGCAAAAATAATAAAAAAAGGAATAAAACCATCATTTATTTAAGTATTTTCACTATCTTTGCATAAGAATTATATTAATTGGCTGCCTTCGGCAATTCGGGGAACCGTTCTTTCGTAGCTCCCGGCAGCAAAAATGAAGAGAAAATGCTTAATTTCAAGAAGAAAATACTGATCATCTTTGCAGTGGGTTCCAACGAGAATCAGAAGAATCATGTGGCTATGGCCAAAAGTCAGCTGGAGAATGCCTTTGAAGACATCAGGTTCAGCCCTGACATGTGGACCAAACCCATCGGCATGCCTCATTCCAAACCGTTTCTCAATACGGTTGGGGCGACGTATGTCCATGTGGTTGAGGACCGTGTGCTGCAGGCGTTCCGGGATGTGGAGCGGAGATGTGGGCGCACCGTTGCCCGCAGCAGGCGTGGGGAGATTCTGATAGATGTAGACCTGCTCTTCTATGAGGATCACTTCTGCCATGAAGAGGACTGGGACCGCGACTATATCCGGCAACTGGTCAGGGAACTCAAGCCGTATCTCTCGGAAGAAGAGTGGAAGATGCTGGCGGAGAAAATCAAGGAATAAAAAAAGAATCCGAATCTCGTGCTTTTGGGAATCAGAGCACGGGATTCGGATTTTCTTTTGTGAGATGTATTTCTACTACCTTGCCTTCCTGCAGGGATTTCTTTACATTGATGATGCGCTGGTTGCTGCTGCCCCGGAAGAAGAGGTCGGTATCGCGCTTGTCCTTCTGGTAAGGACCGTCTACCAGTACGTCTATCAGCTTCAGGAGTTCAAGCTGAGCCGGATTCTTCACCAGGTTCTCGAAGAGAAAGCCCGTGAAGCACCAGATGGTCTTGTCGCTCTGCTGGCGGATGGCTCGTGCCAGTTCGGCAAAACCCTCTGCCTGAAACATCGGGTCGCCGCCCGAGAAGGTGACGTTGGCGAAGGGATCGTCCATGATTTCCTTCATCAGCTCCTCGGTAGACGTCATCGTGCCATGGTTGATGTCCCATGACTGGGGATTATGACACTCCGGACAGTGGTTCGGGCAGCCGGCACAATATATGGATGTGCGGAAGCCCGGACCATCTACCATCGTATCATGTACTACGCTCAATACGCTAATCATTAATCACTAATCACTAATAATTAATCACTAATCACTACTTTGAACCTCCAATATGTGTCACACGGTCGTGGAGCTCTGCCAACTTGCCACTGTTCCAGCGGTCGGTGGTACCTACCAGGTAGCCGGTGATGCGCTGAAGCTTGTCGATGTGGTGGCTGCCGCACTTTGGACAAACCTCCAGGTTGGCATCAGCATTCTCGTAGCCGCAGTCCAGACAGCGGTTGCGGTTGTGGTTCACGGAACCGTAGCCCATGTTGTACTTGTCCATCATGTCTACCACGCTGGCGATGACTGCTGGGTTGTGGGTAGCGTCGCCGTCAATCTCTACATAGAAGATGTGGCCGCCACGGGTCAGGTCGTGGTAAGGAGCCTCGATCTTTGCCTTCTGCAGCGCTGTACACTTGTAGTATACAGGCACGTGGTTGGAGTTGGTATAGTAGTCGCGGTCTGTAACGCCTGGGATGATGCCAAACTCCTTGCGGTCCTTCTTGGTAAACTTGCCGCTCAAGCCCTCGGCTGGGGTAGCCAGCACGGAGTAGTTGTGGTGATATTTCTCGCTGAATTCGTTGGCACGGTCGCGCATGTAGGTCACGATCTTCAGACCCAGCTCCTGAGCTTCCTCGCTCTCGCCGTGGTGCTTGCCGATGAGCGCCTTGAGGCACTCTGCCAGTCCGATGAATCCGATGCCGAGTGTACCGTGGTTGATGACGCTCTCGATGGTGTCGGTAGGCTCCAGCTTGTCAGCGCCCACCCAGAGATATTTCATCAGCAGTGGGAACTGCTTAGCCATGGCAGTCTTCTGGAACTGGAATCGCTCGTCCAGCTGCTTGGCTGTGATGTCGAGGATATTATCCAGCTTGGCAAAGAACATGTCGATGCGCTGCTGCTTGTTCTCGATAGCCATGCACTCGATGGCGAGCTTCACGATGTTGATGGTAGAGAAGCTCAGGTTGCCTCGTGCGATGCTGGTCTTCTCGCCCCAGCGGTCTTCGAATACGCGGGTGCGGCATCCCATGGTTGCAATCTCCCACTTGTAGCGCTCAGGGTCGTCAGCTCTCCACTTCTCGTTCTGGTTGAATGTAGCATCCAGGTTCAGGAAGTTAGGGAAGAAACGGCGTGCTGTCACCTTGCATGCAAGCTGGTAGAGGTCGTAGTTTCTGTCCTCAGGCAGATAGTTGACGCCTCTCTTCTTCTTCCATATCTGGATAGGGAAGATGGCAGTCTCGCCGTTGCCCACGCCGTCGTAGGTGCTGAGCAGGATTTCGCGCATGATGCAGCGACCCTCGGCACTGGTATCCGTACCATAGTTGATGCTTGAGAATACCACCTGGTTACCGCCACGTGAGTGGATGGTGTTCATGTTGTGGATGAAGGCTTCCATAGCCTGGTGCACGCGGTTCACGGTCTTGTTGATGGCGTGCTGCTCCAGGCGTGCCTTGCCCTGCAGTCCGTCCAGTGGCTTCTCCTCGTAGTCGTCGATAGGTGCGTCGTAGAGGTCCTTCAGGTCTTCGCCTGTCAGCTTCTCCAGGTTCTTCACCTCTTCCTGATACGACATGCGTACGTATGGAGCCAGATAGAAGTCGAAGGCTGGGATAGCCTGACCGCCGTGCATCTCGTTCTGGCAGGTCTCGAGAGAGATACATGCCAGCACGGCTGCGGTCTCGATGCGCTTGGCTGGGCGGCTTGAACCGTGACCGGCTGTGAAACCGTGGTTCAGAATCACGTCGAGCGGATGCTGCACGCAGGTGAGACTCTTGGTAGGGTAATAGTCCTTATCGTGAATATGTATATAGTTGTGCATGACGGCGTCGCGTACATCCTCAGAGAGGAGGTAGTCGTCGACGAATGGTTTGGTTGTTTCTGAAGCGAACTTCATCATCATGCCGGCTGGTGTGTCGGCATTCATGTTGGCGTTTTCACGGGTGATGTCGTTGTTCTTGGCATTGACGATGCTCATGAACACGTCGCGTGTCTTCGCCTTGCGGGCGATGTTACGCTGGTTACGGTATGCGATATACTTCTGGGCAACATCCTTGCGGGCACTCTTCATGAGTTCCATCTCGATGGCGTCCTGAATGGCCTCCACGCTCATCTGGCTCTTGCCACGATAAGAGATGTGGTCGGTGATCTGCTCGATGAGGGCGGTATCTTCACCCTTATCGGTATGCAACATGGCTTTACGGATTGCAGCCATTATCTTTTGTTCGTTGAATCCAACGATGCGTCCGTCGCGCTTTACTACTGTTTGAATCATTATACTATTACTTTTATGATTAATGACTAAATTGTTTAATATTAAGTTCTTATGTTACGAATAGATTACAGTGTAACCATTTTCGACATTGCAAAGATACAAATAATTCCTGAAACGGCAAGCTTTTGGATAACTTTTTTATTGTTAAAAAATATTAAGTCGCTGAAAATCAGGGAAATAATAAAACGTTTTGGAAAACCTTTACAAAATTTTGTTTTCCAAAACGTTTAAATGGTTATATATCAGGCCGTTGCGGCGCTGTGCTTTCTGTGGCTGCTTTTTTCTTGTTTCTTGTGCTTTCTCTGCCGGGGCAGCCTGTTACTCCTTCTGCCCCCTCTTGTAGTCGAGGGCAGCGCCGATGGCGGTACAGAACTCCGAGTATTTCGGTATTCTGAATCTCACGCCGTAGAGCTTCTCCATGGCTGGGAATACCTCGCGGCACTGGGGCAGGAGGGTGAGATTGCCTATCATCACGAAGTCCTTGATGCCCGATTCCAGGGACGAGAGGATGGTGGCAGAACCGATGCTCTGCAATACCATGCCGATGAGTCCCATGGCGATGTCCTCGCGCGATGCATTCGCCTTGGCATTGCTGAAGAGCGAAGCCGTGGCGGTCATCGGAAGACCCGGCAGAGGCTTGGCGCTGATGTCGCCTATCAGGAGGTTGATCTTCGAGATGTCACCGTCCTTGGCCAGGTTCACTATCTGCTTGATGTCGTCGGTCTTCAGCATGATGCGGCTCAGACCTGCCAGGGTGCCGCCTCCGATGCCGATACCTCCGATGTGCTTGATGTCGTTGCCGTCGCATTTCACGAGCGATGTGCCCGTGCCCATGCTCACCACGATCATGCGGTCCAGCTTGCTCTCGTATCGGGCTCCCAGTCCGTCGGCTACGAATTCCTCACTCTTCGCCGTTGGCAGTCCGTAGATGCGCTCGTCGATGTAGGCTGCTCCCACACCGGTCAGCATCACCTGTTCCACCTCGTCGAGGGCAATCTTGTTGTCGTGCAGGTATTTTCCGAAGGCTCCGTAGAGCGATGTGATGGGGTCGGTGGCCTTGATGCGGATAGGGCTGATTACCATGCCGCTGGCGTCGATACCTACTATCTTGGTCGTAGAAATGCCTACGTCTATTCCGATTACTATCTTCTTCATCTCAATATTTTTCTGTATTTTGTTTTTGCAGGTGCAAAGTTACGCCAAAAAAAAGACACTGCAAAATAAAACCTCATTTATTTTGCAGTGGTCTCTTATTTATTGTAGTTTCTCCTTACAGGATTCCCATGCGGCAGAAGAATACCAGCACGGAGTAGCCTATCAGGATGCTGATGACACCGATGGTGGCTCCTGCCTTCACCATGTCGGTCTGCTGGATGAGTCCGGTAGAGTAGGCGATGGCGTTTGGAGGGGTTGAGATAGGCAGAGACATCGCACAGCTGGCTGCTACTGCCACACCGATGAGGATGGTGGATGTACCGCCGATTTCGGCAAGCTTGTCGCCCATGCCCGCACATACCACGCTCAGGATAGGAATCAGGAGGGCGGCGGTGGCGGTGTTGGAGATGAAGTTACTCAGCGCAAAGCATACCAGACCCGAGATGACCATGATGACCAGCGGATTGAACTCGCCAAACGGAATACTCTTCACGGCTGCCTCGGCAAGTCCGGTACCGTTCATCGCAAGACCCAGGGCGAAACCTCCGGCTACCATCCAGATGACCGACCAGTCGATGTCCTTCAGGTCGTTGGCGTTGATGACGCCCGTGAAGGCGAAGACGGCGATAGGCAGCATCGCCACGGTATTGGCGTTGACGCCCAGCTGCTTACCGCATACCCAGAGGATGATGGTGAGGATGAAGGTGGCAGCCACTACGGCTGTACGCCAGTTGCTCTCCACATGACTCTCTATCTTGATTTCGATGGTTTTCTGTGAGAATGGGAACATCTTGAGCAGGACGAGCCATGCCACGATGAGCATCAGGATGACCATCGGCGCCATAATCATCATCCAGTCGCCGAATCCGATGCCCATGTTCAGACCCTGAGGGTCGTTGAGCACCTTGTAGGCGAAGGCGTTAGGAGGGGTTCCGATAGGTGTACCCATACCGCCCAGGTTGGCTCCGATAGGGATGGCCATGGTGAGCGCCACGCGTCCCTTGCCGCCCGGAGGCAATGCCTTGAACACAGGGGTGAGGAAGGTGAGCATCATGGCTGCGGTGGCGGTGTTGGAGATGAACATCGAGAAGATGCCGGTGATGAGCATGAAGCCCAGCAGCACGTGCTCCGAGCGCTTGCCGAACGGGGCTATCAATACTTTTGCCATCTTGGCATCCAGTCCGCTCTTCGTGGCTGCTATCGCCAGCACGAATCCGCCCAGGAAGAGGATGATGGTTGGGTCGGCAAAGCATGCCATCACACCCTGATAGTCGAGCAGCTGTCCCATCTCTGCCTCAGAACCCTGCATGATCTTGAATGCCGAGTCGCTGGCAAAGAAGAGCAGCACGAAGATGATTACCACACTCGTGGCCCAAGCCGGAATAGCTTCGGTGAGCCACAGCATCACTGCCATCACGAAGATGGCGATGATGCGCTGTTGAACTACTGTCAGTCCGTCGATGCCGAAGCTGTCGATGGGCAAGTTCCAAACGATGACCGTGACGAGTGCCGTCAATAAGAAGAGCAGTGCCTTCTTGCGATTAAAATCGCCGGTCAGTACCTTTTTTACCGTTTCTTGCATTTCTCTATGTTATTACGTTATTGTGTTATTTGTTAGTTTTGCTTTTAAATTGATAGTTTTTCCTTTTCCGGAATCCCAATACATTATTATATATATAAAGGGACTTTCAGATTATTGGAGCGCCACCTGGGGGCGGCACTCCAACACACTGCAAAAATACATATAATTTTTGAAAAAACCATGTTTTATCGGAAAAAACGATGGAAAAACCACTTTTTTTATGCAAAAACTAAAAATAATCGGGATTTTTTGAACAACATTGGAATATTTTTGCTATATTTGCGGTGCGTTTCGAGATAGCAGCTATCGCGGGCGCCTATCGCATTGGGTGGATTGCCCCCAGACGGGAGCGAGGACTACAGGCGGTAGAGAGAGAATACAACAACTTGGATAAAACGTAAAAACGTATAGAATTTAAGATCATGAATCAGACAGTATTGTTCACTATCATCGTGCTGGTGATTGTCTTCGCAGTCACAGTATCTTCCTACTTCCATAAACGACATATGGAGTACAAGATGAGCGATATAGAAAAGGCGGTTAGGAAGTCATTTCCTAAGGGTGTGGATTCCATCACCAAGCAGGAGCTTGTGACTGGCATCAAGAAGCATTTCCATTGCTCAGCCAAGGAGGCGCACTATATCATCGGTGTGGCTCGTCGCAAGAAGCTGGTGGATATCGCCGCTGATTTCGTGACATTATTATAGAATGAGTTATTAGGTTGACTGGTCTTACTGACCTGTCATATTTTGGGTTATGCACACGGCGTTGTGCTAAATTAAGTCAGACGTTTTTCCGGCGCAGGGATGCGCTGGGGGATTTATGTTGTTATGTCAAAGCACTTGTTTTTAAGTGCCCCATAAATTCAACCTGCGCAGGGATGCGCAGGAAACATAGGTTTTATTTAACGCCATTTTTTGGTGTTAGGTTTTAGGTTTTTTCTTGCGCAGTGATGCGCAGGAACCCGTTGCATGGTAGATTAGTTTAATTTAGGCAGAAAGAAAGGTGCAAGGATACAAAAGGGTGTACATGACCAAGGTATACTGTAAAAGGTATGCCTCGGGCATGCCGCCCTTCTTCTTTTTAGGATTCTCCCCTGTTAGATTCTTCCTCTTTTAGAGTTTTTCTCTGTTAGATTCTTCCTCTTTTAG